>Ga0206130_10009668_pt1 | contig 10046 bp, 7 predicted proteins | sample Helgoland_Spring_9_FD_148637 | JGI IMG/M metagenome (GOLD analysis project Ga0206130, IMG submission 148637) | Pelagic subsurface seawater microbial communities from Kabeltonne, Helgoland, North Sea - Helgoland_Spring_Bloom_20160512_1 | ecosystem: Environmental > Aquatic > Marine > Epipelagic ...
TTGAGTTTGTTGCTGTTCGAATTCTTTGGCTGACTTGGACCAATTATTGACCGAATTCACGAAAAACGTTCTGTGTACATCTTCCGAAACAAGGCTTCGTTGGCGTAAATTATACGTGGAGATCTGATGAATACTCGATTCGCCATACTGATTGGATTATGATTGTACAACACCCTACACTCAAAGTGCTATGACCCCAAATGCCATTGAAAAAAAACTCAATTCAAGTAAGCCATTGATTGAAGAACAGTTTGATACATTTATCAAAGAAGTCATGGGCTGGACAACAATACACAATAGTGAACGTCCAGTTTCGATTGAGATTCATGAAGGTGTACGATTGATCAAAAGGCGGTATCATCCTCATCAGCCGACATTGCCAATCTGGGTCGTCCAGTGTACATCAACCGACCCCGAGTTTGAAATGCACCTGTTAAACGAACTCATACAACAAGATGAGCGCTTTGTGATTGCCCTTGCATATCCGGATACACTGGTTTGGAAATTCGGATGGGTCGAAAAGTCGGATCTGACCTTCACATCTGCATTGATGCCTATTGGCCAACATTATATGAACCAGTCTTGGAGTAAGTTGCTTCACTCATATCATTATACAAATCATAAGTCGATGGATACGTTCCAACATTGCATTGGAGTGAACTCACTAGAACACTTGCTTTTACAACGAGTCAAGGGATGGCAAAAATGGGCCCTTCAACTATTGTCCCGATCTCATTCATCAAAATCGGAACTCGACGTTATCAACACACTCTGTAATCCACTGTATGTTCAGATACTAATCCTCATTATTTTAGAACAAAAGGGATGGCTCGGCATCAAATCTGAGCAATATTGGGGCACTGGATCAACCTCATTTTTAAAAGATGAATGGGATAGAATCCAACCTAGAGGTGACAACTTTTGGATGGTGGTCTTGAGACCACTGTTATTGGAACTAAATTCCAACCATACAAGTATGGGTCGATATGCTGAACTCATACTACCGTATCTAAACTTAAGAGCCATTGATACAAACAAAGTGGTTGAATCTCCAATACCAAATGAACTGTTTTGGGATCCCAACAATGGTTTACTCAGTATTCTATATGCATTCCCACTTCGAGTGAGTAACCAATCCGATAATTGCAACAATATTCTTGTTCTCACCGAGCACACCCTAAGAGTGCTCTTCGAAGAAACCATCGTTCGTGGAGGTCAAAGAAGTTCGTTTGGATACCACACACCTCCAAAAGTTGCTCAACTGCTTGCTCAACAAGCAATGGAAACCCATATTCTTCAGCGCATTCGACACAATACAAACACAATGACGGTTTCATCGATTGAGAAGGATATACAACAGTGGATTAGATTGGGTATCGTGACGGACAATATCCGTACCCACAAAAGTACCCTTCTGCAATGGCTTCAAACCTGTACTGTTTGTGATCCAGCAATGGGGACCGGAGCGTTACTTGTCGCGACAATGGAACTCATCGTTAAAATACAACGACCACTGAATAGTCTGAATGATAAATTCACACCTGCGGACATCAAATATACCTTACTGCAACACAACCTCTTTGGTGTCGACACAGATCAAAAAAGTGTACAAGTGGCACACCTCACACTCTGGCTCTCTTGGGTCATCGATAGAGAACAGCCCAAACCATTTTTGAATCTAGAAAATCACTTGCTACATTCAAACAGTTTACAAGATGAACCTTTTACAGCGCCTTTACAGTCAACAAAATCGCTTTATCCTACAGTACTACCTGATGATCTTGACTCTCCATTTGCTTCTGTCATTTTAGAACTTCGCGATGGGTTGTTGACCGCAGTTAAAGCCTATCCACAAGCAATACAATTCAAGAAACGCCTTTTGGAAATCCAAGACACACAATGGAAACTGAGTCTTCTTCATAGTAAATCGCCTTTGAATCCATCACAAATAGAGCATTTACAAAACAGTCCTGAACAGTATTGTATTTGGGCATGGAGATTTCCTCAGGCCTTTATTCATGAAAACCCTGGATTTGATATTGTAATTTGCAATCCACCAAACTCCATCTCATCACAGCATGAGGACAAAGAGACAAATCAACTACCAAAATCAAGCTTGCGGAGATGGTACAACAATCGCAATGACATATCCTATTTGTTCGTTCATTTAGGGATGAAAATCAGTTCTAGTTATGGTTCCGTTGGCATATTGACCAGTGATACCATAGCCAAATCTATTGGCAGTCAAAAATTAAGAGTGGAAATAAAAGAGCGCGCACATTTGACACATTGGGTTGAATTTTCCGACACCAAGATATTAGAAGAGTCAAACGGACACCACACCGTCATGCTCTGTCTTGGAATGGACAGTTCAAACACAGGTTCGCAGAAGACACATGGATACGTATTTGCACCCGAAGAGTCTGTGTACTGGAGCAAAAATGATTTCTCGTTGGAATATCGCAGTGTCAACACTGAATCGATTTTTTATGGAGCCCAAAGTACGATTCAATTTATTGATAGACAGTCATGGGGTCATATTGTCGATACAATTGAACAAAATGGGGTGTTGTTGAGCACCCTTGCAAATGTTCATCAAGGCTTGGTCACCGGTGCAAATCAAACAACCAACAACCTCGAACCGAATGAGAGTTCGCGACGTGGACTGTTCGTCCTTCAAACAAAAAACCCTTATGACGAACTTGCGATTGAAGAAATCAAAAATGAAGACGCACATCTCTTAAAGCCAATGGGTAAAAACACAAATATCCACCCCTTTTCAATCAAATTTGACGACAACCAATATCTTCTCTATCTCCATAAAGACCTTCCCCTATCTCCGAAGAGTCACCCTAGAGTCCTTCAGCACGTCAGCCCTGCTCGATCTATCCTAGAAAAACGTAGAGAAGTCGAATTCAAGAGAATTCCTTGGTGGGCACTCACATGGCCCAGAAACGAAGACATCTTTTCAGAACGCAGTATTGTGACTCCTTATCGAAGTACAAATGTCTGTTTTGCACTCAATACAAAAGGGTTGTACTATACGTCAGATTGTACAATGATTGTGGTTGAGGACTCCAAAATTGATCGATATTTTTTACTTGGATACCTCAACTCAACGATCTTTGAATGTTGGTATCGTTTGAAAGGAAAGACTCGAGGAACCATCCTCGAATTTTTGGCACATCCACTACAACAAGTGCCAATTCCTCGACTCACTACAGAAATAGAATCTCGAATCTCCAAAGTCGTAACCGTGTTGCAGTCTATCGAAGATACTGATGTACTATGGGTTTCTGAAGTAAAGACAGCCCAAGATACCATAGACCAAATCTTATTTAAAGCCCTCAATCTTTCTTTGGCACAACAGCGCCAAATCTACAAGTTTATACAACGGTTTACACACTGAACCATTGATAAAGTTTGGCTAAAATTTGGCTAAACTTTGGCTAAACTGTAGATAGGATGATTTCTTCTAAAAGCGTCTTGAGAGTCTTCTACCTGAGTTAGAAGTCAATACTATTCACAACAGATTGAGTGTAGCTTAACGACCAATCAGACTCTGAGGCACCATTCACTCAGCCAAATAGTCGTCACAAGCCTTGAGGGCATCATTGACAGAACCGATAATCAATGAATCCGCAAACTCAAAAGAATTCTCAGACCATGTCGTCAGAAATCTTAACGCCCCTTCTTCCTTGGGAATCCAAACCTCAACACTGTAATTTTGATAAATCTTGTCGTCTTTTTCAGAGTCTGCCAAGTCCGGTTGCCAAGTTCGTCCAGCAACTGCCATTCGACCATCAGACAATTCAACCCATCTCCATACCTTGATGGTCTGATGTTCCGTATCCACAACAATATTTTTCCGTTCCACATCATTTTCAGACGACATCGTCATACAATCACCCGTCGCAAAGCAATCTCCTCCGTCGGTGATCGTTCGTGCATAGTATGGTGATGCTGGCTCAATCGGTGTTTGATCTTCCATCACAAACAACCCCACATGGTCGTCCACTGAAAAGCTGGACTGAAAGAATAATGCGACACCACCTGCACCCGTTGAGTCATACCCATGAAACAACTCTACATCACTCACATCTTCAGCGCTCAATGCTTGTACACCTTCGAAGGAGCGGTTGGCAAAATTGCTATCATCGACAGGATAATCCGCAGCGATGGTTTCAAGATTTTCCAATCCAGCAACCAAAACAGTTGCATCTTCATTATCCCATTCACTAAACATATAGGCCGTTAGAGAATTCAAATCTGTTGGAGCATCCTCATTTCCGTCGGTAATTTGAACAGAATCAGCATCAACAGGGTCTTTACAAGCAAGAGAAAGGGCAAAAAGAAGCATAAAAGCACCTAAGTGTATGGTGTGAAAACAATAGTATGGGAACAGTATACTACACGAGATATTAAATAGCCTGTATCGCTTTTAAATATTTACCGTGGATGGTTGCGTAAGTTGTATCGTTTTGGCGATTCCAAAACCAACCATTTCGCCAAGACCATTCTTTCAATGCTCCTTTGTATAGCGGAATGCTCATTGAATAGGCACACAATCGTTCAAGTAAATCTTCAGTGTTCACATGTGACGAATCCAATCCCAGTTCTGGTAGTGCGACGTCCAACAATTCAACTGTCAATCCAGCAACTGCTGAATGGTGTTCTTCGACAATTTGACCCACCGGTATGTCAAAGACATCACACAACAAACCAAACACACAATTCCAAAGTAATTTCTCAATCATTTCTACAAAGAATACACTTTGTTCAACAGCCTTACACTGTAAACCCAACCGCATCATCAACCAAACAAAGACATCTGACTGAGGTCCAGTTACCACACTTCGGTGACCATCAACCGGTACATCACCAACCTTAGAAACAGCAATATACAACAAGCCTTGAGTGACTGTGGACAGGTGACGTTCATCAAACCAAGACTGCAACATTCCATTTTGAATAAAGATCAAATCGACATAGCGCTCTTTCGGCACCCAAGTCAAGACACCATCCAAGTCATCATTTCGAGTGCACACTACGATGGGTCCAGAGGGTAAAAGTTCGACCTCACCTCGTTTTAATAAGGACACCTCTATCAATGGTTCTACAGTGACCAACATTGAAAACAAGGTTCCAATACGTCCTGCACCGACAATGGTAATTTGAGAAAACATCTATACTCCTTGGATTGGTTCGCACTTATCGGATATAATTATCCCATCTACTGTTGAGAGGTCTATGAGATTATTGCGACAACTAAGCAAACGTATTCAACGTAAAATCTATCGAAAAATGACGGGATTTGCCAACCGCATTCATCCAACGAACAACAGCGGTAACAATACCTCCAAAATGTAATCAAGGTCTGTCTTATGCGTCTTCTTCCAATCTTCTTACTCGCCTGTTCTGATAACTCTGTCAAAACAACGAACACCTCGCCTGAGATAATGATCAGTTCGCACAACAACAACAGTTCATTCAATGATGGCGATATTGTAACCTTTAGAGCAGAAGTGTCAGATCTAGACGAAACCAGTTCAAACCTACGCACATCATGGTACATCAACAACACCCTCGCGTGTGATTGGACCAATGCAAATGAAAACGGTACGGCAGAATGTTCAATCCCGATGACTATTGGGGCAACTCAAATAAGCGTAACCGTCAAAGACTCTCAGGATGCCGCAGCGATGGAAACACTTGCTGTGCAGGTATTTCCAGCCGGAACAATTGATACTGGAGACACAGATTCCTCTGAAGATACTGGAGGAAACACAACACTGCCAAGCAATCAACCGCCCGTTGTTTTTATTACCACTCCAGAATCTGGGGAAACATTTATGTCGAGCGAGGACATTGAATTCAAAGGTCTTGTCTTTGACTATCAAGAGGTCGCAAACGATTTAAACATTGAATGGCGTTCAACGGAAATTGGTGTTTTTGACATCACCAGCGCAGATTCCGAAGGAAATCTTTCTATTCAAAGTCCCCTTCCAGAAGGGACACATCAAATATCTCTCACCGTCACAGACTCTGGCGGTCTGAGCACAACCAAAACAACCGATATCGAAGTCCTATCGTTGCTGCTTCCCACTGTACAATGTCAAATTCTGAGTCCCAACAACGGTGATACCGTCATTATTGGAAACAGTGGAAATCAATTTACTATGGAAGGCTTCGTCGGAAGCAGTGGACCAATCTCGGAGTTGAGTTACAACTTCTCGTCTGATGTCGATGGATGGCTTGACAGTGGCAACATCAATAACGATGGTAGTCTACGATGGGCAGGAACAGCACTCTCCGAGGCTTCTCACAATTTCACACTTGATGTCTCTTACATGGGACAAAGTGTGTGCAGTGACACCATTCAAGTAAACATCGAACAACCTGTACTGACCATTACCCATAAAAACATCTTCGTGTCTTCTCAACGACATGATGGGAACTTTGGAGGTGTTACTGGAGCAGATACGTTCTGTCAAGGGTTGGCCACCTCGGCTGGACTGTCTGGAACATACCTTGCATGGCTGAGTGATACAACGACCTCTCCAAGTGTACGATTTGCTCAGGCAAGTGTTCCATACAGACTTGTTGATGGCACAACAATAGCAAATGACTGGGCGGACCTAGTCGATGGTAGCATTCAAAACCCCATCAACTTGGACGAGTACGGTAATGCAGCACCCAGTTCTATGGTATTTACCTTTACGATGACTGATGGTACAGCTGGGGTCTTTCAAAGTGCCACTTCAAATTGCTATGGTGATGACTGCCACTGTAACAATTGGACAAACTCCAATGGTCAAGGCTCCCCAACACCTGGGTCTGCTGTTGGTCAAACGACACAAACGAATGATGACTGGACCGATTATTCCTATTACAATGGATGTGGTTCCACTGGACAACCCATTTACTGCTTTGAACAATAAGGAACCATAACGTAGAGCCATACTGATGATTGTTTTTACAGATGCCATTGGCCAACACCACGAATTTTCAGATTCGCCCAAACGGATTGTGTCGATGGTGCCAAGCACGACTGAAACTTTATACAAAGTAGGTGTCGGAGATCGTATTGTTGGAGTCACACGGTATTGTGTCCACCCTTCTTCAGCAATGCAAGACAACACCATTGTCGGGGGAACAAAGCAATGTAATTATGAACGTATCGCATCTCTAAATCCAGATGTGGTCTTTTGTAACCAAGAAGAGAATACTCCAGAGATGGTTCAAACATTCCAGGACATGGGAATCCCAGTCGTGGTGGCATTTCCCAAAACACATGCCGAAGCACTAAACGACATCAGAGACATCTGCAGTTTATTTGACAACCCATCACAGTTTACCAAATGGAAAGCGCAGTTTCAGAGTTCTATTACAACATTGCCTTCAACAGGGTTCTCCTATCTATATTTAATTTGGAGAAAACCATGGATGGTGGCTGGACCAAACACATTTATCCATCAGCAACTCTCTCTTATTGGAGGACAAAATGTACATGACAAAACGTCCGAACGGTACATCACCATTGAGATAGAAAACCTGATCGAGTTCAAAGGACACATCTTACTATCATCAGAACCTTACCCTTTTGTACAAAAGCATAAAGAAGAACTTGTACACTTGGGGCTATCAGCAGACCGCATACACTTCATCAATGGAGAATATTGTTCGTGGCACGGTGTACGAATGTTGGATTCAATACAATACCTGCAACAATGGAAACAAGGGTGCATTGTCTAAATCACCTGTAATCTGTACATTTCCTAATATCTCTAGCATACACATACAAAACAATGACTCACTTTCGTTTTTACAAGCCCTACGGGACATTAAGCCAATTTGTAAACAATGGACGCAAAAAGAAACGGCATACGATGATAGGCGATTTCGGACACTTCCCAACAGGAACGATGGCTGTTGGACGTTTAGATCGTGACAGTGAAGGATTGTTGCTGTTGACCACAGATGGTCATTTCTCAGAAAGAATGCGCTCTAAAGATATTGAGAAAGAATATTGGGTTCAAGTAGATGGTACCCCCACAGAAGAGTCCCTAACCAAGATGCGAACAGGGTTGGTGTTGAGCCATAAAGGGACTTCTTATACCACATTGCCTTGTATCGTTGATCAGATACCGATTCCAAACCTTCCCCCCAGAGGAAAAGCCATCCGAGACGACAGACATGGCCCCACCACATGGCTCAAGATCATCTTACGAGAAGGTAAATTCCGCCAAGTTCGTAAGATGACTGCGAAAGTTGGGGTCCCAACACTTCGATTGGTGAGAGTCAGAGTTGGCCCATACCACATAGGCACACTCCTACCTGGAGACTCCGACTCCATCATTCTAGATGCAAATGTAAAAGGACATGACAACGACTAGCCACACTCCGCATCTGGATCTACTGCATCTGCACACATCACACTCCACTCCAAATTGGCATCCAATTCCTGTGTGATCACGTGACACTCATCTGCTTCAATCGTAAACTCTAGGGCAGCCTCCCCTATATCCCAGCAGCATGGGTCATTCTCGAAGGGAATCTCAGCATATAGATTGACGACAAACTCGCCAGCCTCTTCTCCACCAACCACGACACTGCCATTTTGCCATTGCTCCACGTATTCACCATCAATGCCATCTACAGTATACGTTACGCTAACATCAGAAAGAGGTGCACCATCTTTATCTTCAACAGAAATAATCGCAGAGGACCGAAAGTCCGCACTACAATCCACACTCTCAAATCCAGAATCTTTTTCAGGTGGTTGACAAGCTACAAACCAAGTCCAAAATAACGTAAACATACAAATCTCCTCTTTGTTAATGGTAAAATGAAAAGGCTCAATATAGCCCTCTGCATTCCACTGAAGAACATTGCAAAGTTTATGCCAACTTATTGCACTGGGTTTACAATACTGCGAACAAGTCGAATCCCCAAACCAAGCGTAGGCAACTCAACAGATCGTTGGCCATATGTAGCAATGCGACTGGTTCGAGCTCCACTCGAATAATTACCCCCCTTTACATTGCGATACATTACCCCCAAGGAACTGGCTCCCGCAACGTCTGTGGTGATGTTTTGTGTCACCGTCAAAAAGCCCAACGCATTGTTTGGATTGGGATGGAAGTAATCATGGGTAATCTCTTGAACATTTCCGTGAATATCATACAGCCCATAGAAGTTGGGTTCTTTTTGACGTACAGGATGTGCATCTCCTCCGGAATTTCCACAATACCATGCAAAATCGTCCAAGGTATCATTCGACAATGTCGCATTGTCCCCATTCCCACCATCAAACACCCAACTTGTAGTTGAGCAATCATCCAATGCATTGACTGGATTTAAAGAATTCACACCACTTGGGATGTGGCCAACACCATCCGTTGTCCAAAAAGCATCGGTTGAATCACCACGTGCCATATACTCCCATTCTACAGACGTCGGCAAACGATACCCATCACATGTATAGGGATTCATAGCCTCTTCACACTCCACGTCTTCCTCTCCAGAATTGGTACAGGTATAACACATCGACAAGGAGTCCCCTTTTACGGCGTTGTGTTGCAGTGTAACTTGATTGGCAAAATCAGCAGCCATATAAAAAGACATCCAGTAAACGGGCAACTCCTCACCAATCCCAATCAAGTCTTCATGTTGTCTTTTCCACAATGCTTCGTGTCCTGGAGAGGTTGCTTCAAACATGGCTTGTGTGACTTCAGATGTCATCGCATACAAATCTTGCGAAAAGGTAACCGTTACACGAGGCTCATTGCTGGCCTTACGACCATATTCAGCAGATGTCGATCCTGTATCCAATGTCCCCGAAGGAATAAAAGCAAAATCCATTTGCTGTCCAAAATAATCCAGCATGACTTCAGGTTCGCAATCACTCCAGGAACCAGTCCCATCCAAGGAACAATCTGCAATACCATTGGCATCATCATCTGCGAAACATTCATTTGTAGCGGGCACTGCAACGGCTCCCGGATGCGTAGTGGCATTGGCATCATCACATTCCCAGCCATCAA
>Ga0206130_10009669_pt1 | contig 10046 bp, 8 predicted proteins | sample Helgoland_Spring_9_FD_148637 | JGI IMG/M metagenome (GOLD analysis project Ga0206130, IMG submission 148637) | Pelagic subsurface seawater microbial communities from Kabeltonne, Helgoland, North Sea - Helgoland_Spring_Bloom_20160512_1 | ecosystem: Environmental > Aquatic > Marine > Epipelagic ...
TTAGGAGGGGGATGCTCTATCCCCTGATAACTACCCTAACCTATTGTTTTAGTTACACTTTAATCAATGGTTAATGTGTACTGACAAGTGTATTTTAGCTTGGGAATTTAGTCAAGTGTGACATTATTGTGCCCAAGGTCAGAGGTATTTTTTTTGGCTCTAGCTCTTAAACATGTGTCTACTTATTGAACATTCTAACGAGCTCTCTTCTATTATTAAGAAGTTAATATCTGTGCTCATCTTTATCCACAGATTTTGTGGATTCAATGCTCTGCATACCTTTATATTTCATTCTGAAGCCAAATTAATTTTGTTTATATATTTACAATAATCACAACTTTCATTTGCATCAGGGATTATTTGAGACTTTAAACATTTTATGAGCTTTTCCAGTGTTGGCTCAATCCATGCATCGTTTCCTTTATAAGGAATCATCTTGATATCAAAAGACAGGCTGCCATTAAATTGATTATCAAATACCCTGCCATTACAGTAAACAAACCAACCTTCATCATCTACCTCAAATCCATTTGATCTCATCAACCACTGATAAAATTCCATTTGGCGCTTGTATGCAATTTGCCAATCCGCATCGAGATTTACTTCAGTTTTCTTTGATGTGGCCTTATAGTCTGCAATAATCAATTTTTTTGATTGATTATGAATCCAAACATCATCAATAGCCCCAAACCATAAAAAACCACGCTTTTTATCCTCAAATTGCACGCCTTTAAAATTGAATCTCCATTGATCTAATAGCTCGTGCTGAAATGGGATAGCATCTATATTAGCTTCAGACATTAAAGGATGTGGCTCACCCTTTCTTCTATATTCATCAAATTCATTTTTTAGAAGAGAGTCGACTGCAATATTGAGATTAAATGGTGGGCCAGATACTCTAGAAACACCTTTTTTATATCGCAAATAAAAGCATCTTTCGCAGTTAAGGAATAAGTCAACTCCCGTTCTACTTATCTTAAATAAGTCTTTTGATGCTGGATCGTAAAGTTTATTTCTCATATTCGGGAGTATAGATAACTCCATCCATATTTTCCTGTGAAACAAACACAGGCCAGAAAAATCTATTCCCCTTCCATCCATCTTCCTTCAGCCCATTTTGCTCAAGCAAGAATAAAATTGGGTTATCTTTTGCAATTTTTTTAGCGATCATTCTTTCTGTTTTAGAGTCTGGTGCATCAGCATACTTAGTGTGACTGGTTTCTTTAGTATTTCTAGAAATATTCCTATCTTTATGAACAGATAGCCATATTTTGCCTTGATGCTGATTATTAGGTGATACAGAAGATAAATACTCAAAAATACCAAGCGTCTCATGCCAATTAAATTCATATCCTTTTTCAAAAAATAAAGTTCCGGAAATTAAGAGCATTATTTCTTTTATTTTTTCATAATCTACTAGTTTCGGTGACGTTAAATCATCCCCAAAGAGGTTGTTTATTTTTTCATCTATCTGTTTATTGATATTATCGATTCGATATTTTTTATGTTCCGTTTGAAAACCAACAGGCAAAATTCGTTTATGAGGTTTTAAAGTTACCTGATTTCTTAATTTAACCTTGTTAGGGCTGCATGGCCTTACATTATTTTCAGAATCTTTTGAAAGGAAAATAATTTTTTTATCTGTCCCTTTTCTTATAGCCTCTCTTAGTAATGCATCTGCCTCATAAATCCATTTCATTTTCTGATGAATCGCAGGTGAGGTATAAAGTCTAGTAACTGGTAGATCATATTTATTTCGATACCCATACATTCTGGCATGCTGCAATACTGTATCTTGTTGAGAAGTTTTAGGGGACCTTCCATAATAAAATCCGAGTAATGATGGCACTGTGATACCTCTATCTAGAATTTGCCCACCGATAAAAATTGTAAAAGGCACATCCCTTGATAACTCTCCACCTTCGTCTGTAAGAGCCTCAATATCTTTTTCAGAGCTATTTACAACTACCGGTTTATAATGCTCACCTATAATTGCATCACAAAATGACTCTTCAACCTCGCTGTATGTTGGAATCTCAAGGTCTGACAATTTTAATGAAGGCAATAAATCTTCATAGCTTTGTTTTATTAAATCACGGTAATTACCAATATCTTTTTGAATACAAGTCGTTAATTTAGAGAAAAGATTTTGTATAATTTCATATTGCCATTTATGCGAATTTTGTTTCATGTCCGTATGAACTAAAAAAGTATATTTTTCTAGTTTTTCATTTAATTTCTTTTGTTGTAGTCTTCTTACAATGCCCCCAACAATGAAAGTAAAAATGGCAGATCTAAAACCAGATAATGACTTTTCATCTAAAACATTTTCAATTTTAAATGTTCTTTTATCTTCACCTTTTAGAACTTCATACTCATTGGAATCTACAGTTACATTAAAGTAATGGCTTAAATTAGCTTCATCCAAAGACTCTTTAAAGTAAACTTCTCCACCAACATAGCCTTCTCCAGGAGGCACTAGGGATGTAAAAGCTGGCTTAGATGGTAATAAGTCTTCGTTTGGTAAATTTATTTCTTCAGGTTGTAAATATAAACTGTAAGGAGTAGCAGTGACTTGCAGAAATGAATATTGTTTAAACAATTTTCTCATGTCACTCATTTGTTTTTGAGTTCTATTTGCTTCCAAATCATCTTTTTTATTTTTATATCCAACAGACGCAAAATCTGCCTCGTCATCAAGCAATAACACTTTTTTTTGCTTAAAAATATCTTGAAATTTTTGTTCAGTAAATTTATTAATTAATGTTGTAATATTGTTGTGTTCTTTTTTTACTACAAAAATTAACTTTTGATCTAACTCGTACTTTGTAAAATCTCTATCTGCTTCCGCAAGGTTATATACAGCTACATCGTCAATTTCATCAAAGACTTCAAAAGCTTTATTTATCCTTTTTGCGGTTTGTTTTTCTAACATTTTTGTGCCTTTTGTTAGGATCACAATATAATCAAAACCCTCATCAAGAGCTTTCGCAATTACTCCAATATAATTTCTTGTTTTTCCAGATTGAATATGTCCAAAAAGCATTCCAGGTCGCTTAGCATCTGTATTCTGATTTAAAAAACCTTTCACAGTTGCATTCATAGACTCGGTGTCTTCAAATGTAAATGGTGGTTTTGATCTATTTTTAATCTCTTCAAATCTTTGCATAATTATCTCCATATTTATTATGTCTACAACTAAAGGTAGAGTGAAGATTGAAAAGGTTATTTTTTTTACTATAAGTAATACTGATGATGAATGTAAACTAGATTTTACTTAATTGATTATCCCCTGATAGCTACCCTAACCTATTGTTTTAGTTACATTTTAATCAATGGTTAATGTGTGTTAACAAGTGTATTTTAGCGTGGAAATTTAGTCAAGTGTGACGTAATTGTGTCTAAAAATTTTAAGTAGATTTTAGTTAACTATCGATACGAGCTGATAAAAGGAAATACAACACCACTCCAACCTGTATCTTTAGGGAATGGTTGTTCACTTAAGTTTTTAGATTTTTTTTGATTTATCCAGCTTAGAATTTCGTTATTAATTTCATCTAGGGCGGCTTTTTCAGCATTTTTAGGACTCATTGCACATCTCTTCTCAATCTGATCTGCAACAAAAGGGCTTAATGTTTTTACACTCAGCCAGTTCTCAAGGTTTTGTTTATTATCTTTCATACCCTAACTTAAATTTATCCAAAATAAACAGAATTAAAACTGCTCACAAGCTCTACTCTTTGAACATATTCATAAGTCCCTAGTCCATTTTTTAAGTCATCTTTAAACTGTCCTTCATACTTATCACCATTTGCATAAAAAAAAGTCCCTTGTCCATGCCTTTTACCATCTTTAAATTGTCCTTCGTATTTATCTACATTTACTTTTTTCATTTCAATCCACACCATGATTGAAGTATTGGGAATATTTCAGCAGCTCTCGCACATCTATATGGTGATTCGTATAAAGCCCATAGCAATAATATAATTAGAATTACTGCAATAATAAAAATCCATTTAATAAGTTTATTCATTTGATAATTTCCGTTTAAGAGGGGGATGCTCTATCCCCTAATAGCTAAACTAATCTACTGTATAGACATATTAGATCCTGCAAGATGATGCCTTAATACTCTGTTAGAATAATGTCATATTTTGCTGCTAATAAAAAATATATTATTGAATTAATTGAGAATTTAAATGAAAGTAGTTTCTTTGTTCGCAAATATTGGTGTTGCGGAAGCATTTTTGGAAGAAATAGGATTTAATGTGGTCGTTGCAAATGAATTTGTTCCAAGAAGAGCAGAACTGTTCGAAAAAATATATCCTAAAACAAAAACAATATCTGGGGATTTTTCAAGTTCAGAAATATTTCAACAAGTTGTTGATCACTCAATAAAACATAATGCCGATATTGTTATGGCAACACCTCCATGCCAAGGAATGAGTACAGCAGGTCAACAAAAGAAAGATGACCATCGAAATAATTTAATAATTCCGACAATCAAATTTATTAAACTTGTTAATCCAAAATATGTTTTCATTGAAAACGTTCCCCAGTTCTTGAAAACAGCCATTAGATATGATGGGAAAAAAATTCTTATTCCAGATCTTATTATTGAAGAGTTGGGTGCAAAATATGAAATTCAACTAAATGTTGTCGCTACGCAAGATTATTCTGTGCCTCAAACACGAGAAAGAGCAATTCTACTCATGACGAGAAAAGATGTTCATAAAAAATGGTATCTTCCAGATCCTGATCCAAAGAAAATTACTTTAGAAGATGCTATTGGGCATTTACCTCCCCTTGATCCATTTATAAAAGATGTAACCGAGAAAGAACTTCTTCAAATATTTCCTAACTTTTATGAAAGAAGAGAATGTGCACTCAAAATCTCTCATTGGCACAAACCCCCGCATCATGTAAAGAGACAGGTAATTGTAATGATGCACACCCCAACTGGTAAAAGTGCGTTCAATAATCATAAACATAAACCTATTAAAGATAATGGAGAAGCAATAAAAGGTTTCGCTAATACCTATAAAAGACAACATTGGGACAGACCTGCATATACCATCACAATGGATAACGTTAAGATTTCATCACAAAATAATGTCCATCCGGGAAAGTGTATTGGTAAGAATTCAGAAGGTGATGATATTTACTCTGAGCCCAGAACTTTGACTCTGCATGAGTTAATGCGATTAATGACTTTACCCGATGACTGGGCAGTTCCGCCAAATACATCTGATGCGTTTTTGAGAAGAATAATTGGTGAGGGTATACCGCCAATGTTGGTTAAAAAAATATTTGAAGTCCTAAAAAATTGAATAAAACTAAAAAAATAATTGGAGTTTCATTATTTGCGAATGTTGGGATTGCGGAGACATTCTTTGCAGATATTGACATAGAAATCAAAGTTGCTAATGAGATTGATGAAAAAAGAGCAAAGCTTTACAGAGAAATTTACCCTGAAACAAACATGATCTCTGGAGATATTACCGATGCAAAAGTATTCAAAGAAATTGTTGATGAATCTAAGAAAGAAAAGGTAAATTTTGTAATTGCTACACCACCATGCCAGGGAATGAGTGAAGCGGGTAAGAGAGATGTTTTTGATGAAAGAAATCAATTAATAACATATACAGTCGATTTTATTAAAGAGTTAAGTCCAGAATTTGTTTTTATAGAAAATGTTCGCACATTACTAAAAACTAAAATTATCATAGATGATGAAGTGGTCACAATTCCTGAGTACTTAAGACGAGAATTAGGAGATAAATATAATATTAATAAAGAAACCTTATTGAAGGCAATGGACGTAGGTGTGCCTCAAATGAGAGAAAGAAATATCTTTTTAATGGTGCGTAAAGATCAAAATTTATTTTGGAATCTACCAAAAAAAGAAAAACAAATTACCCTAAGAGAGGCAATAGGCAACCTACCTAGCCTAGATCCTTTATTAAGGGAGGGCATCGAGTTCACATTAGAAAAATTTCCTAATTTCGAGAAAAAAAGAGTAGAGGCAGAAAAAGTATCCAAATGGCATAGACCACCTAAACACTCTTGGAAGCAGGTCGAGTGGATGATGCATACACCTTCTGGGAAATCTGCAATATACAACGACACTCATTTTCCTCAAAAAGCAGATGGTTCTCGAATAAAAGCACATCACAACAACTATAGACGAATGAATTGGGAAAAATCATCTAGAACTATTACTCAAAATAATGGTGTTATCTCCTCGTTATGCTGCGTTCATCCAGGTCGAGAATATAAGATAGAAAATCAGGTCTTGTATTCTGATGCAAGAACATTAACAATATTCGAACTGATGATTGTTTCAAGTTTGCCAACTAACTGGAACATACCATCTTGGGCAAACGAGACATTTATAAGAAAAATTATTGGGGAGGGAATTCCTCCTCTTATGGTTAAGAAGGTTATGCTTGAATTGATAAAAATTAGGGAAGAATAAACTATGGGAAATTTAGTAATGCCAAAAAATAGCGCAGATGCTTTAGAAATGCTTGCGGTACTCGAAGTATACAATGCGGCAGATACTTTTATTGATAATGCTACATTCATTAAAGAGATGAAGGTTAAGTTGGGTAAACCTCATCAAGAACCGCAAGCATATACAAAGAAAACTCAAATTACTTCGTATTTTGGATTCATAACCTGGGAAGATCCTTTAAATAATCAATCTAAAAGAAAAATAACTGAGAGTGGTAAAAGATTTCTCGCAGCACTTCAGGACGAAAATAATGATGTTATTTATGAAGAAATACTTAAGTCAATAGAAACAAGAACCTTTGGAAGTAACGCCCTAGGAGTAAATAGCGATTCAGTTATAGAACCTCCTCAATTATTTATCAAATGTGCTCTCGTGCTTGGTCACCTAAAAAGACAGGAGTTTGGATTTATCCTACAAAAACTAGACAATAAATCAAAAGATATTCTAGATTTACTTTCAGAAATTTCAATTAATAGATCAAGAAACTCGAATTCATACCAAGTAGCACCTACCTATGCTGATGCTAAACCAATTACTGCACTAGTAAATTGGAACTTCTTTAAGGTTGATGGGAAAATTGGTAGTCAGGAAAAAATCATCATAAATCCAGAGGTGAAAAGTAAGTATATTAATAGACTTGAATCATTAAATGCCTTCAATAAGGCTGAATTACTATCATCAACACAAACAGAATATGATGAAGAAATTTCTGAGATCAAAAAAAATGATAAGAACATTATTTTTTATGGGCCTCCTGGTACAGGAAAATCATTTCAAGTTAACAAATTGCTTGAATCGAAAGAATCACGTACCGAAAGAGTTACATTTCATCCAGAGTTTGATTATTCATCATTTGTTGGGTCTTATAAACCAACAATGTTGGATATTGACGGACAAAATTCAGAAGTAAGATACGAATTTTCACCTCAAGTATTTACTAAAATCTATGTCAATGCTTGGAACGATTTAAGTCAAGACTACTATTTGGTAATTGAAGAAATTAATAGAGGAAACTGCTCGGAAATTTTCGGAGATATTTTTCAATTGCTTGATAGAAGCAGTAACTATCCAGTAACAGCAAGCAAAGAATTACATGATTATCTTGAGAAAAATTTAGAACAGACATCATTAATTTCCGCTACCAAGTTGAAACTGCCTAACAATCTATCAATCATCGCTACGATGAATACCTCTGACCAGTCACTATTCCCGATGGATAGCGCATTTAAACGCAGATGGGATTGGGAGTATGTTCCTATTAATTATGAAATCACTGCAGAGAATCCATCTTCTGAATATTGGGTTAACTTATTTGATGATGAAAAGTTCTTATGGATTGATTTCATTAGAAGTGTTAATGCGATTATAAAAAATAATGTTAACCTTGGTATGGATAAATGTATCGGCAATTACTTTGTCAAGTCTGATTCAGGTGTGATCGATGTTAAAACATTTATTCACAAAGTATTATTTTATTTATGGAATGATGTTTTTAAAGATGAAATAGAGGAAGACAGTATTTTTAAAAATGGGATTACCTACCAAGACTTTTTCCCTATTGATCATGGTATTGAAAATCTAAGAGCAATACTTAATAACCTCGGGGTTGAAATTCATAACTAAAGGGAATGTTGTGAAATTTTTGATTGAAGGCGAAAGGTATCCCATAGACTTACTAAGAGATGTATTCTCTGACCCAAAGTTTTACCTTCAAGAAGGTAACTATGGCACTGTAGTTTCTGTTGGGTATTATCACAATCATTCGAAGAACCTCATTGCCTTTCTCTTACCTAAAGTTTTTATGGGAGTTGGTGGATTAACTGTATTTGGTTTGTCTTCAATCGATTTGTTTGATTTCGAGCAAATCGAATCATTCAAACATAAAAATGAATATCTCTGGTTAAGGCAACTTTCAATCTATTTTTACAGCTCATTACTAGAGTTTAAGAAAAGAAGCAAAAATACTTCAATACTGAATACCTCCCTATCTTATAACCTTAATTCTAAATTAGGCAATCAAGAGTATTCATATCTCGATTTGGTATTGAGTTTTGTAAATTTCTATAAAAAACATAAAACCTTTATTGCTTTCAAGAACACCGAACGAAGCACTAACAATGCATCCAAAATTAATTGGACGAAAATTTTCAAGAAAACTGCCCCATTTTTTTCGTCTTCTGGACATCCAATTTACTCAGTTTTTACTCAAAAAAAGAAAATCATAGATTCCGAGGAAGACCTCTTGGTTTTCTTTTTTTCCATTCTTAATCACCTTAACGATGAACACAACCTTTTCTTAAAACTTGACAGTACATATGAAATTATTAAGGGGAAAAAATTTGAATTACTTCAAATAAACGGTCTATCTAGACTAAGAAGTATAAAATTTAAATACTTCAATGATACATTAAAAAAAATGTACCGATTATGTGAGTTATATTTCTCATTAAAAGATATCAGCACTCTCGGAAAAGCAAAAGATGAATTTATAAGTGTCAATAATTACAATATTGTTTTTGAAGATATGATAGATAAAATATTTTCTGATGAGTTTATCAAAAATAAAAATTCACTAAGTCCTTCAATTAAAGATTTGAAATACCATAGTGATGGAAAAATTCTAGATCATATTTTTGATTATCAGTCGATTATCGATACAAGTAATATTTTTTATATTGGGGATTCAAAGTACTACAAACCAGATAATCTTGCTAGTAAACTATCTCAATATAAGCAGTTCACTTATGCCAAAAATGTGGTTCAGTTTAATATAGATTTACTTAATGATAACCAAAACTTTAATGAAAATATTAGATATAGAGATCAATCCACAGAAGGTTATAACATAACACCAAATTTCTTCATTTATGGGTACATCGACGATTACAAGAACCTTGAAAGGCCTGATTTGGCAGAAAAAGGAGATGTGGTAAGGTCCTATCATTACGAAGATAGACTGTTCGACCGAGATACACTATTTGTGCATCAGTATAAGATTAATTTTCTATTTGTTTTGAGGTCTTATTCCCAGCTATCAAATAATAATATTCTCAAATTCAGATCTGAAGTTAAAGCAAAGTTTAGAAAAAATTTCATAGAATTTTTCAACAATTCAACTAAGTCAGAGTTTGAATTATTTAGATATAGTGATGAAGATACTTTAAATTTTGTAGAGCACAACTTCAGAACACTAAACGGAAAATGTATCACTACAGTCGATAATATTCTGCTAATAGCTAAACATAAGTCGGATCAGTCATTAAATCAGTTTGATTTAAGTTTAGAAAAACATTTCTTCCAATAATTTCATCTCACACTTACAAATACTTTCAAATCCTTGTTTTATTCTTAGTAAATAAGTTTTAACATCGCTTAGAGTCTTTGTGATGCCTGAACAACCTGCAAAAATAATTTATACTTAGTGATTGCATTTGAAATTAACCAGATCTACTTGGCAACATAAAGTATTGAAGTTGGTATTTTTTACCTTCCTATATTTATAAGATCTATTTTAAGAAATGATTTAATA
>Ga0206130_10009671_pt1 | contig 10042 bp, 10 predicted proteins | sample Helgoland_Spring_9_FD_148637 | JGI IMG/M metagenome (GOLD analysis project Ga0206130, IMG submission 148637) | Pelagic subsurface seawater microbial communities from Kabeltonne, Helgoland, North Sea - Helgoland_Spring_Bloom_20160512_1 | ecosystem: Environmental > Aquatic > Marine > Epipelagic ...
AATGACTGATTTTATATGTGAAACAAATGTGTAAGTTAAATATGTATATAAATCAATTACTTAAATAATAATAATAACTACTCCCACTCGATCGTAGCCGGCGGTTTACTTGAGATGTCATAGGTCACTCTCGACACATTTTCAATCTCATTAATGATGCGTCTAGAGACTAGATCTAGGAAGTCATAAGGAAGATGCGCCCATCTCGCGGTCATGAAATCGATGGTTTCTACCGCACGTAACGCAATGACATATTGATAACGGCGGCCGTCACCAGTCACACCGACTGACTTAACCGGTAAGAATACAGCGAAGGCTTGTGACACCTGATCATAAAGATCATGCGCTTCTAGTTCTTTGATAAAGATATTGTCAGCAAGACGTAGAATGTCGGCAAATTCCTGCTTCACCTCACCCAAAATACGTACAGCTAAGCCCGGCCCTGGGAAAGGATGACGGTGAATCATCTGTGCTGGTAGACCCAGCTCATCGCCTAAGCGGCGTACTTCATCCTTGAATAGTTCACGCAGTGGCTCGACTAACTTCAGCTCCATATCATCAGGTAGACCACCGACATTATGGTGAGACTTAATCAGATGCGCTTTACCGGTAGATGCTCCAGCTGACTCAATCACATCGGGGTAGATCGTACCCTGTGCCAACCAACGTGCATCAGTAATCTTAGCCGCCTCTTCTTCGAATACTTCAACGAACAAGTTACCAATAATCTTACGCTTGAGTTCCGGGTCGTTCTGATCAACTAATGCTGTCAGAAAACGCTTTTGTGCATTAACGCGAATCACGTTCACACCTAAATGCTCAGCGAAGGTCTCCATCACTTGGTCGCCCTCATTCAATCGCAATAAACCATTATCAACGAAGATACAGGTCAGTTGTTTACCAATGGCTTGATGCAATAAGGCAGCAACCACCGATGAATCAACACCACCTGACAGACCTAAAATAACGTGCTCTTGACCGACCTTTTTTTGTACTTGAGTAATCAGATCTTGCGCTATATTGCCTGCTGTCCAAAGCGGATCACAGCCACAAATATCTAATAAAAAATGACTGAGGATTTCGCGCCCCTGTTTACTGTGTGTGACTTCAGGGTGAAATTGTAAGCCATACCACTGCCGTTGTTGATCAGCCATCGCAGCGACCTCAGCACTTGGGCTGCTAGCGAGCACTTCAAAGCCATTAGGCAACTGCGTCACTTTATCACCATGCGACATCCACACGTCGAGACAAGCAACACCTGCAGTATTTACCTCGCCTTGTAAGTCTGCAAATAAAGGACTGGCGTTTTGAATCTCAATTTGGGCAAAACCAAACTCACGCTGCTCGGAGGTTTCTACAGTCCCTCCCAGAGTTGCAGCCATGACTTGCATACCGTAGCAAATACCTAACACTGGGCAGCTCGACTCTAAGACATACTGTGGGATTGCTGGTGCTTCAGCCAAGGCAACCGACTCAGGACCACCCGATAAAATGATGCCATCAACACCTTGAGCAAAGGTGGCCGCCTGTTCTGAGTCAAAGGGAAAGATTTCACAGTAAACGCCAATCTCGCGCACTCGGCGCGCAATCAACTGTGTGTATTGCGAGCCATAGTCGAGAATAAGTAGACGTTGTGCGTGGATATCCGCAGCTGCTGATGTAGTCATGAATGAGAACTTAGTTGTATGAGTGCTTGTCGCAGCCCAGTTTAGTTACTAAACCTGATAGTTAGGTGCTTCTTTGGTAATCGCCACATCGTGCACATGACTTTCACGCATGCCTGCCGTCGAGATTTTCACAAACTCTGCCTTTGCATGCATTTCTTCAATGGTCGGACAACCAATATAACCCATGCTAGAACGAAGCCCACCTAAAAGCTGATGCATGATCGCAACGATACTACCTTTATAAGGCACACGACCTTCGATCCCTTCAGGTACTAATTTATCTGCATCGCCGATATTATCCTGGAAGTAACGATCGCTAGAGCCTTGCTTCATCGCACCAATCGAACCCATACCCCTATAGGTCTTATAAGAACGACCTTGGTAGAGCTCAACCTCACCTGGAGATTCTGTAGTACCAGCAAATAAACTACCAAGCATGACACAGTTCGCACCAGCTGCTATTGCCTTTGCAACATCACCTGAGTAACGAATGCCACCATCGGCAATCACTGGCACATTATGTTTGGCTGCGACGCGAGAAACATTATCGATCGCGCTGATCTGAGGTACGCCAACACCAGCAACAATACGCGTAGTACAGATTGAACCCGGACCAATACCGACCTTAATCGCATCCACATTATTTTCGATTAGCGCCAAGGCAGCTGCCTCAGTCGCAACATTGCCACCAATGACCTGTAGCTCAGGGTATTTCTTCTTCACTTGCCTAACAGTATCTAGCACGCCTTGTGAATGGCCATGAGCAGTGTCCACCACCACCACATCGACACCTGCTGCAACCAAGGCTGCAACCCGCTCTTCACTGTCTGCACCGACACCTACTGCAGCACCAACACGCAGTTGTCCCTGCTCACCCTTACAGGCAAACGGATGCTCGCTGGATTTTTGGATATCTTTCACTGTGATCATGCCGCAAAGATGAAAATCATCATTGACAACCAACACCTTCTCAATACGATGCGTGTGCAGTAAGGCTTGAACTTTATCTAAGCTGGCACCCTCTTCCACTGTCACTAAACGCTCTTTCGGCGTCATGATGGTTTTAACAGGGGCATCTAGATGTGTTTCAAAGCGTAAGTCTCGACTGGTAACAATACCGATCAAATCTTTCCCATCGACGACTGGCACGCCAGAGATATTATTTGCCTGCGTAATATCTAATACTTCTTGAATGCTGATATTGGGACCAACGGTAATAGGGTCTTTGATGACACCACTCTCGTATTTCTTAACCTTGCGGACTTCATTCGCTTGTTGTTCGACCGACATATTCTTATGAATAATGCCCATACCCCCTTCTTGCGCCATAGCAATTGCTAGACGACCGTCGGTGACAGTATCCATAGCAGCAGATAAGAGAGGAATGTTTAAACGAATATTGCGGGTAAGTTGCGTGCTGATGTCAGCATCGCGCGGCAATACCACTGAATGCGCTGGAACTAATAATACGTCGTCAAATGTTAGTGCATCTTGGATAATACGCATGTGCTGTTCGCCAATGTTTTAAATTGACGGGTCATTATAGAGAACGCTTGCAATAGGGTAAACTACTGACTCACTATTTACGTTCACTTTATGACCACTTTATACGATACAGACCCTAGCGATCGGCGTGAGATCTACTCCGTCAGCGATATCAACCTGCAATTAAAGCAATTATTGGCGCAGGAGTACCCGATGATTTGGGTGGAAGGTGAGATTTCTAACCTTGCGACACCCGCATCTGGTCATATTTACTTCAGCCTAAAAGATCGGGGTGCCCAGATCCGCTGTGTAATGTTCCGCAACAGCCGTCAACGTGTACGCTTTGAGATCAAAAATGGTCTCCATGTGGTGATTCGGGCCAAAGTCGGTCTTTATGAGCAACGTGGCGATCTACAATTAATCGCAGATGACATGGAAGATGCCGGTGCCGGCTTGCTGCAACGTCAATTTGAAGAACTAAAGAAAAAACTACTGCAAGAAGGTCTATTTGCACCTGAGCGTAAGAAGGCATTGCCTGAGTTCCCAAATGAGATTGCCATTGTTACCTCCGCCACAGGGGCCGCTCTGCACGATTTCCTAAACGTCATACAGCGTCGTTTCCCCAGAATAAGGAAACGTCTGTACGCAACAACAGTGCAAGGTGCAGCAGCAGTGCCCACACTGCATAAGGCCTTACGTCAGATTCAGTCTGACAATAGTGCTGATGTCATCGCCATCATCCGTGGTGGTGGATCGATTGAAGATTTATGGGCTTTTAACGATGAATCTCTCGCTCGCCTGATCGCTGCCCAGGACATTCCAGTAATCACTGGTATAGGTCACGAAATTGATTTCACAATCTGTGATTTTGTCGCCGATGTGCGTGCACCAACACCATCAGCTGCTGCTGAGATTATTAGTCCCGATGGACTTGCACTGCATCAGTTCTTCCAAGGACAGATGCAACGCCTTAGAGGTATCGCAAGTAATCACTTAGAATCTTTGAATCAACGTAGTGACTGGCTAAGCCAACGTTTACATAGTAGCCACCCACAATATCGTTTAAACACACAACAAAAAGCATTACAGCGTCTGCAACAACGGATCAGCTTAGTCTCTAAACATTATTTTGCACATAAACAAACCGCAATAGACCGTTTCAGTGATCGCTTATACAGTCACTCGCCTGAAAAAAGGCTGACTGCCAACAAGTTACAGCTACAACAACAGCTAACACGCTTACAACTGGCCTCTTCTCAGCTCAAGGCTGCGAAACAACATCGCTTTCAATTGGCCACTCAAGGGCTTAATAGCGTAAGCCCATTAGCCACGTTAGAGCGGGGGTATTCCATCACTCAACTTGAAGGAACTACTGGAAACTACATACGCAGTCATCAAGAAGTGACAAAAGGGGTACTAATTAGTACCCGCTTAGCTGACGGCCACATCATTAGTCGAGTAGAATCACATCAGGCAGAAAACCTGACCAAATCTAAGCAGGAATAACTTGCACGTAGACTATATTTTTGCTATTAAAACGGGCTAATTTTAACGAGACGCACATCATCATGGCAGTGAAGAAAGCAGTATCGAAAAAGAAAGTGGTTGCAAAGAAAAAAGCAACGCCGGTAGCAAACGCCAAAAAGAAAGCCACTGCCCCTAAGAAAGTGGTGAAAAAGGCTGCATCGGCTAAAAAAGCGACTACCAAGAAGACTGTCGCTAAAAAGGCTGCACCAGCTAAAAAAGCCACTGCCAAGAAGACTGCCGCTAAAAAGGCTGCACCAGCTAAAAAAACCACTGCCAAAAAGACTGCCGCTAAAAAGGCTGCACCAGCTAAAAAAGTGACCGCTAAGAAAGCTGTCGCTAAAAAGGCTACATCAGCTAAAAAAACCACTGCCAAAAAGACTGTTGCTAAAAAAGCTACACCAGCTAAAAAAGTGACTGCTAAAAAGACTGTCGTTAAAAAAGCTACACCAGCTAAAAAAGCCGCTACTAAAAAGACTGTAGCGAAGAAGGCTGCACCAACAAAGAAAGCCACAGCTAAGAAAGCTGTAGCTGTAGAGAAAGTTATACCGGCAAGGAAAGCCGCAGCTAAAAAAGCCGTGAGCAAGAAAGCCCCAGTCCCTAAAAAGACCTTACCAGCGAAGAAAATTGTGACTAAAGCAACACCACCGGCGAAAAAGCCAGCAGCAACAAAGAAAAACACCGCTATTGCCAGAAAGAGCATCAAAAAGGCCGTTACAATAAAAGGCGGCGCCATACCTGACGAGCCTATAGTCGGCACTAAGTTACCTGTAGAAGGTATCCAGCCGTATGCTATTTCAAAAGGCGAGAGTTACATGAATGATGAGCAATATGCTCACTTCAGAAAGATCCTTATCGCTTGGAAGCGACAGTTAATGGAAGAAGTCGACCGTACCGTACACCACATGAAGTCTGATGCTGCCAACCACGCCGATCCTGCTGACCGTGCTACCCAAGAAGAAGAATTTAGCTTAGAACTACGTACGCGTGATCGTGAACGTAAGTTGATCAAAAAGATCGACGAATCACTAGTGACTATTGATATTGGTGATTATGGCTATTGTGAGGCCTGTGGTATCGAGGTTGGTATTCGCCGACTTGAAGCACGCCCTACAGCGACCCTATGTATTGATTGCAAAACATTGCAAGAAATCAAAGAAAAACAAAACTACGCATAAGCCATTGAAAAGGCCTCTAAGCAAGCCTTTCACACCTTACTATCGCGGCCGCTTCGCACCCTCACCTAGCGGCCCATTGCACTATGGCTCACTCGTTACCGCAGTGGCTAGCTATCTACAGGCCCGTTGTAATCAAGGCCTCTGGCAGCTACGCATCGAAGATATCGATCCACCGCGCGAACAAAAAGGCGCCGTCAGGCATATATTATCTAGTCTGCGTGCTTTCGGCTTCGATTGGGATGGGGCTGTACTCTATCAAAGTCACCGTCTAGCCTACTATCGGCACATCGCAGAACAGCTACACAAACACCATCTAGCATTCTACTGTGAATGCTCACGTAAGCAGCTCATAAACAGTCCCGAGACTAGACTAGGGCGGCTTTATGAGGGTAGGTGCAGGAAATTGGATTTACTCCCGCTGACAGGCCGTACGCTACGTATGCGCGTAGGTGAAGAGCGTATTGAGTTTAATGATGGCGTGTTTGGCGCTCAAAGCTATGATTTACTGGCCGAGAGTAGTGACTATGTTGTGTACCGCGGTGATCAACTCCCTAGCTACACCCTCGCCGTTAGCTTAGACGATTTACAACAAGGCTATACAGAATTGGTCCGCGGGGCCGATCTATTACATCTGAGTGCTCGCCAACTGCATCTAATGCAGCAATTTAATCGGCAGCCACCGCAGCTATTACATATCCCAATCATCACCGATGCGAATGGGCAGAAACTAAGTAAACAACATTATGCTGCCGCCTTAGACACACGACATCGTTCATTTTTACTCTATTGTGCGTTAAAGGATTTAGGCCAGGAGCCGCCCAAGTATCTCTGCTATCGCTCTATAGCGCGTATATGGGACTGGGCTTATAGCCATTGGCAGGCATCCTTGATAGCGCCTGAAATGAGCATCAAGCAGGGCTTTTAATCCGTTTTTAAACTACGATTGCATTCAATTGTAATTGTCATCGTCTAGAACAAGGTATTAACTGCTCCTGAGTTCAGTTCAATATAGCTGTTAAATCCTATAGCCCATAACGTAAAAAAGCCGGCATAACCGACTTTTTTACTGCAATAAAAGTAGACTATAATTAGTCTTCTTCGCCACCCCATTGCCATGGCTCATCTTGTGCAATTGCGATGAAGATCCATACATTACCTACTAATGTAATGACCAACATAGCGGCAGCACCTAAACTCCACAGTAAGTTACCGTAGTGATCAGGGAAGCCGACAAAATTGAAAATAGAGATCATCACGGCTGTGAAGATCGCCATCATAGCTAAAGCTTTTTTAGTTAACATAATTAGTCTCCTCGTATACTTTTAGGAAAACGGCCTAACGGCTTCCTGGTTTTGAACTGGCATCTAGGAACTTATCAAAGTAAATGCTCTCTTCATTGATGCCCGCTGCTGTCAGTAATTCTATCGCAGAATCGATCATAGGAGGAGGCCCACAGAGATAACCCTGTGCCTTTTTAAGGTCCATGGACTCGGTTTTAACAAAATTATTTTGAAAGTAGTCAGTGACATAACCCGTCGGGCCAGTCCAATTACTATCTTCAGGCTCACCAGACAACACAGGAATATACTCAAACGTGTAGTCGGGGTGCCAGTTATTCTTGATTTCCTGCATCACGCTCGCGCAGTACAGGTCATTCTGTGTGCGTGCACCAAACAGGTAAACACAGTTACGTTGCACTTGATTGTTCACGCAATCTTCTAATATAGACTTAATCGCACTCATGCCACTACCGCCGGCAATACATACCATCTGCGAACTTTCTTCACGACGGTAGAACTGCCCATAAGGCGCAGTAAGTTTGATAGCTGTACCTATACGATCTGATTCGAATAACCAGTCAGTGAATGCACCACCTTTTACATGACGAATGAAGAATGTGAAGTCAGTGGTGTTTTCGTTTGTCGGCGCCTTTGCAAAAGAATAAGAGCGGGCAGGTGCCACACCTTCAACCTCAATCTCTGCATATTGGCCCGCTAGCATTTCACGCGGAATATCTTTATCGCAACTAACAACTAGCTCTTTAATATCGTATGTTAGATCGGTGATTTTAGAGATAGTACCATTAGCCTCTATCATCTCAGTCTCAGGCATATCAGCAAGTTCAACTTCCACTTCGATATCACCACGAAGCACACATTGACAAGCCAATACGGTACCAGCCTTAAGCTGGTCTCCATCTAAGACATAAGAAAAATCAGTCAACGCTTTAATCTTGCCTTTCTTCACTACTGCCGCACAGGAACCACAACTACCAACTCGGCAATCGTGTGGCCAGGGCACACCTGCTGCTAAAGCAGCTTTCAGCAAATTATCACCCGCTTTCACTTCGAATGATGCAGCACCACCATTAACCGTTGCTGTAAAATCTTTTTTCTTATTACCAAATAATCCAAACATCATTAAACCTTTTATTACAATGTCCTAAACGTAAAAACGCCCCGAGTGATACTCAGGGCGCTTTACAGCTTGATCGCAAAACTAAACGTTAATTGAGATCCCTTGCAGGGTACCTGAACTAACATCCTCAGCTGACGGTAACACCGTGAAAGGAATAATTTTCTCTTTACTGGTACTAGGGTGCGCTTGAACTTTCTCGTACCACTTTGCAATACCAGAGCGAGATGAAATTAGATCGCCTGCTCCAGCAATCACCAATAAGTTACAACACGCAGACCAATGAATATCCGCTAATGTAAAGTCACCACAAATAAAGTCTCCACGCTTAGGTGGGTTCATCACTTGCTTTTCAAAACCATCAAAAACAGCGGCTAACGCGTCTTTGTTAACTGTTTCACCGATATGCGGTGCAACACATTCTGTCGCAATAATTGACCATTGATACATAATCGCGCGGCTTACACCGTTACGCGGGACCAATGATGGGCCGAAGCCTTTATCGTCGAGATATGACATGACCGCGGTAGTACCATAAACCACGAGATCAACATCCTGGAGAACAGGCCCAACACCATAAGGGGACACCGCTCTAAAATCACTAGCGTCTACATCTGTGACCACTACAGCATCAACATCCACGCCTTTCTCAGCGGCTGTTTGCAGGCATTTACCGGTATTCGGACAGCTTGGATGCCCGCGCAGAATCATTTTGTTTCTTAATTGGTCTCCGATCATAACTTCCCCCTAAACTTCTAGTCTCTTTAAAATAAAGTTCGCCCAACACGAAATCTATGTCAGGCGATTTTAGTAGTACTAATCTTCGATCTTTAAAGCACCAGATGGGCAAGACGCAACCGTTGCACGCACTTCCTGTTCTGACGCAGCCGACTCATTAATTACAAAATTACCGTCAACAACTTTAAATACTTCTGGCGAGCCTTGAACACACTTACCAGCATGACTACATGTATCTTGATCCCAAGTAACTTTCATACTATCTCCTATACACAATAATTATAGTTTAAAAAACCTATTATAGTTCTATGTGACTACTTTCAGTCTTCAATCTTGTCTATTTCTTTAAACGCCTACGATTTCAGCTTTCATCGAGTATAAGATGCAAAGTACTTCATTACGCTCAGCATCACCAACATTGTTCTTTGCTAATGCACTTAATACATCATCACAAACAGCAACAAATTCAGTATCACTGATATTCATACCTGTGTGTGCAGTTAACATATCTTGGCCTGTGTATGTCTCAGGACCGCCAATACCGGCACCAAAGAATTCACGCACTAAGCGCTTAACATTTTCACCGTCGCTAGCCGCATAACGTTGCTGAATTTTTGGATTACTAGTGTGATTTAACCAAATATCGTCAACAATGCTTGCGATACCATCAGCGCCACCAAGGCGTACATATAAATTTTCTTCACTCATTACTTATTCTCCTCAGAAATGTAACTAGTTTATAGCTTATGTTTGATAATTATCTCTCTATCTATTAGTCCCAGACAAGCTGAGACTAATATCTTTTACATACAATGGCTTACGTGTAGTTTGCGATCTTGTTCATCTTACCAGCGATCTTTAATTCGCCTTCTGATGCCATCTCGCCATCCCACTTGTTCATTTGCTCCTTCATGTACTTATGGAACACTGGTGGTAGTAGTGCCAATGCGAACAGTGTGAAGTAACCACGTCCACAGTTTGGTGAACCTACTTCGTCTAGTTCCCAGAAGTGTGTCTCGCCACGGTCATGGTGAT
>Ga0206130_10009672_pt1 | contig 10042 bp, 17 predicted proteins | sample Helgoland_Spring_9_FD_148637 | JGI IMG/M metagenome (GOLD analysis project Ga0206130, IMG submission 148637) | Pelagic subsurface seawater microbial communities from Kabeltonne, Helgoland, North Sea - Helgoland_Spring_Bloom_20160512_1 | ecosystem: Environmental > Aquatic > Marine > Epipelagic ...
AACAACCGCGAATATAACTATGTACTTCAATAAATTTTCTTTGTTTAATACCCTACCTTTTTCAACTGAATCTACTTCATCTTTTAAATCGTTTATTTCTTTCATTATAATTTAGTGTATATAAAATAATACGTTATAATTTACTTAAAAAAATAACTTCTTTAGTATAAAAAATGAGCGCTGATAACATTGATACCGAACAAAAAGAAGACTACCTAGATGTCGACGATCCGATTTCCGGACAAAACTATGCGTGTTTATCGTTTGTTTCACCTGAAGCGTTGATACAAAAGAGGGAAGCGTTCAATGTATCGAAGTTCTTACAATCCTATTGTAAAGAACAGGAGTTAGAGTTCAAAGATATTTATTCAAAATATGAAGACTTCTCATACAAGTTTTCGGATAAGTTACAGCGTGATTTTGATGAACAAAATAAATTTCAAACCAGCATGCGCGGTGTAAAGGTTAGAGGTGTATACGATACGAGGCAGGCTGCAGAATCAAGAGCTAAGAAACTATCTACAAGTGATTCATCGTTCCATGTCTTTGTAGGACAGGTAGGGTATTGGTTACCATGGGATCCTAACGCCGACGGTGTACAGGATGAAGTGTTTCAGAACAGTCAGTTAAATGATATGATGGACAAATACCAAGAAAATAACGTAAGTCGTGATATTTTCTATGATGAACAAAAGAGAGAAAAAGTCAAGGCCGCTAGAGAAGAAGTGCTAGCTAAGAAACGCGAAGCACAAGAACAAAAAACACTTGAAGCAGCTACTGATAGTGAATCTGTTTTGGAAGAATTAAAAGAAGGTATAGAAGAAATTGTTGAAGGTGCTGAAAAGGTTGAATCGGGTATAGAAGAAATTGTTGAGGGTGTTGAGAAAGTTGAAGAGGGTGTAGAGAAAGTTGAAGAGGGTGTAGAGGAAGTTGAAGAGGGTGTAGAGGAAGTTGAAGAGGGTGTAGAGAAAGTTGAAACTGCCGTTAAGGATGCGACTGAAACGCTAGTTAAAGAAGTCCATAAATTAGATGAAGATATGACAAAATCTTTAGAAGCAGTAGATCCATGGTTGGCCAATAAGTTAAGTGAATCTACCGACAAAGAATCTGAATCCAAGTGATGTATTAAATAAATATGCTATTTTTTATAAACTTTATTGACTGTGACAATTTTTAACTAATTATGGTTACTAATTTGAGTTATTTTATACAATATTATATATGAATTCGGTTCTATCTATAATATGTATTGTTTTTTTCGCTTATTTAATACATTATATCATTAAAGGTTACAATCAAATGAAAGAACACGGTATATCTTGTAAATCCATTTATATACCCGAAGATTTTGATTTAAATGTCGCCCTAGAAACTGTCGCAGGATTATCTAGAATAAAGTTAGAAAGGAGGGCACTTGAATTGGGTATCAAACGGGGTATTATCAAAGATAAAAATGATACTGATCTTAAAGTATTAATAATACAAACAAGCATAGAAGATAAACATATCGTAACTATGGAAATAGAGGAAAAAATAAAACAGAGGGAAGCTGGTAGAACCTTATTAAGAGAAAAGGGGACCAGGGATGAATTTAGGATAAATAACGATCAGTTACCACAACTAAATCCAAATGTTACGATTGATGCTTTACGTGATGATTTAGATAATTAAAAATAATATAATATAAGTTATATGAATTATGCTTTAGTAATATTTACAATAGGTATTATAATGGTGGTGGCTGGATATACAAACCAAGTGTCCCCTAAATGTAATAGTGAAATATCAGTTAAAATTATACCTCGGAATGTATATGATGAAATACTCTATAATCAAGAATTAGTCGATGTAACATACAAAGATATGCAGTAATTTACTTACAGACCCTATAGTAAATACTTTCACCACATTTTTCGCTATTTCTAATGATCTTACAAATATTTCCGGGACATAGGCGAATTAATTTAGCGATAGGATCAGTTCTCAGAATTATGGGCAATTGATGAATATGTGAGTTAGTATCATTTAGTATTTGATTAATCTCTTCTTTATTTCTAATAGGAATATGAATAGGAACTAAAACATGATCCATGATATTCCTATAAAGAGTGTCAATGAAGAATATGTGAATATTCCTAAAATAATATTTACTCATTTCAAAATTATTTTCTTTCATTTCTTTTTCTATATCAGGGTTTAGACCACTTAGTCCATCTAATCCTTTATGATACATATTTTCGATATTACTTTCAATGTTTTCGGTAATAGGTTCATTAATAATAACCAAAATACTATCTTCCTTATCAAACATGTTATCTTCGTCATCCCCTTCAATTCCTTCTTGTTTATACATAGCAGTTAATTTATCGCAACATGTTTTGTTGATCTTAGGACTTGTTAGATGGAGTTGCGGGAAATTATAGTAAATAACGCGGAGTTTATGTGACGGAATTTTGAGATTAGTTAAAGTAAAATTACACCCCGAAGTCATAACACTTTTGTCATTAATGTTATTATACATAATTTCTAACTCCTTCATAGAAACATCGTTAATAACAGTTGTATCCCATTCATTTGATAGCGTTTGTTTAAGGGTCAACCGTGAACTATATACTTTTTCTAGAAGATGCATGTTTGTTATATTGTATGTTTTATTTTTTAAATCAAATTTCTTTTATATTTTTTTATAGTAATTTAAAGTTATATTGGGTAGTAATATTATAAAATGGTTAATTTAGTTTTTCATAGTAATGATGTAGTGTATCCACATTTGCTAGAATATATCTATGATAAGTATACAGATAAAATTGAAAACGTTGTCTATAAAAATGATAGCAATACACCTAGGTACTGTTACAAATCAAGAATGATAAAAGACCCCACCTCAATTAAATCTATTGTTCCATACGATTGTGATTTTGAGTTTATTCAAGCAATAGATGGTGAAGATGCATGCTTCCATTGTAAACTTGAAAATGTATTAGATTGTAACGGTTCTATCCGTAAATATAGTCATAGTCTTGGACACTGTGACCATGAAGACCGTATTATGAAAAAACTAACATTATCAACTGAAAATAGAGATAACCTTATTAACTTACTTGATAATGCTAAAGAATTTATTAAAGAAAAACATGAATCACAGAAAAAATCATCTAACGATACAATTAGAATTTTTTATTATCAGAAAGAATTTTGGTCATTACTATCAAAATCACCGAAGAGATCCATCGATACTTTGTATTTGAAAGAAGGCGAAAAAGAAAAACTTATGTCTATCGTAGATGATTTCTATAATCCAGAAACACGATCAATATATCTATCTTATGGCATGCCGTATAAACACATTATCATGTTGTACGGTGTCCCTGGATCGGGAAAAACTTCAACCATAGGGGCTATCGCTTCGCATTTTGATTGCGATATCTACACTATCCCTATTACCAAAGAACTCAGCGATTATGGTTTAATAGACGCTCTTTCATTTGTTAATGATAAAGAAGAACGGAAGCGTATCATCGTATTAGAGGATATTGACTGTCTATTTGATACAACGAGAAAAGAAGGGGATGAACATAATATGATAACACTACAATCACTCTTAAATTGTTTGGACGGTTACATGTGCTCTGAAGGAACACTCTTATTTATGACAGCCAATAATCCCGATAAACTGGATTATGCCATGGTGCGCTCGTGTCGCATAGATCATAAATTAGAATTGGGATATGCCAATGAATATCAGGTAAAATCTATATTTACCACATTTTTACCGAATCAAAGTAATCACTTTGATAAATTCTACAAGAAAATTAGACACATGGAGGTTACCACGGCAATGCTCCAAGAGTTCTTATTTTACAATAGAAAATGTGAAAATATTTTGGATCATTTAGATAAATTTAATGAAATAGTGTCAAAAAACAAACCGGCAGAATTATCGGGTGAAAATAAAGAAAAAAATATATATATGTAAGTATATAAATGAATAAATTAATAGAAGGACATAATTGGGTTTACCTTGTACACGTAGTATTAGTAGCGCCTCTACTAATACTGATACCGTTAGCCCAAATTTATAAGAAAGAACTTAATTTAAGTGATAATTTTATATTAATGTTAATGTACACTTTGATAGCATTCGGTATAGTGGTATTCTTTTATCACGGAAATAAATTACGTAATGCCTTATAAGTTATCGGACCAATCTCCGCGACTTTCTACGACATCAGCGTGTAAAACTACTTTATCTATGTAGGGTCTACCTATGGCTATGCCTGGAGGTAGTTCGTCTTGACAATCATTACCAACAACACATAATTTATTTGTATCGTCCCACCATAAATTAGAGGGACACTGATATACCGAATTACACATCATATTACACATAGTAGGCGCAGCGTTACCACAAACTAACGGACAACTTGTTCCACAGTCTGACCACACCTGTCCGCCGCAATTATCACCTATTTCGCATGCGTCGTTGCAGCATACAGGATCAGGTACCAAACACTGCGCTCCAGCGGGACAACACACACACGTTTCACACGTTTCTGAGAATCTACTTAGAACCAAAAGTAAATCGTTAACATCTACTATAGAGTCACTATACACATCGTTATACTGTCCATATGACGATAATATATTTAATACATCGTTAACATCAACGATATTATCGCTATTTGTATCTCCGATACACTGTGAATAACTCGCATTAATTAAACTAAATAATGTCATTAACTTGCCTATCATTTTATGATTATATACATATTTATTTTTAAATAATTTCTCTATTTATAATAATTAAATAGAGAGTTTTGATTCATTAACATATCACGTCTATGTATTTCATCTATCAAACTATTCATAATAAATGTTAGATCTGACCATATGCACATTATTTATAATAAGTAGATATTATTTCTAAATAATTTTAAATTTACTTTTACTTATAATTTTACCAAGGTGAATTTCTATCTGTTTTATTTTCGTTAGTTTTCGTGATTTCTTTTAATACCTTCTTCGCATATTTTGAATTAATGATATTATTTAGTTCCGAAGAAATATATTTAGGTTTAGTTAGATTATCAGGAATATTAGATGTGTTAATGGATACGTCAAAAGAACGTGGTTCAAAATCTCGTGATTCGTATTGCTCATGATAAGGAATTTCAGCAAATTTCTTTGAAATAATAGTCGTTGAATAATGACTACTATTACGAAAGATAATAGGAGTGTGTCTCAATTTTAGCATACGATAATAATTATATGATGTTGTAATGTTTAAATAAATTTGATATTAACAAATGATATTCTTAAATACAAAGATGGATACACTCATGAATATTCATGATATGGGTATTGGTGAGTTACGGAAAATACTAAAAGATTATGATGTTAAAGAAACATCTACGAGTAAGGATGAACTCATTATGCAGGTGACAGATGTTTTGCTCACTGAATTAACTATTTATGATATCATGGATAGCGATACAGGTAATGTTTCTCAAGATGATGTTGTAACTACAGATGTTGTAACTACAGATGTTGTAACTACAGATGTTGTAACTACAGATGTTGTAACTACAGATGTTGTAACTACAGATGTTGTAACTACCCATGACGAATCACTTACGCGTGAACAAGACATAGAGTATGCCGAGGCCCTGAGGCAAGACTATTTGAAACAAGAAGGCTCATTTGATGAATTATCCCCATCGTCCCTTAGAGAAAAACGACTAGCCTACTATCAATAAATAAATTGTATTCAAATTTGATTTATTTAAATTATAAATTTTTTTATTATTACAATTATGGATACTTTCCTCGATGATTTCCACGAAAAAATGAACGATATTGATTTCTCTTATTATGATAGAGAAGATATCCGGTTAGATAAACTGTTAGGATCTGGATATATAGGCGAAGTTTATGAAGGTTGTTTAACTGTTTTGAGTGAAGGTATACCTATAATCATTAAAAAGTTACATAGTTCTTCATATAGTTATGGTTCAGAAGATGAGTGTCTTTATGACGATGTTTATAGCGAAGTAAGTATGTGGTCTCTAATGACTAAATGTAAAAATATCATTCAATTCTATGGTTACTCCGTAAAAATAGACGGTGATGAAGTATCTTTGTATATAATTATGGAAAAAACTACTGCTAAAGGAGACCTTAGATCATACATAGGAGATGATGAATTTTGGGTTCAACTCACAGAAAGAGAATATAATGATTCAAATTCACAAACACTGCTATACCATGATGGGGAATACTTGGACTATATAATGTCACATAATGATAAGATAGAATTAATGATAAAAATGACAAATTCAGTTAAAGATCTACACGATTCTAATGTCGTTCATTCAGATATCAAACCTCATAATATGCTCTATGATGGTGAAAATGTGAAACTGATTGATTTTAATGCTTCTGTTTATCTAGGTGATAAAACCGAACTAAAAGGTAAGAGAGAGCAGGGTACACCTGGTTACATGCCCAAAGAAATGTATAAAGGTGATATATCATACAAAAGTGATATTTATGAACTAGGTGTATCCTTCTTAGAAATTTGGTTTGGTGATATCTGGCCAAAAGAAACAGATAGGTATGACAAGAATAGACGATATGTATTGGATTATCTCTCTCTTTTAGAAGAAGATAACCTAAAAATACATGATCTCATAAAACGATGTGTCACCGTTAATCACAGTAAACGTCCCGATCTTACGGCAATACTTGAAATTTTAACTACTATCTAAATGCTAAAATTATTTAAGAGTATGAATATTCATTATGTATAGATGTTTTTTTATGGTACGAGAAATATATACGCAGATGGAAATATTAAGAATTATGTAATGACTGATAACAATAATATAGTTATTCTACACGGCAACCGTGATTCGTTTAGATGTAGACAGAGGAATACCGATAAATCACTAAAATTAATCAGTTATAACTTCATGATGAAGACGGTTAAAAGAAATAATAACCGTATTAATGGTGAATTTAATTTTAATACTATGTCTCGTTTATAAATAAAAATTCTAGATACTAAATATGAATGATATGTTTTTAATCGAGGATACCCGATTGTTAGAGCAATTTAAAGACAAAACGTTTAGCGGATTTAAAAAAACAGAGGTTATCAAGACATTATTTAAGAGTATTGAAACGGGTAAGGTTGAGAACGCATGTCATTGGATAACAGAATGCATGGTCTCGGGATACAGTCTAGAGATCTTAGATAAACTCATAGCGTTATCATCCAAAGTGGTTCACATCAATAATCCCAAGTTGCCCGAATATTTATGGCGAAAGTATTCTTATTTTTACAAGAATATCGATAATATTAACTTACAAAAAGATAAACATTTAATAATTCATTTTAGAAATAATCAAGTTTTACGGAATTTATTATTTGATATTGTATCAGTTATAACCCTATCTTCTAAAAGTAAGCGTTACGATAAATATCCAAAAATAAATGAAGAAACTGAATTTATTTTTGATAACATAAAAAAACGGTTACACGCTCAATGTAGTTATTGTCCTGATATCTTGTTTAAATTTACCGATCCCGAAGAATTAAGAGTGGTTATCAATGAAATAATGTTTCATTTCAAAAATATTAATTCGGGTTACGATAACTGTTGCTACTGGATCGCATGGATATTTCAATGGGAAAAGAAAAATAAAAAAATGAAACATAAATTTGAGATAGATGAAAGAGATATTAAAGATGTTAAAAAGAGTTACTGTAAAGATATAGTATGGTTGATATGGTCCGCAATCCTAGTGGAAGCTATGGAAAGAGATGGAATAGTTAAATCACAGGTTCAGAGTCTTTATCAATTATTTAAATATGATTTTAGTGGACCCAAGCGGAACTTAAAGATCCCACTAATTTATCATGCTATCGGGTATTTAACGCACACCGTTAAATATGATATACCTATTATAAAAGATAAAAAAACATATATAAGATGTCAATGTAATGTGAATCAGATGTTTAAGATGAAGAAGATTAGTGAAAATAAACAACCACAACAACCTATCCCTAAAAAAGAAAAAACGAAGAATACCGTAGAGGGTGAAAAAATACAAGATATGTTTTCTGTTTTAAATGATATAGATAGTTTACTCCATTAATTTAATTTTAGATATCTAAAGGGGTGCTTTTGAGTAATGTATTCCAATTTGGAGGTTAAATGTGTTTGTAGACCCACTATTATTACAGCCGATATAACTTCTCTCGCCTTATTTAATAATTTATTATTTTTGATATTCAATAAATGATTAATCTTAAGAATAAAAAACTCACTAATTAAATACCATATAACCGATATAACCATAATTTGTGATATTATTTCTAACATAATCTTATAATTAGAGTCGTTTTCATCTAATGGCGTAAATAAATGATCTATGATAGGTGAAACTATAAATAACACTATAATATACATCACAGTTGCTAACAACACTTTAATCATTTATAAATAGTATATATAATATTTATTAATTAGTTGATCCAAATCCACCTTCGCCTCTGACTGTATCGGATAGTGCATTGGTTAGTTCAAATGTGATGGGTGCTAGTGTAGGTGAGCATAATTGAAATAAACGCTGACCTCTGGTTACGGTATATTCTTCTTCCGACGTATTGTCTACCGCAACCATAAGTGTACCGCGATAACCAGCGTCAATAATTCCTACTGAATTAGCCATCCTTAACGGAGTTTTTGAAATAGATGAACGAGGGTAAAGATAATACGAAATATTATGTTCTTTCGCCTTAGTTGGGAATGCTTCACATCGTATACCCAAACTAATTATCTTAGTTTCCTTAGGGTCAATTGTAATATCTTCAGTAAAGAATAAATCTAAACCACTATCACCTATATGGTATGTGCCGTGGTTTTTATATAGATCATTTACATAAAAATTTTCGGGTAGAATTTTAAGATGCATTTTGATAGTATCAATCAAATACTTTTTAAATTAAAATCAAATTTATTTAGTATATCTCAGACAGTAACTATATTTACGTTAAAGTCGTCACGGATTACAAATAAATTTAATTAGAGTTTTACCTTGTGTCCTCACCCACCCTGTTGCACAGCTGTTACAGCGCCTCATGATTTAAATCCACCCTTTTGTTTGTTTTGTCATCCACCTTCAACAACTTTCTTTTTATTTTTCTTTTTCTTGACTGTTTTAAGTTTCTTTTTGCTGGGTATTGTTTTGATGTTGATATTACCCGATGTTTTATAAAGTTTTAAATAACGTTTAACTTTGGCGGTAACATCTTTACCCTTACACTCTTTTCTTTTGTCATCACTCATTTTCCTCCACTTTGTTACACTGATGATATCAGTTAAATAATATTTAGATTTATCTTTATAAACAAACTTATTATCCAAACGAATCATTCTGACCATTTATAAACTATACTAGATATTTTTTTAGCATATATCAGTATTTCGTCTACATAAAGGACAAGTTAATTCTTGCTCGAACCAATTTATTATGCACTTAGTGTGGAATCTATGATTACATTTTAATACTACCGATTCACCGTTTTCAACAAATTTATCTAAACATATACAACAATCAAGACCATCATCATCAATAGTCGTATTATCAAATATGTATTCTTTTAGTTGGTCATTTATAGACGAACGCCCGCGACTTGGTCTCTGCTCGGTCGTTCTCTGCTCGTTCGTTCTCTGCTCGTTCGTTCTATTTATAAAATCACTAATAAAATATTCGCCCGATTGATACGAGCAACATATACTCGAACAAATTATTATCAATATAGCGCAGATTGATACTACGGGATTGGTTTCATAATTATAAGTTGTTCCATTATTTATCATGTATGTATCATCAATATAATTTCCATCAATATAATTTCCATCAATATATTTATACGATATATCTCCCATAGTATATAAAGTATTTAAATAAATTCTAAATACTAATTAAAATGATATCTAAAACAAAATATGATCTAGATAAACTCACAACCACT
>Ga0206130_10009674_pt1 | contig 10040 bp, 9 predicted proteins | sample Helgoland_Spring_9_FD_148637 | JGI IMG/M metagenome (GOLD analysis project Ga0206130, IMG submission 148637) | Pelagic subsurface seawater microbial communities from Kabeltonne, Helgoland, North Sea - Helgoland_Spring_Bloom_20160512_1 | ecosystem: Environmental > Aquatic > Marine > Epipelagic ...
TCATGCATGGATAGCAGTCGGGAGAGAATTAAAACTTAGTAACTATACCGTGGGAGTAATAACTCAAAATAAAGACCTTAAAAATCTGGTGAACTTATTCAATACGTCATCTCATGGACTATTTTTAGCGACGCTATTTGCTGGGGTAAAATCTCTGTTCACCACAGTTAAACGTTTAGTTATAGACTCATTTTACTTTTGTGTTTTGAAGAGTAAAACGGCTGTTTTATCGTCTGCTGACACTAAATTTGTTTCATTTTCGCTGCTCAAACATTGGTCCACAGTGGGTGACTGGCGGTACGGAGAATATTTTTGCGAAAATTACAAAGGCTTATATGCGATATCCTGCATGAGAGCGGGTGGCCTCCAAAACCATAAGGTATCTGTCTGGAATAATTTGGTTAACGAATGTTTAAGGGCAGAAAATACCACTGTCATTGAAAAGTTGGTCAGATGGGATCAATTTTTTCATTGTATCTATGGTGTCCTTACAAGTCAGCTTAAGTTATTTTCACGAACCATTTTTTTCCTTAGGCCCTCTAAGAAAGCAATTTCTGACCTAGCTTTACTTATGCTTTTTGAGGAAAACAGACATTTTTCAGAAATATTCAGTAACGAGCTTATCTATTTAGGTTCGACTAATTTTTATGAGAATATGGCTCCAGACAAGGTGATTTCGTACCACTTTGAATTCCCGGCTGGCAGAGCCTTCATTTCAGCCGCCAATAATACTGGAGTGCCCAAAGTTCTGGGTTTCCAGCATGGTGTGATCTCTAAAGGGAAGTGGTGCTATGAATTAGCGGGTATGATGTCTAAGGACGAAAAATTATGGCATTGTGCTCCTCATTTGTATCTGCTGGAGGGTGCTTTTTCATGGTGGGTGTTAAGTAAAACAGTAGAGCCTAATAAAATTAGAATGGTTGGCGCCCCTCGCCAAGATTTGTTTCCATCTAAGGCTCAAAGCACACAAATTGATGGGGTGTCGGGGAATGATCGTTTAGGTCCTTCGTGTAGTATGGTTTTGTTAATGGATTTACATACAACAGATCAAAAACTTAGTGCGCATATTGAAACGATCTCTGGCTCAGCTGAGGAGGTTAGCCGAATTTATATCAGGCCCCACCCGAGGGATTTTAATGCAGCTATTAAAATAGAAAGAGTAGTGAAGTCCTTTCCGAAACTGGCTTTTGAATGTTTGACGGGTTCATTGCATTCGGATTTGCAGAAGTTAAGTGGGTTGATTGTATGGGGAGAGTCGACGGGTGCGCTTTTGGATTGCATGGGTTTTGGATTCAATGTAAAAGTTCTTAGGCCAGGAAGTGCCCTGATTCTGGACCCCATTCTAGATATAGCTATGGATATAAACGAAATTAACATTTTTTTTTCGCAGCAACCACTTTTCGATTATTCTCCTGTATCAATGCAAAATTCTAGTGAGGTATACAGGTTACTTTTCCATCCTTCAAGCAAACTATCATCTGCTCTAGTGCTAGATGCGTTCTACCAATAATCGATGAAGTTTGCATTTAAAACTGTTTTGTTAGTATCTATAAAAGTGCTGTGTTATCGACTTAGGGAAACCTGTTAATGACCAGATTCTATGGCGCCAAATCGACTGTAAGTGTTGGACTACTGTGTTTTATTCTTGTTATTGAAACATCAGTTGTAGGAAATGCCTTTGTTTTCTATACCGGTTTCCCTAGGTATGTGGCGTTCTTTGCGTGCTCTGGATTGGTATTTTTAATAACTTACCCTTTTAAAACGAAGAGCCTTAACCGTTCAGGTGCTTTTCTTGGGTTGCTAATCTTAACTGCGCTGGCGTCAGATTTTTTTATCTCAACGCCTCATAAACTTTTTGTAGTTAAAATGCTAACCCTGATGGCTCTGGTAAAGCTTTGTGTTAATGATTATGAGTATTTGCGGCGGTCTTTAGGTCGAACTTTTCTTCACGCTTCTAATCTGGGGATTCTTTTGGGACTTTCGGCCATATTACTCCCAGAGGTTCTGGTCTTTGATTCGGGTTTTTTGGATATATTGAGACGTCAAGGAGAAGGATATAACAATACATTTTATTGGAGCAAAAATTTTTCGGGTTTGTTTCTCATTGGCGACGAGCCTAATCCATTGTCCATCCTGGCGCAAATACCGCGATACGCAGGGTACTTTAATGAGCCTGCTATTAATGGATTCTTCCTATGTTTTTCGATAGCTCTATTATTTGATTCGAACTACAAATTTACTAAGCCAGTTATCATTTTAACAGCGACCAATTTTTTGCTAACTTTCGCTATTTCTGGATTTTTAAGCTTAGTGATCCTTTTGTTCTTAAGACGATTATGGCGATCCCCAAGCAATCTTTCTTTGGCCCGCGATCTAGGATTGGCTTTTGTTTTAGCTCTTTCTGTCCCAACAATCTTAAGTATTGAATACATCCAGCATAAACTTGGAGGTAGCCTAGATGGTTCTGTTGCTATGTGGGAAGGAGTTGTGACAAGCAGTCTGCTCCATACCTCGAGTCTTAATGCGAGAGTCGGGGCTTTTAACCCAGAAAGGATTAACCTGATGTCTGTGTTTTTTTGGATAAGTGTATTAGCCTGTGCCTTGATTATTTTTTCCATGCGCTTCTTTTCAATTCTGAGTTCCAAGTCCCTTCGAGAGCCCGGTTATTCCGAACTAGCTTCCAATCTGTGGATTATAGTGGTACTGGTCTTCTCTTTTAAATCTCTAGCTCACTATCTATTTATGCCTGTTGTTTTTGTAATGATGGCGCAAATAATGTTTGTTGATCGACGGGTTTCTTTGGAAAAGTTCCGATGAAAAAAGTGGTCATTTTCATAGGAAATTTTTCCTTTGGTGGCGCCGAGGTTGTAGGTGTAAACCTGGCGAATTCTTACGCGGATATGGGTATGGAGGTGACGGTATTCTGCTTAAAAGAACACGGAGGTATGCGACAAAGGTTGTCACCAAAAGTTTATGTAGAGAGCCTTAATACGAGACTGGCATTTTGCATTCTAGGGCTCCGTAGATTTATTTTGTCCCTTGACGAGAACACTCTTTTTGTTTCCACAATTCGGAATTTAAATATAGCAGTTTCGCTGGCTACGATTCGGTCGTTACCCCTCTGTGTATTTATCTACCGGGAAGCAAATACATATCGGAATTTTTTGAAAAAAGGCTTAAAGGGGGTCGTCACTTGGCTATTGTATTGCCTAATGATTAATTGGGCTTACCGTAGAGCAAAAGTTGTAATTGCGAACTCAAATGATACCCGAACTGACCTTAAAAATCTCTGCACTCCAGCTTTAGTAAAAAAGGCGATAGTTATTGGTAACCCTATAAGCATAAAGTCTAACCCTCTTGCCGACCGGAATAGCAAGACACCTCTATTTACTAACAACCCATCGTGTCCAGTCATATTATCGGTGGGTCGCCTGCATGCGCAAAAAGATTATTTTCTAGGGCTTAGAGTTTTTCGGATGTTAATTGAAAAATTACCCGATGTTATATATGTCATCCTTGGCGAAGGCGCTTTACTCCAAGACCTTAAAGACTTCGCTGTTTCTCTAGGGCTAACGGAAGGGGTAAATGTTTTTTTTGTAGGAACTGTTCCCAATCCCGAGTATTATTATGTGAGATCTGACTTGTTTTTTATGACCTCCCTGTGGGAAGGGTTTGGAAATGTTATTGTAGAAGCAATGGGGTACGGACTTACGCCTGTTGTTTGTGAATGTCCGGGTGGGCCACGGGATATTATAGGCTCAGAATATGGGTATTATATTGGATCGCGCAATGCTGGCACTATTGCTTTATCATTGGAGACGGCCTTAAAACGTAAAATAAGTAAAGCCAGACTTGCTAAACGCGCGAGCCATTTCGCGTCGGATTACATAGCAGAGAAATACCTTGCTGCTGTTTCGAGATGATAGATTTGCAAAGAGCACGAACAAATAATTCAAAAAAAGTCAAAGTGTTTATGCTTTTTATTGCCCAAAGCGTAATTCAAATTTACCGATGGTTTGCTTGTCAGGTTGTTTCGACAAGATCAATAAATTCATTGTGCTTATAGGTTCCCTTATCGACATTGAGGTTCAATATTAATGAAATTTAGTAATGATTTAGCAAATGTTATAGATGTTTTGATAACAAATTATCAAACCACAAGAACTCCAAAGTTGCTTGATGTTGGATGCGGATCGGGTGATTTAGTAGACGATTTTCTGTCTCAAGGTTGTGATGCATTCGGTTGCGATGTTTCGTTCAAATCAGGTAGCCAGACAGAAAAACTAATTCACGCAGAAAGAATTAAAAGAATTATTTATCAGGGCAAAAAAAGAGCAGATGTACGAGAGCATAACCCACTTTATTCTTATCCATTTACAGATTCATTTTTTGATGTGTTGTTTTCGAGAGCAGTCATAGAACACGTTTTTAATTTGAACGAATTTGCCGAGGAAAATTTCAGGATACTGAAATTAGGCGGTATAGCGATACACTATTTTCCCTCAAAATGGTCTGTTATTGAATGCCATACGGGCATCCCATTTGGGGCGGCGGTCCAAAACTCAACATATTATTGGATTATGTGTCAGTTGGGATTCTGTTTTACTAAATACAAAAAAAGAGGGGTCGATGCTCTTGCCTATATGAATAAGTACACTTATTACCAGTCAAACCGCGCTATAAAAACGGCCTTTCAAAAAGCCGGATTTGAGTTAATTGATGAGCCCGCTTATTTAATTTTGAGATATTTTCGAAAAGGACGATATCGTAGGTATAGTGAGTGGCCGTTAAAATCGATTTTGAATGCGTTCTGGCCTATTTTTAGAAGCCCTATCATGGTTTTCAGAAAAACGTCTTGAGTTCCTGAGACCTAAAACGCGCACTTTGCGAGAATCAGTAGGGTGAATCAGGAAATGTTTGATACCTTGCTACGTAACTTTTTTTGTTAGATTGGGTAGTATTTTGAAAAAAATTGTGTTTTTGACCACTTCATATCGGGATACCGGGCCAACTCAGCAGTTGTTTAACATTATCTCTAGGCTTAATAGAAAAAGATTTAAACCGATCTTGATTTCGTTAACCGATCCAGTTAGGCATGATAGATTTAAGTGTTTTGAAGAACTTTCTATCGACACATATAGCCTAGGCATTAATAAAGCGTCGGCAATTTTGTCTTTGGGTCGGATCAAGAAATTGATAATTATGCTTGACCCACATCTTATTCATTCACACGGTCTCGTGCCGGATTTACTAGTCGTAATCTCTCGTTTAAGCGTTCCTCATGTTTTGACAATAAGAAATGACCCTTATTTAGATTATCCAACAAAATTTGGTAGGATTCGTGGAACCGTTATGGCTTATTTTCATGTTCTCGCCATAAGAGCATGTCCAGCTGCGATCGCTTGTTCAGATGCATTGCAGCGAACCTTCTTAAAGTATGGAGTGAACGCTAAGATGGTTAGGAATGGAGTAGACCCCAGCTTCATTGAAACTGACTTTATAGAGGAATTTCTAGATCCTAAGATATCACGTTTTATAACGGCAGGAAGTCTTATTCCGCGGAAGAATATCGAATTTATGGTTTCAGTATTTGGGTGCAATGAGTTAAGGTCGCGAGCTAATTTTTTGATTCTGGGGGACGGGTTTTTGAGGTCAAAGTGTCAACAGCTTTCTGGCGATAATATTTCAATGGCAGGGCATGTCGACAAACCGTATCGTTTTCTTTCCTCCTCCCAATATTATATTTCGTTATCAAAATCCGAGGGGATGCCTAATAGTGTAATTGAGGCTCTTATGGTTGGGCTACCATGTGTTTTATCTAATATAGGTCCTCATAAGGAGATTTATAGTTTGATGCCTAATTATATCCACCTTGTCGATTGCTCGATGGACGCGCAAGGCGTCGCTGCTGATATTTCTTTATGGCTGGATAGCGCAGGATCGTTTGATAATAAAGACATCCGCTCCCGAGCAATAGAAGAATTCCATGCTGACGCAACTTATTTGAAGTATCAGAAAATATACCTTGATCAAATTGGTTCTCGAAATGTCTGAGTTTTCAAAATTTGAACGCCGGCTCGCCTTGATGCTAGATAAGTATCCATTCATTAAGAAGAGCATCAAAACTTGTTACGCTTATCTTATGCGGATAATTCAAATCAAAGGAGAAAGAGCACAATTAAAGTATTCCATAGATGCTGTTTACAGTCAGGAAGAGTCATTTTTTGGTTATTATGATAAATTCCCCAGTAATGGCAAGGGGCTAGTCCTCTTTCATTCATCATCGTTTGATACTTCGAAACAAGCGGATAAAGTTCCCTACATAAGTATTGTACTCCAAGATGAAGCCTCAAATGTGATACTTTGGAGGCATAAAACCAAGGCGTTTAACTGGCAGCAAGGGTCGAGACTGCAGTGGATTACAGAAGACAAATTTATGTTTAATGTCTTTGACGAACATACGAAAGAGTACCGCGCTAAAGTTATTTCAACAATAGACTATACTTTCATTGACTATGAGTTTCCCGTGCAGGATTCATTTGCTGAGAAGTATTATCTGAGTTTAAATTACAAGCGTCTTGCTACTCTGAAGCCTGAATACGGGTATCATTGTGATCAAGCTCTGTCTTATGATCTTCTTCCAGACTATGAAAGTGATGGAATTTGGAAAGTCGACTTTTGGAACGGAAAAGGTTCGTTAATTCTATCACTGTCAGAAATATGTCAGTTTTGTCCGGAAGAGCATTTTCATAACGCCACTCATCTTGTTAATCATATTCAAATAAGCTCTACAGGAGAGTCTTTCGTGTTTCTTCATAGGTATACCTTTAAGGGCAAACAGACCGATCGTCTAATTTTATTTAACTTCATGACTGGGCAGTTGAAGTTGATTGCAGCTTCAAATTTAATAAGCCACTTCTATTGGCAATCGAATAATACGCTTGTTGCTTACCTAGAGGATTCATCTAAGGGCCGGTGTTATGTCCACATCAATCTAGAAACATTACAAAGGAAATATTTAACTTGCCTGGATGGCTATGGAGATGGCCATCCAGGTGGCAGTGGATCAGTCATGATCACTGATACTTACCCAAATCGCTCGGGTCAGCAGTCGCTATTAATGCTCAACAATGTTTTGGATAATGAAAATCCAATAGAGATTGCTAAGCTATACCATCCACTCAAATTTATGGGAGGATCCCGATGTGATTTGCACCCAAGAATCGATGTAGAGAAAAAAGTTATTTACTTTGATTCTGTTTACACTGGAAAACGTCAGTTGTACAGAATGGAATTGACTGGTGATTGAAAGACAGTTCTCTCTACTAATGTGCGTATGCCCCGCCGACAATGCAAGGTACTTTGAACTTGCTTTGAGAAGCGTAACGGTACATCAAACAAAAAAACCTGATGAAGTTGTTCTTGTGTTAGATGGAGATGTTGGTACAGAGATTGTGCAAACTATAGAAACTGTCTTCCATGAGGTGTCTGTAAAGCATCATGTAATTAGGAATGTGAGGCAAAAGGGGCTTGCATACTCTTTGAATCATGGTCTTCAATTTTGCTCTAAAGAATGGGTTGCTAGAATGGATGCTGATGATATGGCAATGCCTGAGAGATTTTCTAAACAAATGAGCTATCTAATAAAAAATCCATCTATAGCTGTTTTAGGGTCCTCTATTAGAGAGTTTGGCGATTCTATTAATGACAGGGATAAAATTGCAGTTACTAATTTTGATCAAATTAGAAAAATATTGAAATATAGAAATCCGATGAATCATCCATCATGTATTTTTAATCGATCAAAGATACTGAATGTTGGAGGTTACCCTAATCTTAAGAAAAATCAGGATTATGGTCTTTGGTTGATATTAGTCGCTAAAGGCAACAAGTTGGTTAATCTTGAAGAAGTTCTTTTAAAGTTTCGAATTACAGAAAATTTTTACTCTAAGCGTGGTATTCAACTTTTAAAGCATGATCTCAATATATTATTTCTGCAAAGGCGATTAGGTTTTATTTCTATTTTGATGATGATTCCTATGATCGTATTAAGAATCATCTTTAGATCACTTCCACCTTGTGTATTAAAAATAGTCTATTCAGCCTCAAGGGAATAAATTAAATTTTGTGGTTACAAAAATTAACCAAAAAATTATATTTTCTGTAAAGTGACTTGAGTAATTATTTTGGATAGGAAAATGGCAAGGATATTCATCACAGTTTCATCCTGTTACGTGGCTTCAGATTTAGTTCCTCGTTTGAAGAAAAAAACCTACGTTTAAGGCGTTGGTTAATGCAGTCTCAACTCGATTATTCAAAATTTAAAGGTGCATTCGGAATAAATCAATCAAGTTACACAGGTGGTATATGTTCAGCGCTTGTGGCCTATGAAAAACTTAAATATAAAAAATAGGAATAATTATTTTGAAGCAAAGTAAAGTTGCAATACTTGGTGGCGCGGGCTTTGTTGGTTCAAGGCTTGGTAATCGATTACTTAATAAGGATATTTTTTTTAACAAATATGATATCGAAACAAAAAATGATGTGAATATTTTAAATTTAGATATAGAGGAGATTGACACGCTAAATCAACTTGAAGGCGCGGATACGATAATCAACCTGGCAGCTGTTCATCGCGATGATATTCGTCCCCTAAGTCGCTATGACGATGTCAATGTCCAAGGCTCTGTAAACGTTTGTGAGGCAGCTCGTAAGCACGAGATAAATAAGATTTTTTTCACCAGTTCTGTTGCGATTTATGGTTTCGCTCCGGCAAATACCGACGAATCAGGTGTGCCAAATTATTTTAATGACTATGGCCGAACAAAATATTTAGCCGAACAGGTATACAAAGAATGGCAGGCTGAGGACCCAGAGAATCGTACTCTTGTTATTGTCAGATCTACAGTTATATTTGGCGAAGGTAATCGCGGCAACGTATACAACCTTTTGAAGCAAATTGCTTCAGGGAGGTTTGTGATGTTTGGTGATGGAACGAATAGAAAATCAATGGCTTACGTTGAAAACGTGGTGGCTTTTATTGAATACAGTTTGTCGTTTGAGCCAGGGCTGCATATCTATAATTATATTGATAAGCCTGATTTTGATATGAATACATTGATTTCTGGTGCGAGAAAGACCCTGTTTGGCAAGACTAATGTTGGATTTAGGCTTCCTGGGTTTGTTGGTATCGCCTTAGGCTATGTTGCTGACTTGGCGGCAATAATAATTCGCAAGCCTCTGCCGGTAAGCAGTATTAGGGTTAAGAAGTTCATGGGTACTACCCAGTTTGCTTCGTCTGTTAGTGACACTGGGTTCGTTCCGCCCGTAAGTCTTGAGGAGGGTTTGGCCCGAACACTTCGTTATGAGTTTATGGAAGATAACTCAGATAAGCGTACTTTTGAAACTGAGTAGGTAGTTTAATAAATCCAGTTTCTTAGGTATTTTATGGCAGTCGAATCCGTCTGCCATCCTCCTTTAAGCATTATTTTTTCCAAGGGTTCTCCTTGCTCTAACAGATCAAGTGCTGCACCCACTCTAAATGAATGACCGCTGAGCGGTTGTTCATCGGAGTCCATTTTCAAGCCTTTTTGCAGTGCCTTTAATATGGTGCTTATACTTGCTGGGTGTAGGTCTCGCCCAAAATGCCCATGCCGGGCAATTGATCTCAGAATATAGCTGACCTTTCCCCCATAAACTAGACCATGACGACGATGAGATTTCCAATTAACCTAACGGGATGGAGATCTCACTATGAAGAAGCGTTACAGCGAAGAACAAATCATTACCGCGATCAAAGAGCACGAGGCAGGCGCCAAGGTGGACGACATTTGTCGTCGCCTAGGCATCTCTTCAGGCACGTTTTATAACTGGCGGAGTAAGTATGCCGGTCTTGAGGTAAACGAGGCTAAGCGGCTCCGTGAGCTAGAGCAGGAGAACAACAAACTCAAACGTCTCCTCGCCGAGAAGTTACTCGAAGTCGATGCGATGAAGGATGTTCTCTCAAAAAAGTGGTAAAGCCGGCTGCGCGCAAGCAGGCG
>Ga0206130_10009678_pt1 | contig 10036 bp, 5 predicted proteins | sample Helgoland_Spring_9_FD_148637 | JGI IMG/M metagenome (GOLD analysis project Ga0206130, IMG submission 148637) | Pelagic subsurface seawater microbial communities from Kabeltonne, Helgoland, North Sea - Helgoland_Spring_Bloom_20160512_1 | ecosystem: Environmental > Aquatic > Marine > Epipelagic ...
GTATAGAATTAAAGTCCCTATTGATCCTACAAATGGACAGGGCGAAGTATCCGGAACAGTCAACGAAAATTTCTCTGTTATTGGTCAACCTAATCTAAGGTCTATTCGATTTATGAGAATGGTCTTTACTGGATTTGAAGATAAAACCATCTTTAGGTTTGCCCGAATGAACTTAGTTCGATCTCAATGGAGGAAATATAAAGTCGAGAGTGTATTGCCAGGTATCAATCCGGGTACTGAAGAGCTGAGTACTACTTTCGATGTGACTAATGTCAATTATGATGAGAATAGTCAGAAACTTCCTTTTGGTTATGTTATTCCTCCTGGTATTGCTCGGGAGCGAACGCTTGGAGCAACTAATTTGCAAGCGTTTGAGGTTGAGCAATCTTTGGCAATGAATGTCTGTGATCTAAAAGCAGGTCAACAGGTTTCTATTTTCAAAAACTCAATCTTCGATCTTCGATTCTATGAAGGATTGAAAATGTTTGTCCATGCAGAGGCAAAGCCGGAGGATGTTGATCTTCAGGATAAAGAAATGAGCGTGTTTATACGTGTTGGATCGGATTTTACGAATAACTATTATGAATTCGAGAAACCGTTGACACTTTCTGATGAAGAGAGTGGTTTGACACCCTTAGATGAGGGGTATAATCGAGTAGTCTGGAATGAGAATAATGATATAGTAATTGATTTTGAATTGCTCAAGCAGATAAAACTTGAACGTAATGCAAATGGAGGTGGGGCATCTATTAGCACACCTTATCCATTGGCTGGCTTTGAAGATATTGTAAATGGTGGACTGATTCGTGTAAAGGGTAATCCTAACCTTGGAGATGTAAAAAGTATACAGATTGGTATCCGCAACAACGATTCTAATAATGAGGCACATTGCGCTGAAGTTTGGATTAATGAGCTAAGAGCATATGGCTTGAAAGAAAAAGGAGGAGCTGCCGCTTTGGCTCGTTTGGATATGCAATTAGCAGATTTCGGATCATTAAGTCTTGCTGGATCATATAGCTCAATAGGTTTTGGTGCACTGAATGAATCCCTGATGGAACGTCAGATCAGCCAGATGACTGATGTTAATGTTTCTTCTAGCCTTGAGCTTGGACGATTCTTCCCGAAAGACTGGGGCGTGAATATTCCTTTCATGGCACAATATTCTAAGGCTGTGGAGACTCCTAAATATGATCCATTTGATCGGGATGTTACTATAGAAGAACGATTAGATAATTTGACTGCAGATGAAACTGCAAGTGAAGTCATTGAGACTGCGAGAAATATAACTACCATCAGTGCTATTACCTTTACCGATGTTAAAAAAGATCGAACAGGCACAGATGCGCCGCTACCTTGGGATATAGAGAACTTCTCTGTTTCTTATGGTAAGACCAAAGTAAATCAAAGTAATTTTATTATAAAAGAGAACTCGGTAACGAGTCATACTGGGTCTTTGGACTATGGATATTCTAATCCAGGTGTTTTTGTGAAACCACTTAAATGGTTGCCTAAAAACAAATACTTGAAATTCTTTTCTGAGTTCAATTTTAATCCATTGCCAAACAATTTCACTTTCAGCACAATTATGGATCGTGAGTTTGCAGTGACTGAATATAGGTTTGACGATATTGACGATCAATATAAAACCTTCTTTAATAAGCACTGGCTGTGGAATAGGAATTACAACCTTAGTTGGAGTTTAGCAAAGAGCTTGAAGTTGAATTATTTTGCTACCAATATGGCAGTTATTGATGAGCCAGAAGGTTTTATAAAGAATGACCCTAATAAATTACAGGTCATTAAGGATAATCTAAGGACTTTAGGAAGGAATAAAAATTTCAATCAGAGCTTGAATGTAAATTATTCACTCCCATTTAAACATATTCCTTTCCTAGACTGGATTTCAGCAGATATTTCCTATTCTGCAACATATACATGGAGTGCTGCTTCGTTGAATGTTGTTGATTTGGGTAATGTTATTCAGAACACACAGAATCGATCTATAAGTGGAAAGCTGAATATGGTTTCCTTGTATAATAAATCAGATGTGCTGAAAAAGATTAACAGTAAATCTAGAAGAAGGGTAACACCTACAAGGACTAGAACGAATACAGACAAGACATCTGCGCCTCCGGGTAGAGATAAAAAGAAAAATAGTAAGGAAGTAAGTAAAGGTTTGAAACTTGCATTAAGGCCTTTGATGATGTTACGAAATGTGAATTTCGATTACGGAGAAACTTTTGGTACCATAATTCCTGGGTATATGCCTGAATCGGAATTCTTCGGTATGACCGAGCAATTTGATGCACCTGGATGGGGTTTTGTGGCAGGCTTACAGCCAAATATTAACTCTACGGATTATTATACCGATGAAGATTATCTATACAATAATTGGAATTGGATTACAGAGAATCAGCTGCTTAACCAACAGGTACAACAAAACTACGGACAAGAATACTCAGCATCTATAGATATTGAACCTTATAATGATTTCAAGATAGATCTGGATGTAAATCGCTCTTATACTACTTTCCATACGGAAGATTTTAGACGAAATAACATCAATATAGATCTTGAGAATGCGATACAAGAAGATTATGAGCATTTGAATGCAAGGGATATTGGCTCAATAAATATGTCTTATATCACCTTGAATACTTTGAATACAGACTTGGTTACTTTGTTTAGAGCATTTGAAGATAATCGAGCTATTGTTTCTCAAAGACTTAATGCCGCTGCTGGTGTTCATGCAGATACTTTGCAAGCAAATCAAGGCTATGCAGCAGGTTATGGTCGAGTACAGCAAGCTGTATTAGTACCAACATTCTTGGCAACATATACTGGACAAGATGTTAATCTGATTAATGTTGATCAATTTGATCCGACTAAAAATCTTGTTGATCTTATTCCATTACCAAACTGGACTATTCGATATAATGGCCTAACTAAGATGAAGCCATTCAGTGACTTGTTTAGCAGATTCTCCGTGTCGCATGGTTATAAATCAACCATCACAGTTAATCAGTTTGAATCTGATTTACTTTTCAATCAAGATCAGCCTGAGTTGTTAAAGGAAAGCACATTAGATTACTATACAAGATTTGAAGTTCCAGATGTAGTTATTTCCGAGTCCTTTAGTCCTCTGATAGGGATTAATGTGGAGACGAAAACAGGACTTTCCACTAAATTGGAATACAAGAAATCTAGGAATGTCCAGATGAATTTCTTGGATGGTGCTTTGAATGAAACAAGAAGAGAAGACTTTACATTTGGTTTTGGATATCGTATCAGTGATTTCAAAATGCCATTTATGAAAGACAATAGCAGGAAGAAGAAAGACGATAAGCCTGCTGCTTCAAATAACAATAGAGGTGGTCGAGGTGGAAATAGAGGTGGTGGATTGAATGAGGTTGGAGATCTAAGTGTTTCCTTAGATATGTCCATAGCTGAAGATATAACATATCGATTGGTATTGGATCAGGAGGTAGTAGAGCCTACTCGAGGAGCGAGAAGAGTTTCAATAAGCCCGAAAGTGGAATATCAATATTCAGACGCTCTTTCATTCCGTTTATTCTTCGATTATACACGAAATGAGCCAAAAGTTGGTTCCTTCCCTACCACATCTGCACGTGGTGGAATAGGGATTATATTCTCCTTGATTGGGAATTAATTAAAAAAAAGGGGCTTTCAAGCCCCTTTTTTTTGTTATGAATCTATTAAAATATTTACCTGTGAACATACTTTTAAATATATTAAGGTTTAATAGGAAATATACACGCATAGATTATTATGAATAAAACTGCTTTCTATATCATTCTTGTTTTGATGGGTGGTTCCATTATTGGAATCAGCGCACTTCAGTTGAGTTATCTAAAGAATTCAATTGAGATCAATGAGGAGAGTTTTGATAAGAATGTTCTTGGGGCACTGAATAAAGTAGCCAACCAATTACAATCTGATGAAACTCAGGTTTATAATATTTATGTGAATAATGGCTTTTCTTCCAAGCTTAATCGGGAGTCAGTAAATAATCAGCTGCCAGAAAGCGTTGATTATAAAACAGAGCGAGAAGCGCTTCAGATTGAGTTAGAGACCTTGCCTGAAGATTTTGTAGAGGACTGTAATTGTATGAGTTGTCTTTTGAAGAAAGGGCAGATGTTTAATGAGGTACAAGAGGAAGTCGAAGCTATTAATTCCACTCCTGTAGCCGATAGAATAGACCTTGAATTATTAGATAGCTATCTGAAAGAGGCTATGAAGAATAATGGGGTAAAGACGACTTACAACTATGGTGTATATTCTAATTCAAAGAAGAAGTTCGTTATCGAAGACGGCCATTTTTTAGTTATAGATGATGCACCGAATAGCTCTATGAAAATTGGATTTGATAATTTATTCCATTCGAAGTATAAGGTCAGCTTGTTCACTTTGCCTGGAGGTAGAGGTTCAGCAGGTAAATTAACAGTATTCTTTCCTGGTAAAGGGCAATTCTTGTTTTCTACGATCTGGAGACAATTGATATCAGTCCTGTTTTTCACCTTAATTGTATTATTCTGTTTTGTGTATACTATTCAGGTTATTTTGCGTCAGAAGAAGATATCAGAGATGAAGAATGACTTTATTAATAATATGACGCATGAATTTAAAACACCAATCGCAACAATATCATTAGCATCTGACTCCATTACAAATAGTCGTATTATTTCTGACGCTACAAAGGTTACTCGATTTGCTGATATTATAAAACAGGAGAATAAGCGAATGAACAACCAAGTTGAAAAGGTTCTTCAGATTGCACTTGTTGAGAAAAAGAATTTTGAGCTTAGAATATCAAAAGTCAATGTTCATGACTTAATCGAAATGGCTCTTACGTCTACTGGACTTATTATAGAGAATAGAGGTGGACAGACAAAATCAAATTTGAAAGCAGAGCATTTTACTATCGAGGCTGATCAGACACATATCTCAAGTCTGATAAATAATCTTATGGATAATGCAAATAAGTACAGCCCGGAAAGCCCTGTGATAGAGGTGAATACGTATGATAAAGGGCAGGGTATAGTAATAGAATTTATCGATAATGGAATTGGAATGTCAAAAGATGTGTTAAAGAATATATTTGAAAAATTCTATAGAGTCCCTACTGGAAACCTTCATGATGTTAAAGGTTTCGGATTAGGATTAAGCTATGTAGAGGCCATAGTGGATGCACATAATGGGCAGATAGATGTTCAAAGTGATTTAGGCAAAGGGTCTAAGTTTTCAGTGTTTTTGCCAAAAACACACATTTAAACTATATGCTTATTCTTTACTTTAGTCGATAATTTTAACATTTTAGATAAGAAATTTCTTTTTTGTTCGTTAGAATTTGAAAGATAGAAATCCGAATAAATAATTTTATAAGATGGCAGAGAAGAACTATTCAATATTATTAGTCGAGGACGATGAGAACTTTGGAGATGTATTACGATCGTATTTGGAGATGCATGATTTTAGTGTAACTCTAATGAAAGATGGTATGCAAGGATATGACGCTTATAAAAAGGGATCATATGACTTGTGCATATTTGATGTAATGATGCCGAAGAAGGATGGATTCTCCCTGGCAAAGGATATCCGTGAGTCTGATAAAGAGATTCCAATTATATTTCTAACGGCTAGAGCAATGAAGGAAGATGTTATTCAGGGCTTCAAACTCGGTGCGGATGATTATATAACAAAACCGTTTTCATCGGAGGAGCTTTTGTTTAGAGTTCAAGCTATTCTGAAAAGGTCTAAGCAAGTCGTTGAAACCAATGATGAGGCTAAGGAATATATGATAGGAGATTTTCATTTTAATTTTCCGCTTAGAATCCTTACTTACAAAGGAGGTGATAATGAAGATGTTGAAAAGTTATCCCCGAAGGAAGCTCAGTTGTTAAAGATGTTTGCACAACGAATAAATGATGTACTTCCTAGGTCTGAGGCGCTTACAAATATTTGGGGTGAAGATAATTACTTTACAGCTCGGTCAATGGATGTGTTTGTAACTAAGTTGAGAAAATATCTTAAACGAGATGGGAATATTGAAATCGTCAATATTCATGGAAATGGTTTTCAGTTACTCGTGAAAGAAGAATATATAGGATAAAAAAAAGCTGGTTTTAAACCAGCTTTTTTTTTATTCAGTAATACTTTGCTCTTTTTCTTCCGATCCCTCTTCTTCCTGATAAACATCAGAGAAGGGTCTTGGTCCGATAAGTCTTTCGACATCTTCTTTCAAGAGAACCTCACGTTCAAGCAATGCCTTAGCAAGAATCTCTAACTCTTTAGATTTATCTTTCAACAAATCCTGGGCTCTTTGATATTGTTGAGCAGCAAGCTTTCTAACTTCTGTATCAATCATTGCAGCTGTTTGATCTGAATATGGCTTTTGCCATTGACCATTTGTCAAGCCATAGAATGATACCTGACCTACTTCATTATTCATACCGAAATAAGAGATCATACTGTATCCCATTTTCGTGATTTGGTCAAGGTCATTTTGGGCACCAGTAGATATTTTTCCAAACATATTTTGTTCAGCAGCTCGTCCACCAAAAGTCATACACATTCTATCTAGAAGTTGTTCTTTGCGTGTAATGTATTCTTCTTTTGGAAGGTATTGTGCATAACCTAATGTTCCAATTCCTCTTGGTACGATAGTTACCTTAACTAAAGGTGATGCATGTTCGAGGAACCAACCACAGATCGCATGGCCTGCTTCATGGTATGCTATAATTTCTTTCTCGTTTTTAGAGATAAATTTATTTTTCTTCTCGAGTCCACCAATCACTCTATCTAAAGCGTGGTTGAAATCATCTAGATCGACAGATCCTTTATTTCTTCTTGCCGCCACAAGAGCAGCCTCATTACAGATATTTGCTATGTCAGCACCTGCAAATCCTGAGGTCATTTCTGCTAGTTGCCCTGCCTTTATACCTTCAGCTGTCTTAATATTCTTAAGGTGAACACTAAAGATTGCAGTACGACCTTTAAGATCTGGCCTGTCAATGCCTATTTGTCTGTCAAAACGACCTGGTCTAAGCAATGCTGAATCCAATACGTCAGGTCTATTTGTTGCAGCCATTATAATAACTGCTTTGTCTGTAGCAAAACCATCCATCTCTACAAGTAATTGATTAAGGGTGTTTTCACGCTCATCATTGCTTCCTTGCATATTATTTCTTCCCCTTGCTCGACCAATTGCATCGATCTCATCTATAAAGATAATACAAGGTGCTTTTTCTCTTGCTTGCTTGAATAGATCTCTAACTCTAGAAGCACCAACCCCTACAAACATTTCAACGAAATCTGATCCTGAAATTGTGAAGAAAGGTACTTCAGCTTCTCCTGCAACAGCTTTTGCCATCAATGTTTTACCGGTACCTGGTTCACCTACAAGGAGGACTCCTTTAGGGATTTTACCTCCAAGTGCAGTATATTTTTTTGGATGCTTTAAGAAGTCTACAATTTCCATTACTTCTTCCTTTGCTTCATCAAGACCGGCAACATCTGAAAATGTAACATTTACCTTTGCGCCTTGATCAAATAAAGTCGCTTTAGATTTGCCTATGTTGAAGATTTGGGAGCCTGGACCTGCTCCGCCTCCACCCATTCGGCGGAAAAGGAAAACCCAAATTAGCACGAGGATAAGTATTGGTAATAACCAACCAAAGTTTTCAAAGATATTTACTTCATTCCCATAGGTTATAATAATCTCACTATTATCTCTTCTTTTAAGTTCTTGATTGTAGTTATCAATCTTCTTCTCAAAATTTTCTAGAGAACCAAATATATATTTGTAATGATAGTTAGATGATTTGTATTGAACCTTTGGACTGTCATCATCCGAAAAGTCTTTTTTAGCTGCCTCCTCAGTAAGCGTGATGTATGCAAATTCCTTGTTCTTTATGATTTTTACTTCCAAGATCTCATTGGCTTGAGCCTTATCTCGAAAACCCACTTCAGTCAACTCTTTCTGACCACTATCCATAAGAAGAACATTCAGGATGATGATAAGAAAGGCAAGGCCTGCATAAATCCAGAACGGCTTTATTTTGGGTCCGTTCTGAGGAGCCTTGTTATTGTCCGTATTCTTAGGTTTGTTATTTTCCATTAACTGTTAATTAATATTTTGTTACCTCTAAGTAACAAGCAAAGTATTTAGATGTTTTCTTTATTAGATTAATGACAGGATTATGTCTATCTATAGGTCCTGGAATTCGGTGAATCGCGCATCACTCCATAATTCTTCAAGCTCATAAAATTTCCTTGTTTCTGGATAAAAAATATGAATTACTGTATGGAAGTAATCTAAACAAATCCATGTAGAACTCTCGTAACCTTCAAAATTCACAGGATATTCTCCTAATTCATTCTTAAGTCTTAGTTTAATGTTATCTGCGATAGCTTTTACCTGAGTAGTAGAATCACCCTCGCAAATTACAAAAGTATTTGTTGGGGCATCGTGTAATTCAGAAAGGTCCAGCTTGGTAATATTTTTACCCTTTATATCTTGTATTGCATCAATGATCAAATCATTCAATTCCTGCTCTATATCCAACTGCTCTGATTTTGTTAATGTATTCAAACGATATTTATTTTAAACGATTGTAAATAAACGGCTTGTAATTAATTTTATTCTTAAGACAATCTAGTCTTTTTAAAAACGAATTTCAATCCATTTTAGTTTGTTTAAGCTTAACTCTAAAGTGCAAATTTAATAAACACTTTGCTATCTTTCTGCTTCAATTACAAATAATAGCAATTTGGAACGCATAGAAACACTCTTTTTAGGCAAAGATCTCCGTTTTTACAAGGAATTAGAGTCAACGAACAAGATGTTGAAGACTTTGCTAAGGGAAGAAAAGTGTTCAGAAGGTCTTGTTGTAAAGGCTGACTTTCAATCTGCAGGACGTGGTCAGCGCAATACAGAGTGGATTTCTCCCGAAGGAGATAATTTACTAATGTCCTTGTTACTTTTTCCCAAGTTCCTTCGCCCAGAGCAACAATTTGATTTAAACAAGATTGTAAGCCTCTCTATTCTCAGTTTGCTGGAAAGCCTAGGTATAGAGAATGTAAAGGTTAAATGGCCAAATGATGTTTATGTTTCAAATAAAAAGATTTCAGGGATATTGATCGAAAATGGACTGAGTGGTAGCACTATTTCCGAATCTATCCTTGGAGTAGGATTAAATATAAACACAGTTGTGTTTCCTGAAAAAATAAAATCTAAAACCTGCTCTATAGCAACTATTCTGGGAAAAAGGTTTGATGTAAATGAAATTTTATTCCAATTAATCAAAAACATAGAACAATACTATTTGTTATTAAAAGCTGGAAAGTCTAAAGGAATTCATAAGCAATTTGAAGACTCCATGTACGGTATGAATCTGCAAAGAAGCTATACCTTGGCAGATGGTAGCACAATAGATGGTGTCATAAAAGGACTTGATGAATCTGGGAGGTTATTGGTACAGGTTGGAGATCAAATCAGACATTTTAGAAATAAAGAGTTACAGTTTAATTACTAAGTCATTATGACAATCAATATAATTACGATAGGGGATGAGCTCTTGATAGGGCAGGTAATAGATACAAACTCCGCTTGGATTGGAAAGGCTGCCAATCAACTGGGCTTTGATCTTGGAAAAATTTATACTGTTTCAGATACCTACAGGGCAATTCAAGATACATTAGGCCTTGCAATAAAAGATTCCGATGTCGTGATTTTGACTGGAGGCCTTGGTCCTACAAAGGATGACATAAGCAAAAAGGCAATAGCTGAGTTCATGGATGACGATCTTGTTCATTCCGAAGTTTCTTGGGAGCATATTCAGGCTATGTTTAAAAGCTTTGGCCGTACACCATTAGAAATGCACAAGGAACAAGCGAAAGTGCCTTCTACAGCGCTTCTTTTGGAAAATAAGATGGGTACTGCTATGGGCATGTGGATGGAGTATGCTGATACCATAATTATGTCTCTACCTGGAGTTCCGTATGAAATGAAATATAT
>Ga0206130_10009679_pt1 | contig 10035 bp, 3 predicted proteins | sample Helgoland_Spring_9_FD_148637 | JGI IMG/M metagenome (GOLD analysis project Ga0206130, IMG submission 148637) | Pelagic subsurface seawater microbial communities from Kabeltonne, Helgoland, North Sea - Helgoland_Spring_Bloom_20160512_1 | ecosystem: Environmental > Aquatic > Marine > Epipelagic ...
CTAAATTTAGGCAACAAAAAGACACCGCCCCGGACCGTATTAAACGGTACAGGACGGTACAGGACGGCATAGGATGGTGGAGGCGGCGGGAATCGAACTTAAACGATAACCTGTTGATTAATAACGGTTTAATCAGTTTTGATGTTGGCTTTTGTTACATCCTTTGTTACATTAAACATAACAATACTCATCCAACCGCATTTCTGCGCCTAACTAAATAACACAGCCACTTCAAATCGAGGAGACACACACTATTTAATTAAAGCTATTATTCACTATCAAACTCCGAACTATTAAATTTCAGCACATTACAGTTTTCCTTTACCGATCGCTGCAATCCTTCATCGAACCCTGCTCTACTTTTTGCTTGAATTTCGACAGAGATGCTGACCTCGACTCCAAGCTTGGCGGTAAACTGTTCGACGATTTCGTCAACTATCTCAGCAAACTTAAGCTTAGCTGTTACCGCATCAAGATCCACAGTTGCATAGAATTGATTCCTAACAACCCCGGGGACCGGCACAGATGGATCTCCTGCTGGAGTAGTAGTTCCGGGACCGACAGGTGGAGAAACTGGGGCTGGAACAACTTCAGGGGCGGGCTTTATTCTCTCGCGATATTCTGCAGCAGCGTTTTTTTCGACCAACACGCTAGCGTCATCGAGAACCACCATACTGCTCTTACCAAAACGAAAACCTAGATACTGATCACCATTTCTTCCAGAGGCATACCCAAAAAAATCTTCACTGTCTAAGCCTTGGTCTATCGCACCTTTGTATACCTGATCATTTACTAGACGAGGTAAATACAAATAATGGCAAGTATCTTGATAGACCTTTAGGGCACTTACGTCGACCGCACCATCTTTGAAATACCACTGTTCAAGTAGCGCTTTAAGATGAATAGGCGACCACTCAGAAGTAATCCACTCCTCTTCACGTAGCTGGTTTTCAATTTCTTGAATAAGATTGGCAGCATTAGTCGAAACTGCAACTGCCTCCCAATCTATGTTCTTTTCCGTCGCGCTAAATTGCATGGGACACAGAACCCATTTATAGCTTTCGCGAACCATTTGTAAAAGAGATTTTTCGGCACCATCTGCACTTTTCTTCGCCAAATTTGACTGAAAAAGGTCGAGATTGAGTTTGCCTTCGCTTATATCAGTAACAATTTCACGCCAGGCTAAATAAGTTCTTCCTGCCTCATTGAGGCGACCCACCACATCTCCATCTGGTGCAACAAAAATTAGACGGTTGCGTTTTTGTCTTGGCTGGTCTCCACGAGATGCCAATATTTTTTCAGCTGCCGTAATAGCAGAGCTGCCATCGGCTTTGGTATAACCTTCGTCTGGAGATAAAACGACCAACCTTGGGCCAGAACCATAATCGTCTGGCACATCAACCGATTTGGTGAATACATGCACGCCAGCGAAAATGGAATTTCGGCCGAAGACGCTATTCACTCGACGCTTTAATTCGTCGTTAAGTACTAACTTCTCAATATTTTGCTTACGGCTTTCCATTTCACGACGTAGGTTTGGCTTTGTATCTAGCCACAGCCTGTCTTGGTCTGAATAAAGGTAATGCAATTTTTCACGTAAACGTTTCAGCACATCCTCAAAAACACCAACTACCTGCCCTGGCTGTACTGATCCAAGTAGCACTCTTTCAACTTGAATACCTTTTACGACTTGCCCACTAGTGCTAGGCGCACTTCCCAGAAATATAGTGCGCATTGCGCGATGTGCCGCTTGTACGCTGCCAAATCGCGTATCATCTCCATCGATGTTATATGGCGCAGATCGAGGGCCGTCTACTTCACGCTCGAGGACTGGCTCCCACCCCTGTGGCAAATAGTGAATGCTCTTGTTTCGTACCAGACTGTCATCAAGCGGGATGGAACCGGGCATAATCAATGCATCCTGATTATTGTCGTTCCACAATCGATGAATGATTACAGCCATATACTGCAGAACGCCCCTTGTACGCTGAAACTTGTCCAGCGTAGACCAATCCTCATACAAGCGATCAAATATTTCTGGGTGAATAGGGTATGACGCACACATGCGCTCAAAATATTCGTTCGATTGCGTTTCTACAGGAAAATATTGGGCATGTTGTCGGTAGTAATCACAGAACTGGCGGCTAATGCCTTCAATTTCAGCGCGGTCTCCAGCTGATTCAAATAAACGTCTGCGTACAATTTCAAATGCTTCTTCTGATGCCACCGGCTTCCAAACCGATTCAACACGGCCAAAATGCTTTTCCAGAGCCACTAGCGTTCTTTGTCCAAAAGAATCACCCACCTCGGTTTCTGATTCCGGCAGCGATGCCAGCAAGATGGCGTTAGGCACTGTTTTCAACGCTTCGGTTAATGCTTGAACAAATTTCAGATTAGCTTCGTAGGTACCCGCATTGAGTTGTCTACCGGGCGTCAAGTCACTGAAAAACTTTTGCAGCTCATCAATCAACACCACACAGGGCGCTGCTTTAGTGAGTAGCTCGGCCAACACATTTTTGCCCGGTGCTGTGCCATCGCGATCACTTACGGCTACTAAGTTGTAGCCTGTATCACCTAACAGTTGCCAAGCCATCTCCCCCCAAAGAGTATTCGCACAAATATCACCATGCTGCTTGCCTTGGCTGACCGACAGCGCAATGCCATCCAATACCGCGATATTGGCATGCGGTAATTCAGTAATACCGGCTTCATCTAATAGCGGTGATATTCCCTGTAATTTGTCCGTACTGACCTTACGCGTGGCCAAATGCAACACGGTCAACATGGTATGGGTTTTACCACCACCGAATGCCGTTTGTAGTTGGATTACCGGGTCGCCGCCTAATCCCGCCAAGCGCTGGGCTACAGACATCAACAGTAGCCGCATACCCTCCGTAATAAAGGTTCGAGAGAAGAATTTTTCAGCATCTTGATAATCTGGCGTTGCAGTACCATTGGCGACCTGGGTGATATCGGCGGCAAATTCAGACTGCTTAAAGCTGCCTTCTAATACGTCTTTATGTGGGCGAGCTATTTCACGCCAGGGTTTTAAACTCATCATTCACCTCTTAAAAATCTAAACCTAATTCGGTTTGTGTGCCTTTGTGGCCAACCTCATGTGAAGCCGACACTATCGCGTGCCACGAGCCGATTAATTCGTTATAAGCACGGGCATCATCGGCCCACTTTTTACGTTCGCACAATGTGTACAGGTGGTAGGCCAATTGACGAATAGGTTCACCGAACTCAGGCATACGCGCCAAAAGCGCACCGGCCTCGCCTTCCCCTTGCTGGTTAAGCACGCGAATCATGTGATGGCACGCTTCCCATATCGGAGTGCGAGTATCGGTTTTAGGATCCCAGTCTTGCGGATATTCACCCCATTTCAATAAACGAACTTTTCCGCCACCCGAGTCAATAACACCAGCATCTTTAACACCGTCAACCGAAGTGCCTTTCGCTTGAGCAAGAACATTCGCTTCACCAAACTGGCCTGCACTCCAGCCGTATTGGCTGAACCAATCGTCACAAAACAGGGTGTCGGCATCAAAGTTGCCGCTATCTGGGTTGAGGTAATCGGTAATAGCGCGGTTAATTAAAATCAGCGCATCGTGCACGCTCATCTTGCTGCCATCTTGGTTTAGCACTGCAGCGTACTTAGAATAAATCGCCATACCAGGGCCAATGGCGGCTTGGGCTAAATCCACAGGGGCAATGGGTGTAGCGCCAGTTTCTCCGCCGATCATGGCTTCGAGCGCATCAGGCATTTGGTCGCGTAGTTTGCGTTGGAGTTCACGTCGGGAGATGGATTCAGCTTCGATTTCGCGCTTTTTGCAGACTAAAACTACGGAAGAAGCTAATGCATTGGTACCGGAACCAATCATTCGATTCCCCATTTCTGTTCGCATTGGCCAAGTTCCATCTATAGAAAAGCCAGCACGTATAACTGCCTCTAGAAAAGTTTCCCAACCTGTACTAGAAGTACTGCCATCTTTGGTTTCAGATTGTTTGAACGCATAATAAATTGATACAGGAAACGCTGGGTGACTCTGAACCGCTATTTTTCGAATAGCTTCTGTCATACCATCTAAAAAAAACTTTTCTGCAGCGTCTTTAGAGCCTTGGCGATAAGGTGAGGCAATTAGTTCTTCTATTTTCGGCACAGACATTGTCGCAAACAAATTTGGATAAACAGTTTTCAATGTGCGGCGCATCCAAACGTAAAAGAAATCTGATAAATCAGCGTACGTAATGTTGTCATAATACGGTGGATCGGAAGAAACAACTTTGCTTTCACTTATTAACTGAGTAGACGCATCTTGTTGTGAAGCCACCCCAAAACTCGCTGGTGTAAATCTATTCAGTACTCTAAAAACCTGATCAACACCGCTCAAAAAGCACCCCGTCGAATCACCGATGGGATTAGCTTCTGCAAAATCCCACGCCATTGGAATAGCTTGACGACCAAAGGTGTTTCTCATTGTTTGCCCGCCACTAATCCAGCTGCAAATTGAAGAGTTGTAATCGCTGGTTTTTCCTACCGCCATTGATAGATAAACTGATATTGAATCTCCGTAAGCGATGGCTCCTGTCCCTCTGTCAACTATTCCAGCAATATCGTCAGAAAGTCCGGCTTTTTTTGCATCCTCTATGGCCTTATTGCGAGCAGAATGCACCAAATCAGAAAGTGTCGTTAAAGCTACCAACTGACGCGATGTGAAGAGGTCTCCATATGTTTTGAGGCCGTAGCTTGGCGTCCAAAAATTACGGGGATCATCAGGTAGCTCGGTTGTTGGCTGCCATTCAGAGATTGCAGACTTAGCTATTTCTTCGTGTTCGCTGGCTGGCGATAGATAAAGCCTCCCTCTCTTTCCTTCAACAACTAGAGCCATTAAGCGAGTACCTAACCGGTCATGCACCCCTTCATTTTTTACATAATCTCCAGTTATTGGAGCACCCGAAAGTAAGCAGCAGAAGTTCGCACCCCGAGATACTTTTGTACCCATCTTAGAATCAGGAGCTGGAGTTCCAATTTTGACTTCAAACTTATAACTGTCGCCATTTACTAGAGGCTCAACATAACTTTCTTTACCTTTCTTACTCGACAACACAAAGCTCGAAGCCAACGGCACATCCACATGACTAAACGCCGGATTCGGGCTTTTCACTGTACGCGCCCATAACCAAGCAATTACAGCTAGCTCTTCGCCTGCATAAGGTTTTAAATCGGGCCGATCGGCAATCATCTCATCGGAAATTTTTACTTTTGGGTATAAATGCCCAATGCGCTTAAAAGCTTCTTCACGCATCCAATGGCCATAACGGCGTACATCTTCGGCCAAGCCTTTCGCTCCACTCCACTCTTCCATGAGCTTCTGTTGTTTATCGCCTTCTGGTATTGGACCCACCGGCTCTTGTCCTGCAAACTTAGGCGGTATCTCGATCATGGCTTTGTTGATCATCACTGCCACCGGGTTTAAATCACTAGCGTAGCTTTCTAGCCCTAAGCGTTGAGCCTCTAGGGGAATAGCACCACCACCGGCAAAGGGGTCGTGAAAGGCGGGCAGCTTTTCTGGGTTAAACAGTTCCGCCGCTTGTGGGTGATTGCGGTTTAAATGACAGGTTTCGCGCCAGCTTTCTTTTATGGCTTCGCGGGCTCGGTTTAGCACCTCTTCGTTATTCGTGTTTTCCCATTTCACTAAATCACGAATAATTTGAAATAGCTTTTCACGTTTTATCTCGGCTTCTTTTTTATTCACGCCGTATTTAAAACCACTGTCTTGCTGGTAACCCGGGTCATTCACCATTTGCGCAAAAATTACTGCTCGTGCCGTTGCCAAAGGTCGCCGCGCCCACCATAAATGCAATGTGCTTGGGTGGCCCTGGCGAATGGATTTTTCTCGTACTGAGGCGACGTTAATGTCGTCTAACGGCAACGCTACTTCGATGAGCTTCTTAGGGCCGTATATCTTGGTTTCTTTTGAATTCATCATATCCGTTCTTAAGTTGTTTGCTCTGGTGGTACTGCTTTAGAAAGCAGATCACTCAGATCATAATTAATACTGGCGACGCCAAAATCTGGCTCTACCGTGAAAGGGTTTTGCACGTAAAAAGGCCCTTCGTGTGAGTCGCTATCGACAATCACAATAGCCAAAATAAATTTGTCCGCCTGGTTCAAGCCGTACATAATTTCGTTGCGGCTGACGGTAATGGTGCTCTGGCCTTTAGCGCGACCTTTTACTTCGATGTGGCGATCGGGCTTGATGGAGCCATCGGCATTGGCAGGTGGGCGTGAAGTGACATCCCAGCCACACTTTTCTGCACCAACATCGGTAACTTTATAACCAAAGGCTTGCTCGGCTTGCATCACCGCATTCATGGCCACTAGCTCAACACGCGCACGTGCTACGGCGTCGACCGAAAATTGCGTTTCTCCTTTGCGCTGTGCCAGTAAACCGTGGGGAATTATCAAAGCTCCGCCGGTGACTACTGGCGTGCTGGATACCACGTTCTTAAGTGCGATCAACTCAGCTTTACGCTGCTCTAAACGAGCGGTGAGTTCATCCACACGACGACGTGCCATTTCTGGTTGCATGCGGGGTTGTTTGCCAGCGTTGACATCATCTTTTAGTTTTATGTAACGGTCTGACCAATAGTTGATCTCTTTCACCAATCGCTCGTTCACGGCCGCCATGGTTTTATCGGCCTGACGTTCGCGGCGACCTTTGACCTCGGCATAGTGCTCTGGCACCAATTGCTTTGAGGCGTGGTTAAGCGCTAGCCCTTCGAGATTATGATTTAGCCAGTCCGCTTGTAGAATATCGGTGACTAATTTGTGGTCGTAGTCGTCTATGGGTTGTAAGTCTAAGTGGGGTGCCCAGCCTGCATTGGTAGCATTGGCTTGCTCGTCGATTTCTACAAACTGTAACCTCCGTGATGCGACATTTCCGCTTTGGCTCGCCTCACGCACGGTGTGGTCAACCATAAACAGAACTTTGGGTTCGGTACTGTCGTCATTGGGGTCGACTAATACGGCACCTTGTTTCAGTTTGGGCCGGTGTGCTTGCAAGACTAGATCGGTTACGGCATGCATCAGCGGGTGCATGGGGTGGATCATGTCTGCCATCGGCTTACCGGTTTGGCGTACGTGTTGTTTCTCAAAACAGATACGTTCGTATTTTTTCAACACCGGTGTGCGGCTTTCGCCAATAATGCGGTCCCGCTCACGAATTGCTGCAGGTACGTGACGCACTTCATAGCGGCCTGATTCCCGCGATCTAAACTCGCCGCCCAGGGTTTGAAAGGCCTCGGTAAAGAAGGCACGGATGAAGTAGGGTTGCAGTTTGCGCGCTTCTGCTTTCTCCATTTCCTCTTTTACGGCATAAAGCTCATCAAGCCCCATGTGTTGATCGACAAGCGCATTACGCTTGATGATGTCTTTAAGGTGATCGGCATCGAGGGCACCTTCGATCACTTCATCCATTTTGGCCTTAACTTCTGGGTCTTCGCCGTATCGTATGGCTTCAACTAACAAGTCTTTAAGCGATACATTGTCAAAGGCTTCACCGAGCACATCAAATACTTTGCCGCCGAGTGCCTTTTTTTCTATTTCGATTTTATCGAAGAGTTTTTGGAAGACCGCGCCTTCGCGGGTTTCATTAGCGACGATATTCCATAGGTGACACACTTCAGTTTGACCAATGCGATGAATCCGACCAAAACGCTGCTCTAACCGATTAGGATTCCAGGGCAGATCATAGTTCACCATGAGGTTTGCGTTTTGCAGGTTTACGCCTTCCCCCGCGGCATCAGTGGCCACTAACACGACGACCTCTGGGTCATTGCGGAATTCTTCTTGAATCTTTCGACGCTCATCGCGATTGGTGCCACCAGAAATGGTGCGCACTGCGTTGTTGTTACCGAGCATGTCACCGATTCGAACAACCAGGTAATTAAGGGTGTCTTTATGCTCGGTAAAAATAATGAGCTTGCGACGGCGACCACTAGCAATAAACATCTCAGGCTTGTCTTGTAGCAAACAGGAAAGCTCTTCCCACTTCTTATCATTACCTGACTGAACAACAGCAGATGCCTGATACTCGAGATCTTTTAGTATCAGAATTTCTGCTTCCAGTTCTGGAATGGTTTCGGCGGCAGATGCTTGATCCACCACTTGCTCGGCATAAAGCTCATACTCTTCGGCACTGAGATCCTCATCCAGTTCATCTAAGTTGTCGGGTAGATCTATTTTTTTCTTAACGCTGTATTCGCCAAAGGTTTCGGCTACTCCGTTGTTAACCGATTGACCGCGCGCCAGGAGTTTTGTTTCAGCCAGGCGATCTTCTAGACGCTTTCGCCGGCGCTTTAATGATTGATAGATGGCTTCCGGACTAGATGCTAAACGACGTTGTAGCATTGTTAGTGCGAAACCAATGTTATTCTTCTTTTGTCCGTCGAGATTGTCGGCACGATTCATCTCTTCACGCACGTAGGTTGTGACCTGCTCGTAAAGAGACGCTTCCATCGGTGACAATTCGTAGTTAGCGGTGTAAGCACGGCGCTCAGGAAATAGAGGAGTACCATCAAACTTAAGTAGCTCTTCTTTGACCATGCGGCGCATCATGTCTGATACATCGACTTTGTGAGCGCCTTGACGAAATTGCCCGTAGAAGCGATCGCCATCTAACAGCGACAGCCAAATCTGAAAGTCTTCTTCTTTGCCATTGTGGGGTGTTGCAGTCATCAATAGGTAATGACGCGTGATCGACCCCAGTAATTCGCCCAGTTGGAATCGTTTGGTTTTGTTTACCTTGTTGCCAAAATAATTGGCCGATAGCTTGTGGGCCTCATCGACGATGATTAGGTCCCATTCAGTATTTTTGAGTTTTTCTTGAAAGTCTTCATTGCGAGACAGTTGGTCTAGTCTGCAAATAAGTTGGTCGGATTCATCGAAGTAATTACCTGAGGCACACTGCTCTTGTTTTTCACGACTGAATATATCGAAGGTGACACCGAATTTTTCGATCAGTTCGTCCTGCCATTGTTCGGTGAGCGAGCCAGGCGATACGATTAGAATGCGCTTTGCATCTGCACGCATCAATAACTCACGTATCAATAGCCCAGCCATGATGGTTTTACCCGCGCCGGGGTCATCAGCCAAGACAAAGCGCAACGGCTGGCGCGGCAACATGTGCTCGTATACGGCGGAAATTTGGTGTGGCAGCGGCTCTACGTTGGAGGTATGCACAGCCATCATGGGGTCAAACAAAGCTGCCTGGGTAATACGGAAAGCTTCCAGTCCAAGCTTAAATTCCGCACCAGGTGCGTCAAAAGACCAGGGGCGACCAGCCATCGCTAATTCTAACCGAGCCTCGTCAGAGCGGAATAGCATCTGCTCAAAAACTGCGCCTTGGCTGTCTTTATAATATACAGTTATCGCAGCATCACCGACGGGGGCGACTTGCACAACACGAACGATTTCATCGCCCTGTATCCCACGAACCTGCGCATCAATTTTTATATCTTCAAGTTTAAGCATGTCCCGTCGCCAAGCCCTAAAATAACCGATTCAATGGCTTACTATATTGCAACAGAGGGGTTCTATGCACTGAATGACTTCGGCATAATTTTTATTAAAACTTATTGAGCATCCCGCTCTCGCATCATCTCCCTGCCTTGCATACAACCACTCACTCCCCCCGATTTGGAATCCGTGATCCAAGTTTGCGAAATCCGGTTTGGAACCTTGTCTGTTTTTATGCTGGCTAAACCTGATAATTTAATTATAAAGAATACTACATGTGGTGTTTTAAGGTTGCATAACACACCATATGTGGTAGCATCGACGTTGTAAGCAAAGGGATTTGCGTACCTCATGAACTATGAATCACGAAGAAAAATTCAAATATTAGCTCTGTTTTCGTTCGAGATAGCTCCCTTATCTTAGCGAAGCCAATCATGAATCATGCACAGCTTCAAAATATTAGCCGTTTAATACTAATGGGAACAAATATTAGTGTGTCGATAAGATATGCG
>Ga0206130_10009683_pt1 | contig 10031 bp, 8 predicted proteins | sample Helgoland_Spring_9_FD_148637 | JGI IMG/M metagenome (GOLD analysis project Ga0206130, IMG submission 148637) | Pelagic subsurface seawater microbial communities from Kabeltonne, Helgoland, North Sea - Helgoland_Spring_Bloom_20160512_1 | ecosystem: Environmental > Aquatic > Marine > Epipelagic ...
CAGGTGACAGTGAACCCAACCAAGCATCTGGACACGGTCTTGGCTCCGTCTGGTTCACGATCAAACCAGATGGCACATTGAATCAGTAAGCTTCACAAGGCCCCGCACAAGCGGGGCTTTTCTTTTGCCTAATGGAATGAATCCACCAGCCCTTCCCCAGATACCCCGTCCTTGCACAATGATTCTAACCTAGCAGTCCCTACAAGCCCTTTGCGTTTCTATTTAAGGGGTTGTAATGGGGTATTGTTACTATCGATACCCAACTCTGCCATCTAGGATGATATTGACATTGTCACCTATAATAAATATATAGGTAAAATGAATCATTTGAATAATATGATGGATGAAAAAGATGCCCTTGAATTTATCAAGGAAACCGAAGACGGGTCTTATAGGGCGGTAGACGCAGAACTAATAACAAAAGATGCGGCTGTATTACTGAGTCAAAAAGAAGAATTATATCTTAATAACCTAGTAGAGATTGATGTAGAAACTGCATTAGCACTTACAAATCCGAGTTCTTCCTTGGTATACTTGGAATTAAATGAAATAACATCATTAGATAAAGAAACTGCGACCGCATTAGCTGCACTTAAAGGTGAGCTCAATTTGCACGGAATGCCCGAATTATCGGACGATGCAGCTGAAGGACTAGGCAAGCATACTGGTAGATTAGGACTAGGAAGTATAATCACGCTAAGTCCATTGGCTGCGAAACATCTGTCGAACCATGTTGGTTCTATTGATCTAAGGGCGATTGAGTATCTCTCCGACGAAGCAGCAGAGAATTTTGCAGAATATCAAGGGGGTCTTTATTTTCCCAATGAATTAAAGACATTAAGTGACAGGGCGGCTGAAGCATTCTCCAAGAACTCATGTGAAGGATCTATGGTCCTGCGTAGTGTTGAAAATATATCTGATGCTGCGTTGGGGTATCTCTCCAAATACGGTGGACAGACTATTGATCTTGGGGTCAAAAGTTTGAGCGGAGAAGGTGCTTCCAATTTAGCAAAATTCAATGGCGATTTTTTGGAGTTGAACAGCATAGATAAGTTAAATGATGAAGCAGTCGACGCTTTGTGTGAGTTTAATGGGAAACTTAGCCTAGCAAGTCTATTTACAAGTGGTGTATCATCGTTAAAAAGCGCCCGAAAGCTCTCACGAAGAGGAAAGAAACAGTGTCCTCATGTTCATCCAGAATCATGGCATCCCCAAATATAGTAGGTAGCAAACAACACGCTAACTTTGCACATCTAACATGGCGTTAGATAAGAGGTTTAAATATGGCTAGGTGAGTCATCGTGCAGATAAATTTTCCTACAGGCACTTGATTAATATACACAGCACTCGCTGGCGGGCTCTTTGGCCCCCCGCCCCCTATGCCACTCCCAGATGCCCCGACAGTACACGAGGATCCCCACCTCAGGTAACCCACAGCCGCCTCGTAGGAATCATTAAGGGAAGGGTAAAGGGCGTGAGTTTCTAATGAAGCACAAAGCAATGCATGGCTTGATCTTTGTGCATAATGACAGAGCTGGCTAGTGCCAGCCCGTCGATGCAATAGTACCGTTCGAGAGAGATTGCCCCTTTATTTCCTAAGCGGCCTCCCGAATAAACGTCTCCACATAATCAATCACCCTATGCAGCACACGCTCTCTCGTTGGCTTACGCTCACTCAGCTTGGGCTTCACGGTGAGTAGGTCGATGATGTCTGGATCTGGCACTACTCCTCAGAGAGCAGGGTCAGCTCTTCGTTCTGTCTATCGATTACCTACAGCGTCACGGGCAGCAATTAGCGAGAATAGTGCTCCTGCCTGATGTCTATCGTATCGTCATTATTTAGCTTTTCATCTGTCAGCTTGTTAAGTTGCAACTCTAAGCGGCTACGTGATTGAGAGTATGCTCTTTCTTGCCTACTGTTACCGTCAAAAATAGCCTCTTTCTCTTTTTTATATGCAGCGATATACTGATTATAGAGGTTCTCCCATTCGTGTCGCTTACCATACTTGTAGCCCTTTCGAGCCACCGCTTTCTTAGTTACTTTCCATCTCTCAACCTCAGCTTGAACCAGTGCGCTCACGTTCGCCTGAGATGAGCGGTCCTCGGCATGCTTAATACTTTGCACGGATTGCTGTCTTCTTATATATTGAGCTCTGGCTTGCTGCGCCTCGTCTCGCTGCACTGCCGCCCTAGCTTGCTCCAATGCCTGGAGTCGACGAACCTCATCTGATTGCGGCTCAATTTTTTTGATTTTAGATATTTTTTCATCCTGAACCCAGACCTCCAGATCGACCCACTTGTAAATAGTTTTACTTCCCGCTGACATCTTACCTGCTGGCTCATCTCTTGATTCCAGCAATTCACTTTCCGCCATACCTACTTTTATACCACTATCAGCAGCAGTCGCATCAGCACCTGAGCAAAGCAAGGCGGAGCTTAGTAGTAGCAAGATGGTTAAAAGTCTCATTTGGCATATGCTTTCGAGCGACAGTATTTTTGCAATTCAAAAAGCCACGGAATTAGATTAGCAGCGTTAGCAGCTGGCACGCCAATCGATCGGCCTCAAAGACCCGCAGGAAGTGGATTGCAGAGTTCAATTTTTTTAAGAATTTTTTTCTTGGGGGCTGATTATATTGATGCAATGTGCCACTCACGGTTGGGGCGCAACCCCCTCCCGTGTCCTCATTGTAGAGTATGACCAAAAGTATGACCAAAGTATGGCTAAAACTAGGTAAAAAGTGTCTTTTAGTAGATATTTTAGCTCCAAGTTTTACTGCTTAAAATCCTCTTTATCCCGCTCTGGCACTGGTAGAAGTTCCCGTAGTTCAATGGATAGAACAACTGTTTCCTAAACTGCTGGCGTGCCTTTGTTATTGAGGGTTTAAGTAAAGTATGTCTAATTTTGTGACTATGGAGCAAAATAAGACACCTAAAAAGACCAGGAAGCCTGCACAGAAAAAGAAGACTGAGCGCTTCAAAGTTGAAGAGGTTATTGGTAAGCGAGGCAGCACTTGGCTGGTGACTGGCTACAATTTTGACGGGTCTAGGGTTCGTCGGAATTTCAAAACAAAGCTGAAGGCGGATGCCTTCAGACACTCCCTGTCATTGCAGGTTGCTGACGGTGGTCTGCGAACCATTGCAACTAAGTTGACCGAGGCGCAACTTGAAGATGCGCAGGCAGCTTTCAGGCTTCTGGGCGAGGGCGATACATTGCTTGGAGCTGTTGGCTTTTATCGTGACAACTACAAGCACACCAGCGGTCTGGCTTTAGATGAGGCGATCTTCAAGTTTCTTGAGAGCAAGGAGAAAGCAGGGAAGTCTGAACGCACGACAAGGCAACTTAAGAGCACCTGCAAGCGGTTTGCTGAGTCTGTTAGTAACAAGGCCGTGGATGAAGTCTTGCACGGCGATATCGAAGCTTATCTAAGCGGCTACAAGGCGCAGTCATTCAACAATATCAGGACTGAGTTGTTTGGCTTCTTTAAGTGGTGCATTAAACAGAACCTTTGCGCTGAGAATCCAGTGGATGGCATTGACCGTGTGAAGGTCTTTAGAGATCCAGAGTTCCTGAAGCCGAAAGAGGTTGAGGCGTTAATTCTCAGTGGCATGGAGAACTCAAGCGGCGATCTGTTGGCCTTCCTGGCCATTGCCTTCTTCGCTGGCTTACGTCCAGACTCAGAGCTTAAGAAGCTGACCTGGGATGGCGTGAACTTTGAGGACAATGAAATTCAAGTTCCTGCTGGTAAAACTGGAGTAAAGCGCACGGTGAAGATGATGCCGAATCTAGTAGAGTTGCTGGCTGAGTGCGACCGCTCAAAGCCGATCTATCCAGCCAACTTTCGTCGGAAGTTTTCGGTCGTGCGCAGAGGGGCGGGCTTCAAGGGAGGAATCACTAACTCCAAAAAAGAAAAGGAACTGGAAGCGGCCCCCCAGCTAAGGAAATGGACGCAGGACGTGACTAGGCACTCTTTTATCACTTACTTTGTGCGAGATTGTGGCGACATATACAAGACAGCCACCGCCGCAGGGAATAGCCCCAGCGTAATCAAGGAGCATTACGAAGGCGCAGCAACTAGTACTCAGGCTAAAGCATTCTGGGCGATTACGCCGAAGAGCTTGAAGGTGACAAAGGTCGTGCAGTTTGCTTGCTGAATTAACACAACTCCAAGTAAATAAATGTAAACTTTGCTTACGAGATCAATGTAGCTAAATGCAATGAGATGTGAATAAAGTGTGCATAAACACTAGATATAGTGGAATATCGGCCAAATTTCCTGCATCTAGCACGGCTTTCGTTGACGTATTAATGCCAGTACCCAAGTATGCCACATGTTACCGAGATCAGCTCGTAACTATTCAACGACTGCTAGAAATAGTAGTCTCAATCATAAACCCAATCTAATGAAACCATTAGACTTAAAGTACTAGGCACAAAAAAAGTCAGCAGAATAATCCACTGACCTTTCAATTGAATTAGATTTCTCTAATCGTGTAGCAACATCAAGAGAACTCGAATTTGAGTGATTGTTCAAGTAGATATTTCAAAAAGCTGGGAAGTGCCAACTCCCACAATGAAAAACAAACTAATCACACCGCATAAACTCGGAGAAATCCTCGGAGTATCGAGGCGCACACTCAGGCGCTATGAAATTGCTGGCATCTTAAATCCAGTTAAGATCAACCAGCGTGTCGTAAGATTCACTGAGGAAGATGTGGATCAGCTAATCGAGCAGTTTAGCCGAAGCTAACACTAGTAAAACACTAGCCTAGCTACCGCTGTGCTTCTTCACGCTGAACGGATCGGCGGTGGTGTCGTTGGAATCTTATAACGGTTTCCGACGACGCCATACGCACGATCTAGGCGACACGCAAAAGATCTGACTTTGGCTGGAAACCAGCCGAGGGGATCTACGCTGCAGGTTTCCCCAACACGTCAGCAGTCAGGAGAAATCTCTACCGCATCTTTATGCGATGCTGCTGCCTGCCCTCACCGTCACTCAAACGAGCGACTCCGTAAATATTGAGTTCTATTATGACTATTTCAAATTCTCTCCAGTTCCCTGGAGTCACTTACAATAAACAACGCAATCGCTGGATTGTCCGACAGACTATTAATGGCAAGCGAAAGCAGCTTGGATCATTCAAAACACTAGCAGAAGCTAATGCACTGGTCGCCAGAAACGTCGATTACGGCGCCTTTAATAGCAGCACCCTATATGCGAGCCAGAGCAAAAACAGCCACTATCAGTTCCTCTGTCAGAGCGACCTAGAGGACGGTGGTGACCAGACTAAAAAAATCGACATAGGTCGAAATGAAGCTCAAGTGCCGAGAAAGCAATGGAGCAACAGCAAAGAACTGAAGCAGTGGCTTGGCCAACAGGCCCCGACGTTCTGGTTAGCTGAAAATGGTGACGTTGCTGTCCTCATTTCACAGCAAGATAGAATCGTGCAGGTTGAATATCGGTCGAAGCGTGGGACGATTCATTACGAGGTCAGCCATCTTACTGGTTCTGAATACAACTTCAGCACGTCTCAGATTAATGCGTCGACTGGCGTCTACCAAACTAAGCGTGAGGCGACCAAGGCATTCCGCAGAAGAATTGCCTGTTAAATGGCAAAGCTCACCAACTCCAAAGACACCCGTCCTTCTGTCGAAATGGCAGAAGGGCCATGTGCCTCAAGTGATTTTTTCAGACATAGTATTGGGGAGACGATAGTCGACCCGAAAGGAGTCGACCCGAAAAGAGGAGACCTGAAAGAAGAAGACCCGAAGGTAGGCGAAGGCGTAGCCTCTTCGCCTTCGAGCTTCCCGATAAAAACCAAAACAATAAAGGCATGCTCGATGGTGTCGGAACTAATACTTGCTTCGTCTCTTTCAGAGACGGCGAAGCAACAAGGCCTATACCTACTTAGCCTATTACCTGAAGATGGTGCAGGGCGCCGACTACACTCAGGCATCCTCGGCAGACTAGTTACCTACCGCACCAAGATCACCAGAGTCCTCATTCCTGATTTCGTAACAACGGGAGACAGCTACAGTGCTGGACACAAATCGAAGGAATGGAGCTACACCAACAAGCCCTCCGAGATGGCTTGTTATGAAATAACGAACAAGAACCTCATCGAAAAGCTGACTCACTGGAAAGCCGACAAGCAGGAGAATGACTTGAAGGCTCAACACAAAGCTCCAGCCACAGGCTGGATGCTTGAAAGCCTGGATAGGATCACCGCTGGGCTTGTCGCCGAAGAACTGCTGGCACGGAAGGAACTACTAATGCCTGAGGTTAAATACACAATTACTCCCGAATCTGGTCGCATTTGGCATTCATACACCCAGCTACCATCAGAGGTTAGATTGAATCTACTTCTGGATGGTCAGGACGTGGCTGAAGTGGATATGTCGAAATCCCAAGTAGCTATCCTGTCCAAGTTCTGGATGAAGTCAGACCAAGAACGGGAGAAGATACGCAGCCTCATATTGGGAGGCTCGATCTACGACAGGCTGGAGTTTGCGTTTGAACAGGATCGAAAACATATTGAAAGCTGGAATAGCAAGAACCCGAAGGATCAGATCACGACGACCAAGCAGCTATTCAACAAAGCTATTATGGGCTTTCAAAAGAGCGACTGGCACTCATTCAGGCAGCTACAGCGTGAGTTTCCCGTGATGATGAAATCCATCGCAGCCTACAAATGGAAATCAGGGAAAAACGGCTCTAGCCGTTTCGCCAATAAGCTGCAAGCAGAAGAAGCATTGATAATGGGAAAGGTTGCCGAGAAATGCCAGCGCCTTGCCATTCCATGCGTGCCGATCTTCGACGGGATGCTGGTGCCAATTAGCAGAGCCGAGTCGGTCAAAGGCTTCTTCAAGGAAGTGCTGCTGGAAAGGCTAGACTTTGCACCAGAGCCGACAATTGAGACGGCTGGCGATGAGGTCTATCCTGATGTGTGTGTAGGGCTGTAGGTCGCTTAGTCTATCCTTGCCATTTATGCCCATGGGATGAAGCATTACAAATGCTGGCGTGCATCAAAAACGTTCTGAACCAGCTACAAGCAAGAAGAACTTAATAATGGATAAGAAGAAACTGCATAGATTAGCTATAAACTTTATGGCGATAGCCATAATTACTTTCCTATTGTCTGGCTGCGAAGCTATGAGTTCTCATATTCAATTTCAGGAAACAAATCATCACTATCTAGAGCGTATGCTCGACGTGCACTCGATAGACGGCGCCAAGAGATTGAAGCTTGAATCTAACTTCGATCCGAAACTCAAAGAATACGTCACCAGTAATGGGAAACCTGACTACATCTATCCGATCAGTCGGTTTGAATCGTTCTTTGTCTACCTAAAGTCAGAAAAATGCGTTCATCTTGAGCGTAGTTTCTGGTCGCATCATTCACAAATTACTGAATTACAAGCCACCCCACCAGAGTTTCGGGCAATGATCCCAGAGTGGTCTAATCTGCCAGTGATTACTCCTCCTGCCGACGCACCTTCGATCGTTAAGCGTGTGCAGGTCAGCAGTGGTACTGGTTTTGCTATTTCTAAAAACCAGATCGCTACGGCACGACATGTTATTGCTGAAAGCGAGAATATAGAAGTTCAGTTTATTGATGGCGATTGGATCGCAGCTAAACTTGTAAAAGAATCAAAGTCGACTGATATCGCCATTTTGGAAATAGCTACCGAAAGGTCACACTACCTAACTCCAGATTCTAAAGAAAAAACTCTCACTGGCGATAGGATATTCACGATGGGATTTCCCGCAGTACAGATCCTCGGAACCGAGGCAAAGTATACGGACGGTGTCGTCAGTTCGCTCAGTGGTCTAGGAAACGACAGCGGCCTACTTCAAATCACAGTTCCCATTCAGCCAGGAAGCTCTGGTGGCCCCTTAGTCAGAGAAGATGGAGCTCTAGTGGGTATGGTAACTTCGACAGCAGGATTTGAATATTTTGCAACCATAACCGAGTCCTTGCCGCAGAACATTAACTGGGGCGTCAAGGCTGAGTATATATATCTTCTTTTGGACAACTCGTCATCTAAGATAAAGACTGACGGCAGACAAAAAAGAGACAGGCGGCAGATTCTTAAAGACGTTAATTCAAGTATCTGCCGAATCCGCTGCTATTAGAATCATATAAGAAGTTATCCTGTTCGTGAAACTAAGTTATTATCTGTCGAGGAGAGGTGACCACTATTGCCTCCGTTTGCTGCAAGAGATGTCATAACTCGAATTTCATCATCCCTAATCAAGAGATGAAGAGAGTATTTTTTTCTGAGGCCATAGATTAATATACACAGCACTCGCTGGCGGGCTCTTTGGCCCCCCGCCCCCTATGCCACTCCCTGATGCCCCGAAAGTACACAAACATTCCCACCTCAGACAAGCTACAGCAGCCTCGGGAAATTTATTAAGGGGAGCGTGAATGGCGTGAGTTTGAATGAAGAATAAAGCATCTTGAACGCAGATCTTTGTGTATGATGCCAGAGCTGGCCACTGGCCAGCCCGTCGATGCAATAGAGCCGCTCGAGAGAGAGGGAGATCGCTTTTGCTTATCCAAGAATGGCTAGCACTTACACTTAATCTATAGGTCTATGCTTTAGCTTGGGGCTCCTTTTTTACTTCTTGAAATCCCTACGGCATCCTTATTGACTAACGGTATGAAATTTAAGTACCTGCTGTTTTTTTCTTTGCTTGTAGCATCCTTACAGGCTGCTACTGTGGCTGACCTAACCTTTACCCTGAACGGTGACGGAACGGAGTATAGTGTATCGGATTGCCTAGGAACTGCTAGCGGCTCCTTAGACATTCCCAGCACCTACAATGGCTTACCCGTGACCTCGATTGGAGATTATGCATTCGGCAACTGCTCCAGTCTGACCAGCATTACAATCCCCAATAGTGTGACCTCGATTGGATATGGTACATTCTCAGATTGCACTAGCCTAACCAATATTACAATCCCAGGTAGCGTTACCTCGATTGGAGATAATGCATTCTCTAGCTGCTTCAGTCTGACCAGCATTATCATCCCAGACAGCGTGACTTCGATTGGGAGTGAAGCATTCTCATCCTGCTCCAGTCTGACCAGCGTTACCATTCCCAATAGTGTGACCTCGATTGGATATGGCGCTTTCGCAGCGTGCAGTTCCCTGACAAGCATTATCATCCCAGACAGCGTGACTTCGATTGGGAGTGAAGCATTCTCATCCTGCTCCAGTCTGACCAGCGTTACCATTCCCAATAGTGTGACCTCGATTGGATATGGCGCTTTCGCAGCGTGCAGTTCCCTGACAAGCATTATCATCCCAGACAGCGTGACTTCGATTGGGAGTGAAGCATTCTCATCCTGCTCCAGTCTGACCAGCGTTACCATTCCCAATAGTGTGACCTCGATTGGATATGGCGCTTTCGCAGCGTGCAGTTCCCTGACAAGCATTATCATCCCAGACAGTGTGACCTCGATTGGACGTGATGCTTTCGGCGGAAGTGATTTCGGCTATTCAATCAACACGATCACTTTACCCTATAAATTTGCAGGTTCGGCTGGTTTGTTTGGTATCCCAGGTGATGCAGAGATCACTGTCAATTTCGATGACGTCTCGGAAGGCCTATTAGCAAATACAAACTTTGTGGCTGGTATTTCTGAAGAGGTCACTTTCGACAGTTCAGCTGTTGACCAAGCGATCGCTGACGAGGCACAAGCACGTGCCGATGCTGACGTAATACTCCAGGCCAATATAGATGCAGTAGTCGTATCGATGCAGTCCTATGTGGACTCAGCAGTCGCACAAGCTAGGGCAGAAGGCGTCACAGCAGGCATCCAATCGGTTACATCCAGTCCACAGAGTTACCAACTCTACAGCGAGTCCTCCATTATGGAGATGAATGTTTCAAACCCGACCTTATCTATGCTTAATGAGTCCGAAGAAGCACAGGTGGAGTTCACTCTGGAGACATCGACTGATCTCGAGGGCTGGAACATAGAGGAACGCATCCAAAGAACAGTTCAGGCAACGGGAG
>Ga0206130_10009687_pt1 | contig 10029 bp, 12 predicted proteins | sample Helgoland_Spring_9_FD_148637 | JGI IMG/M metagenome (GOLD analysis project Ga0206130, IMG submission 148637) | Pelagic subsurface seawater microbial communities from Kabeltonne, Helgoland, North Sea - Helgoland_Spring_Bloom_20160512_1 | ecosystem: Environmental > Aquatic > Marine > Epipelagic ...
AAAATTAACATATCAACAAGAATTAAGTTTAAAATTTTATGATAATTTTACTGACAGAATACCAAATATAATAATATTATCATTTGAGGTATATTTGCAAAAATTAGTATATAATATTGACAGCAATTATTTAATAGTATTATGTGGTTCATTTAGAAGAAATAAGCAATATTCTCATGATGTTGATATTTTAATAACACATAAAAATATTAAAAAAATAGAACACTGTAAAAAATATTTGAGCAAGATATTAAAATTATTAAATAATTTTATAGTTGGGGATTTAATAATTAATTATAAAAACCATTATCAAGGATATGCTTGTTTTAAAAATATTCTTAAAAAAAATTATAAAACTGATTTTAATTTAAACTCAATTATTAGAGTTGATATTATTGTTGTTCCAGAAGAAAGTTTTTTTACAGGATTATTACATTTTACAGGAAGTGGTAGTTTTAATCAAAAAATGCGAAATACTGCTAAATCCAAAAATATGAAATTAAATGAATATTCACTAACACAAAATAATAAAAAAATTAAAATTAAATCAGAAATTGATATATTTAAACACTTAAATATGGAATATATTAAACCAGAAGAAAGAAATTAATTATAATTATTATAAATTATAATTAAATATTATCACAAAAAAATTATTTTATTCACAGATTAGTCAAATATCTTTGGCTCACGTTGTAACCAACGAAAACACTGACAATCATGTAGAACTCAAGAGTGCTAAAAACATCAGTGACAGAACCAACACTTTCCATAGTTCTAAAAGAAGGTTCAAGAAGTTTGACCAACACAACATAAACAAGAACTGAGATAACTGCTACAATAACAGAGTATTTAAAATTGATATCCATCATTATTTATATATAATACACATATATAAAAATAAAAATAGAAATAAATAAATAAAATAAATAAATTATATATTTTAAGTTTATGTTTTTAAATGTGTATATTTTTAATTAAACTATATTAAATAAAATTATTTATATTATAATAAAAATTGATTTATTTGTATTATAAGTATTTATATTTTCTATAATGAATTCAAAAAATAATTTTAAGTTTGATGATATTAGTATTAATATTAAAGAAAGAGTTATTAATGAATTATATGATAAAATAGATGTAAAAGATTATCGTTTTTTGTTAATAAAGAACAGTGATAATATTATAGATATTAAAAATTCAAAATATTATGTATCAGCGAATTATGGTGGAATACCATCATTTTTAATATTTTTAAAAATAGATAATGAGTTTCATTGTTATTTAATTGATAGAAGAAGTATAAGTTTTGACAGGTCCTATTTAAGTAGAAACAATAATTATAATTTAAACAATGTTAGAATGACTAAAGTGAATATTTCAGTTGACATTAAATTGTATGATGTAACAATTTTTGATTGTTGTTTAATTGATAGAGTTAATAATAAAAATGTTTCAAATAATAAGATAAATTATTTTAAAAATAATGATAATAATAAAAAATTGCAAATTATAATAACTGATGTGTTTTATTTGTGCAATAAGAATTTATTGTCATATAATTATAAGAACAAGATATTTAATTTAACATTATTTTTAAAAAATAATTATATTAGTAATGTTAAAGATAATATTGAATTAAATATAACACCAGTTTATGAATTAAACCAAGTAAAAGAATTATTTACTCATTATCATAAACATTTTGGAAATATATTAAATGTAAAGGGTATTGTATTATATCCCAATAAATCATCTGTTAAATTAATATATATTTACAATCAAGATGATAATAGTACAAAGGAAGAATTAAATAATATACACAAAGAAATAATCAAAAGAGAAACAAAGTTAGATATAAATAATAATTTAAATTTAGAAAATATTAAAAAAAATATTAAATTTGAGTTAAGTGATATTTCAAATAATGAAAATATTGTATTAAATTTTGAGGTTATTAAAAATGATAAAATACCAGATATATATTATTTATATGGTTTATATTCAATAAATAATAAAATTTATAAAAAAAAGTCTGGAATAGCATACATACCTGATTATAACACAACATTAAAATGCAAAAATATGTTTTTAAATAAAAATAAAATAATTGTGGAATGTTTATTTTATCCTGAAAAATCTAAATGGGTTCCCATAAAAGTATCTGAAATACAAAAAATACATATTATTAACAATGATAAAAGATTAAAAATAATTGAAGAAAATATTATTGATAATGATTAACATTTAAAATTATTTATTTATAATAAATATTAAAACATTATGAACAATGAAACTTGCAAAGTTTTAAGTAGTGAAAATCTTATTGAATTAAATAAATTATACAATAATAAAAGTGATATAGAAACATCAACTGTTATACATTCAGAAACATATTCAATATTAAATGATAATATAATTTTAGATTATGATGAAAATATTGAATTTAATAATGAATATAAAATAGACAATGATATTGAAAATAATTTAGAAATAAATAATATTAAAATAAAAAAAGAAAATAATTTTAATTTGTTAGAATATTTAAGAAATAAAAAGGATAATTATTATGTAAATTTTATTTTTCAAATATTATTACATATAATTTTATTATCTATATTTGAAACATTATTATTTTTTAAGTATATATCAAAAATAGAACAAGAAATTTTTATGGAAAAAATAAATGAATATTTAGAAATGGTTTCAGACAAAGAGATTAAACATAATTTAATAGATTATTTTGATTTTTATACTGATTATCAATTAAATGATCCTGAATTTGAAGAATATATTTATGGTTTAGAAAATGAATATCATAAGGGTATGGAAAGAAGAGACAATTATAATGATGAATTAGAAAAAAAATCATATAATGTGTCAATAGTTATTTCAACAATATTTATTGGTTTTTTAAGTTTATGTTTTTTGAGATATAAAATTAGATTACCTAAAATGTTATTTGAAAATTTTGTTTTAATGATGTGTATTATAATTTATGAAGTATGGTTTCTTTTGGTGATTGCTTTAGATTATAAAACTATTACAAGTAATGAATTATTTTATATATTTGTTACTTGTATAATAAAAGAAAGTAATGAAAATTATGAAAATATTAATATTAATTATAATATAACTAAATTATGTCCTTTATAAAAATTATAATTCTTCAATGAAATATTCTTTTTTAAAAATATATTTTTTTTTATCTTTTATTGAATAACCAATAAAATAATCATTTTTTTCATCAATAATTTTAATATAATAATAACCTTTTGGAGTAAAAATATATCCAAACATTCTAATAATTATCTAAAATTAATATATTTCAATTTTTATAACAAATAATTATTATGATTTTTAATTTAAATGTTTATTATAGATTTAAAAATGTTACAAAAAGAATAATTATACCTTATGACAATTTTGGTTTTACAACTAAATTTAAAAAATAAATCCAATAAATAATTCAAATCTATTATTCAATGATAAATCTTCAAAAATTAGTTTTTTTAAAGTTTATCACATTAATTTGATTTTTTTATTTATTATTAAAAATTGAAAATAGATATATTTATGTATAAATAAAGATGAAAAATAAAAAAGACAAAAAGAAACTATATTTATCAATTAAAAAAGAAAGGAATATAAAATATGATAATAATATTGACAATGAAAATAAAACAATAGTATTTAATAAAAAAACTGATTTGGAAGGATATTGTAATGGTAAATGTGTTCCAAAGAAATCGCATGATCGACCATTTTGTTATTGTAATACTTTTGACAATTTTTATTGTGATTATTGTTATCACTTTAATGATTGTTATTGTAATGATTTTTGTTTAAGAAAAATAAAAGATTTAATTAAATTAGTAAATGAAGAAAGAGTATATTTAAAAAAATATATTAATGAAAGAAAAATTATATATGAAGATGGAGAAGAATTATTAAATTATAATATTAGACATTATTTAATTAAGCCATTTAAAACATATAAAGAATTTTTAAAAATTCCCAAAAATTATGTGGTTAAATTTTATCCTTCAATGAATTGGAAAATTAATATATTAATAATTATATGTATTATTTTTAAAAATAAATTAAATATGAATTATTCATCATATCATACTGATTTAATTTTAGATTTTGTATTTGATAAAAATTATAAATCTTTAAAACTTGAGTTTATTTAATTTATTGTAATATGTTTTAGTATCATATAATCTTATATTATAACCTACAATGGAAATATTATTATTTATTTTTTGATAATTTATAATTTAACAATTATGATATTTAATTATATTTTTATAATTAAATTTGTTGATAATCATTTTTTAAAATTTGATTATTAACACCAGTTAATAATTGAGGATTTGTTGTTGTTTGATATTTGGAATATCCATCAGACATTAAATTATCATATGCTTGCCAAATAGTTGTTCCAAATTTATTTAAATCACATGTTCCACCGGTTCTACATTCATTAATTCTATCAACCGCATTTACACCAACATTTGAATCTTGATTGGAAATTTTTCTATAATCCGCAAAATTTTCAATATTACTATTAATTAATTTATTTTTAACAACTGCTTGAGAATCTTGTTCCATTTGTTCTGGGGTTAATGTAGCATTGGTTTCAGTTAAAAAATTGCAAGTGACACAATCTTTATTGTCATGTTGTTTAATTGCTTCATTAGAAACTTTAAAAACATCTAAATTATTTTCACAATTATCAAATCCAATTAATTTATCTCCATAACAAGGACAATCAATTTGATGAGCGTATAATTTTCTAAATTTATCATAATCAATATTATCAACATTTAACAAATTATTTTTTCCAATTAATTGAAAATCAAGACTATTTTTAACATCTTGTTGATTATTATCTTGTTTCATAATAATATCATTGGTGATTTCATTTTCTTTGGAATAATATTCATTTAACTCATCATTAGCTTCATTTATTTCTTGTTGAATATTACCTCTGACGGGCATAAAAGTTTCAGTTTTATTTTGTTTAATGTAATATAATACTACAATAAAAGCAATAACTATTAAAATGTAAGTTAGATTCATTGTTTTATATATAAATATTATATATTTTATTATTCTAAATATAAATTATAGTCATTTTGTTTTATAAAAAACCAAATAAACCAAACTATAGATAAACCAATAATTGTGCTTATAAAAATTTCATAAAATTTTTCATTATTCATTATAATTATAATATTTAATTTTTTAATTTATACTTTTTTTAATAATTATTTCAGTTTTAGGACTTTTTATATTTAAAATAAACATTCCAATTATTACAATTAAACTGACAAAAACAATATTTACTTTCATTTATAATATTACATTATATTTTTTATACATATGGAGCTTCAACATTAATATCATCAACTTTTGTTAAAATTTTATCTCTATTATTTATTTCTTGATAATTACCTAATGACTTGTAATTAGAAACAAATTTATCTTTTTCATTATTTTCCATAATTATATTATTTTTTTCCATTTGCATTTGATTTAAATAATTCATTTTATAATCAATTTCATCTTGCATTATTTTTTGTTTTTCATTAACTGAACTTAATTCATCTATTATACTAACAAGTTCATCTTTATCTATATGATTTATAAATTCTTTTTCTTCTTCTTGTAATTTAACTTTTTTATTTAAATTATTAGCATTATGATAACAATAACATATAATTATTGTAATGATTATAATTAATAAAAAAATCATTAGAGCATTTGGTTTAATAAAACTTTCGTATATTCCACCTCCAGATTTCAATGTATTATTTTGTTTTACTAATTTTTCAAAATAATTATCAATTCTTTTTGATAGTAAATTATTTGACATATTTATTATAAAATAAAGTTATAAAAATATTTAATTATATAATTCTTAAAATAATATTATAATATGTTTCAAAACGAAGATTTGTCAAAAGAAATAAATTTTTTAAATCATATTGGATGCGGATCATTTGGTTCAGTTTACATCTGTAAAAATAATAATAATAAAGTTGTAGCTATTAAGTGTGAAAAAAAAGAAAATAAAACATTATATAAAGAATTTAAATTTTATAGCAAAATTTTTAATATTAAAAATTATTTAAATAAAAGTGAAAAAGAAATTATAAAAGATAATGATAAAGATAAGAACTATATAAAAATATTTGAATATTTAAAACAAAATAATATGCTCTCAATACCAGAAGCAATATCAATTAATTTACTTAAAAATGATAATATTGTTCCACAACCATATTCATTTTATAGTTGTGAAGATTATGATTTTTTAACTATGGATTTATGTGGCGATAACATGGAAGATATTGTTAAAAATTATAATTTAACTGAAAGATGTAAATATTATATTGCGTATAAATTATTATATTTAATGGCTTCATTACATAGATGTGGAATAATGCATAGAGATATGAAATTAGCAAATTTGGTTTTGAATAATAAAATTTCTAATGTAGAACCCAATAAATTAAAATTAATGTTGATTGATTTAGGTTTATCAAAAGAATATTATACATACAATAATAAAAGTATTAATTTTGTTAAACCTGAAAAATATTCTGGTATTATGGGAACACTTAGATATATTAGTTTAAATATTCATGAATATAATTCACCTACAATTATTGATGATTTAATTAGTATGTGTTATATGCTTGTTAATATTTTCACTGGGAAATCTTTACCTTGGTCTGGTCATTTAAAAGATGATGAAGCATTTAATAGACAAAAACACAAACATTCTAAATGTAGATGTAGATTTCACGAAAATTTTATTAATGGAACTACTAAAATTAATAACACAATCGCAGAAGTTAAATTTCATTATCCCCTTGAACAATTATGTGGAAATTATACTTTTTTACATAAATGGATTAAATATTTATATTCTCTAAATTTAAAACAAATGCCAAGTTATAAACAATTGTTAAAAATATTAGTTGATAATACACCAAAATTTGATAAATTACAATTTGAATTTATCAAAAAAAATAAAAAATAAAATTAATAATGTGTGACTCTTCTCCTGGCTCTGATAATTTTGTTCTTTTTTTCTGTTTCTATTTCTAATTCAGTTTTTGTTTTACTATTATTAATAATATCTATTCTATTATTATCTTCTAATTTATCTTCTTCATTATTATTTGATTTTTGTTTATTAATATTTTCTTCATCATCATTACTATTTGTTTCATTTTTTAATTTATTTAATAATAATAACATATTACTTTTTTTTAATTTATCATCTAACTCTTTCATTTTACATTCATTATCTTTTAACATAATATCCCTTCTTAATATATCCAATGATAAATTTTCAATCTCTAAATTCAAATTATTTATTATTGTTTCTTTTCTACCTATTTCTTTTCTTAACATATCTTCAATTGTATTGAACTTTTCATTATCATTACTATCAGTTTCATTATTTTTATTACTATCAGTTTCATTATTTTTATTACTATCAGTTTCATTATTTTTATTACTATCAGTTTCATTATTTTTATTACTATTAATTTCATTATTTTCATTTATAACTAGATTATCAATATTATCTATAATGTCATTAACAACATTTTTAATTATATTTTTATTTTTTTTATTTTTGCTTTTAACCATATAAAGATTAATTATAAATATATAAAAAAATTTAAACTTAATTAAAAATCATCATCGGTGTAAAAATTAATAGTTGTATTTTTTAAATCTTTGCTATAAGCACTTTGATATTCGGTTGGTCTAACTTCATGAAAATTGGTTTTTGATGTAATACCAATACTATCCATCCAATTAAATGGATTTTTTGATTTGTATAATTTATCATTTCCTAAACTTACTAAAAGATTATCACCGACATATTCAATATATTTATTCATTAATTCGGCATTTAAACCAATTAATTTATTATCAATTGTATTATTTGTGAATTCTTTTGTAATTTCAACACATTCATTAACAATTTCTTTAATTCTATTTTTTTCTAATTTAACAGTTGAAATATCATATAATAAACACGCAAAATCAGTATGTTGTCCTTCATCTCTTGAAATTAAAGAATTACTTGATACTAAACCAGGCATACAAATTTTTTCATTTGATAAAAAGTTTTTAACCCAAAATATAACTGCAAACATTCCACTAAACATTATTCCTTCAACACAAGCAAAAGCAACAATACATTCTTCTAATGTAGAATCTTCATCATTAATAAATTTTAATCCCCAATCAGCCATTTTTTTAATACATGGTATTGTTTCAATTGAATTAAACAAATATTTTCTTTCATCATTATCCTTTATTATATTATTAATCATTTCAGCATAACATTCATTATGAATATTTTCCATCATTTGTTGCCATTGATATGCCACAATAGCTTCTCTTATTGTAATTTTATTTAATAATCTTTCACTTATATTTAAATTAACAATACCATCAAGATTAGCAAAGAAAGCTAATACCATTTTAATAATTTTTTGTTGGTCTTTATTAAGAGTTATAAAATCATCATAATCTTTTGAAAAATCTATTTCTTCCATTTTCCAATAGCAAGATTGTTGTGTTTTATACATATTTTGTATTTCAGGATATTTTATTTCCGAAATTGAGAACTTTTCATTACTTTTATCGGTTAAAATATTAGTTTTATTAAGTCGAATGTCCTGGTAATTATCAGTCATATTTTAATATAAGTAATAAATATTTTAATTTTTAATTATACTATATTTTTCAATTTTTATTTAATTTATATTAAAAAAAATTGAATTATAATATATAAATTATTATATAATATTAATATGTTTGAAATTATGATTGAAGAATTGAATGATTTTATCACAACAAATATTAAAAATGATGATATAAATATTAATGAAATAATTGATGATATTAAAGATGGTTTAGTTGAAAATATGAATATTGAGGAAATATATGAATATTTTGCATTAAAATGCATTTCATATGTTGGTAGAGAACCAAATTTTGATAAAATATCTGTAATTTATATTTTGAAAAAATTATATTTAAATATTGATTTGGAAAATTATGAAAAAACATTAAATTATTTAATTGAAACTAATACTTTATCTGAAAAATATATTGATTATTGTAAAAATAATATTAATTTCATTAATGAAATATTGAATTTTAATAATGATTATTTAATTAATTTCTTTGGATTAAAAACTTTATTAAGTTCCTATTTATTAAAATCAAAAGATGGAATTATTATTGAAACACCTCAACATATGTTTATAAGAGAAGCAATTCAAGTTAATTTTAATAATTTAGATAATGATAAAATTAAAGAATCTTATTATTACTTATCAAATTTATATTATACTCATGCCACTCCAACATTATTTAATTCTGGAACTAAATATCCTCAATTATCATCTTGTTATTTATTACAATGTGGAGATAGTATTGAAGAAATTGGAAAAAGTATTACTGATATGATGAGTATTAGTAAATGGGCAGGTGGAATTGGAATTAATTTAAGTGATGTGAGAGGCAAAGGTTCAAAAATCAAAAGTAATAATGGAAAAAGTGATGGAATTATTCCGTTATGTAAAATGATTGAGAGTATGGCGAGATATGTAAATCAATCTGGAAAACGTAATGGGGCAGTTGCTGTATATTTAGAGCCTTGGCATAGTGATATTTTTTCATTTGTTGATTTAAGAAGAATTACTGGAAATGAATTAGATAGAACAAGAGATTTATTTTTAGGTTTATGGATTCCAGACTTATTTATGAAAAAAGTTCAAACAGAAAAACCTGGTGAAAAAAACTGGTATTTGATGTCTCCAGACAGTTCTCCTGGTCTAAGTGATTGTTATGGTAATAAATTTGAAGAATTATATAATAAATATGTTGAAGAAGGTAAATATATTAAACAAGTTAGTTCTCAAGAATTATATAGAAAAATATTGGAATCACAATGTGAAACAGGATTACCTTATATGTTAT
>Ga0206130_10009692_pt1 | contig 10025 bp, 9 predicted proteins | sample Helgoland_Spring_9_FD_148637 | JGI IMG/M metagenome (GOLD analysis project Ga0206130, IMG submission 148637) | Pelagic subsurface seawater microbial communities from Kabeltonne, Helgoland, North Sea - Helgoland_Spring_Bloom_20160512_1 | ecosystem: Environmental > Aquatic > Marine > Epipelagic ...
AGATGATGGATGGAATGTTGATGGTGCAATCTCAATTAGAGATCTTAATAAAAAACTGAACCTAAAGTTACCCACTAGTGGTCCTATAACTATAAGTGGAATTATTATTGAGTTTCTGGAATCTATTCCAGAAATTAGCACAAGCTTTAAAATGCATGGAATAAAATTTGAAATCATTAATATACATGAGCAAACTATTAAAAAAATTAAGATTTATAAATAACAATTAAAATTATTGTATGAATACAAAACCAGATCAGCTTGAAGATACAATAGTAAAAGAATCTCAACTTAAACCGAAACTTCCTAAGAATTATAAAGTCATACTCCTTAATGATGATTACACACCTATGGAATTTGTAGTCGATGTCATTCAAAAGGTTTTTAAAAAGTCACATGATGAAGCAACAAAAATAATGCTTCAAATACATACTGAAGGTATAGGTATATGTGGTATTTTTCCATTAGAAATTGCGGAGACTAAAATGAATCAAGTACTAAACTTATCAAAAGAGTCTCAGCACCCCTTGCAATGTATTATAGAAAAGATATAGTTAAATTATGATTGCACAAGAATTAGAAGTTAGTTTACACATGGCATTTATGGATGCTCGACAGAAACGTCATGAATTAATTACTGTCGAACATTTGTTACTGGCTATGCTAGATAATCCATCTGCCTCAGAGGTACTAAACTCTTGTGGTGCCAATCTTGACAAAATCAGAGAGGATGTTGTTGGTCATATTGAAGAACATACACCAAAGGTTGGGGGTAAGGATGATGTAGATACTCAACCTACTTTGGGTTTTCAAAGGGTTATTCAAAGAGCGATGTTGCATGTTCAATCATCTGGAAAAAAAGAGGTGACGGGTGCGAACGTTTTAGTTGCTATCTTTGGAGAAAAAGACTCTCACGCAGTTTACTTTCTTCACCAACAAGGTATCGCTAGATTAGATGTAGTTAATTTTATCGCTCATGGCATTGCCAAGACGACTGAAAATAACCAAAAAGAACAGACTCAAGAAACAACTGGGACTGATAACAAAACGAGTAAAGGTTTAGAGACATATGCGGTAAATTTAAACAAGCTTGTAAGTGAAGGTAAAATTGACCCATTAATTGGTAGAGAAACCGAAGTTGAAAGAGTTGTTCAGATTCTTTGTAGACGAAGAAAAAATAATCCACTTCTTGTTGGTGAGGCTGGTGTGGGGAAAACTGCAATTGCAGAGGGGTTAGCTAAAAAAATTGTAGATAAAAATATTCCAGCAGTTTTAGAAAACATGACTATATATTCACTTGACCTTGGTGCACTTATTGCTGGCACTAAATATCGAGGAGATTTTGAGCAAAGACTTAAAACTGTTATAAAGCAGCTTGGAGAGCAAAAAAATTCTATTTTATTCATTGATGAAATTCATACAATTATTGGAGCTGGATCTGCTAGTGGTGGGACACTAGATGCATCAAATATTTTAAAACCTGCTTTAGCAAGAGGTAATGTTAAATGTATAGGGGCAACAACTTATCAAGAATTTAGATCGGTATTTGAAAAAGATCATGCGTTGACCAGAAGATTTCAAAAAATAGATGTTGAAGAGCCGACGGTAAAAAATACTATAGAAATACTTAAAGGTTTAAAAAATCATTTTGAGAGTCATCACAATGTTAAGTTTACTAATAATGCATTGATAAGTGCAGCTGAATTATCTGCAAAATTTTTAAATGACAGGCGATTGCCTGACAAAGCAATTGATATTATTGATGAAGCGGGTGCTGCGCAGAGAATTTTACCTAAGTCAAAACAAAAAAAGAATATTGGTTCAAAAGAGATTGAAGATGTAATCGCCAAGATTGCTCGAATACCTGCTAAGAATATAAATAAAGATGATAGAAGCTCACTGAAAAATCTTGAGAGAGATTTGAAAGCTGTAATATTTGGTCAAGATAAGGCTATCGAAACACTATCTAATGCAATAAAAATGTCAAGAAGTGGGATTGGTCCAATAGATAGGCCGATTGGAAGCTTTCTTTTTAGTGGCCCAACCGGTGTTGGTAAGACTGAAGTTGCGCGTCAGTTAGCATATACACTTGGTATAGAACTAATAAGGATTGATATGAGTGAATATATGGAGCGTCACTCTGTTTCCAAGTTGATAGGAGCGCCTCCGGGTTATGTTGGTTACGATCAAGGTGGAATCCTAACAGAACAGATTAATAAAAATCCTTATTCTGTTTTGTTGCTAGATGAGATTGAGAAAGCGAATCCTGATATTTTTAATATTCTCCTTCAAGTTATGGATAACGGTATATTAACCGATAGCAATGGTCGTAAGACTGATTTTCGGAATGTTACTGTCATTATGACTACAAATGCTGGAGCAGAAGCTTTATCCAAATCAAATTTTGGCTTTACACAAACAAAAGAAAGTGGAGATGAGAATGGCGAGATAAAAAAAGTCTTCTCACCGGAATTCAGAAATAGATTGGATGCGACAGTCTCATTTTCTTCCTTGGACAATGAAGTTATTTTAAAAGTTGTGGATAAGTTTTTAATTCAATTAGAGACGCAATTACATGATAAAAAAGTTGACGCCTCATTCACAAAAGATTTAAAAAATTATCTCGCAAAATCAGGCTTTGATGCACAAATGGGTGCAAGACCTATGGCTAGACTTATTCAAGACACTATTAGAAAGGCGCTTGCTGATGAACTTTTATTTGGTAAGTTAGTAAACGGTGGTGAAGTTGAAATTGATATTAATTCTAAGGATGAAATTGTTCTTAATATCAAAGAGAATGAAAAAGCTTCCGTTTAGATTATCGGCTTCTTCATTATCTGAGTAAATATATCTGAGATGCTTATTCTCTCCACCCATTTTTTTAAATTAATGTAAGAAGCTTCCTCAAACCACTTCAGATCTACGTTAAAAAACTGCCTTATAAATGGAAAAATAGCGATATCTAAATAACCAAACTTATTTGATAATAAATATTCCTGCTTCTCTAGTCTTTCATCGATATTTTTAATATAAACCTCGCATTCTTTTCTGTACTTTGTCTTTAAAGAAATTTCCTTATTGCTTGTATATTTATAAAGGTCTAATTTATTTTTAAATTCCCCATCATTAATTTTAATCATGCTATTAATTATCGCCAAATCATGAGGATTTATTTTTATGGAGTTATTATTTTTTTGTTGCGTTGCCCAATTCATAATATCTATACTTTCATCGAGAACTAAATCCTTATATACAAAAACTGGGACCGTTCCCTTAGGGCTAATTTCAATCATTTGGTGAGGCTTATTTCTTAAGGATATTTCAAATATGTCAAAGTCAACTCCACATGATAATAAAGACATGCGAGCTCTCATGGCATATGGGCACCTTCGATACGAAAATAGGAAGGGTTTGTCCTGTTTTACCTTATCTAATTGCGTTACGTAATTCATTGACAAGCTCATGGCCTCTAAAAATAAGTCCTGAATAAATTTGAATTAATGATGCTCCATTTTTTATTTTTTCAATACCATCATCTGCTGTAATTATTCCTCCTACTCCGATAATAGGTATTTTTCCTTCTAGACATTCATTAAGATGTTTAATGACATTTGTAGATTTTTTATTTAACGGGGCTCCTGATAGCCCACCTTCTTCCATTGAATATTTAGAGTTTAAGATCCCTTTTCTATCAATTGTTGTATTGGTTGCAATCACTCCATTCACTTTATATTTTAGTAGTAATTTTGCTATCGAATTTAATTGTTTACTTGAGTTGTCTGGGGAAACCTTGACTACAAAAGGAACTAATTTTTTAAACTTTTTATGGAGTATTTTTTGTTCATTCTTTAATGATTTTAGTAATATCTCAAGATATTTATCATTTTGCAAATTACGTAAATTTTTAGTATTAGGTGATGATATATTTATCGCGATATATCCTGCATATCGATATGCTTTCCTGAAACATATTAAATAATCATCAACTGCTTTATCTATAGATGTGTCAAAATTTTTCCCGATATTAATACCCAAGACACCTTTAAAATTAGCTTTTTTTATATTTTCAATAAATTTGTCAATGCCAACATTATTAAAACCAAATCTATTAATAATACCTTCCTCTTTAATCAATCTAAAAGACCTTGGCCTACTATTTCCTGGCTGGCTTCTTGGTGTGACAGTACCCACTTCGATAAACCCAAACCCTAGTTTTGAAAGAGAATTTATGTACTCTGCATTTTTATCTAGCCCCGCTGCAAGGCCTATTCTATTTGGAAATTTTAGCCCCATTATCGTGATTGGTTTAGAAGTAATACTTTTCTCTCTTATCAATCCAACAAAACAGGCAAGCTTCAAACCCTTCATTGATAAATGATGGGCTAATTCTGGATTTAATAAAAACAAAAAGGATCTAACAAATCTATACATATTCTTTTAATATTTTACGTTGAGATCCATTCTAATCCTAAATCTTGGTCAATTACACCAACATTTGAATTATGTTTATCCACTATCTCAAATATCATTTTCTTCACAAGTTCTATTTTATTATTTTTTTCACTTAGGTGGGCAGCTATAACCCAACTTAATTCTGAATGACTTACAGATGATAAAAGCTTTAATGATTCTTTATTTTCAAGATGCCCGTACTCTCCATTAATTCTTTTTTTTAAAGAGGCAGGATAATCAGAACCCTTGAGCATTTCTTCGTCATGGTTAAATTCAAGTACGAGAAGATTTATCCTAGATAATTTTTGTACCACATGTTTTGTAATTTTCCCTAAATCAGTCATGATTGCAATGCTTTTATCCATACAATCGAATCTATATTGAAGGGGTTCTCTAGCATCGTGAGGGACTGGCATAGGAGAAACAGAAATATCATCAATCATGAAAGAATCAAAATTATTGATTAATTCAAATTTTATTTTGTACCCATCATTAATTTTTTTATGGCTCATTTGATAAGTACCGTAACTTAGATAAATTGGTATTTGAAACTTATTAGCTAGACTAAATGCACCTTTAATGTGGTCCTCATGCTCATGAGTTAGTAATATCGCATTAATATCGGTAGGTTTTATTTGGTATTTTTTTAATCTATCAATGGTTTCTTTCATGCCGAAGCCACAATCCACCATTAAAACAGTTTGATTATTTTTAACTATAAAGGAATTTCCCGAACTTCCACTACCTAATGAACAAAACTCCATTTATTTTAAATAATCATAAAGAATATTTAAGATTGAATCTGCCGTTGGTGAATTATTTTTTGTACCATCAGGATTCTCGATTGAGACGTCTGTCCCACTATCTGCTTCAGTTAACTTAATTAGATAGCTTCTAGCCTCTGGTTCTTTGTCACATTCGTCACTAAACATGCAATCTAAATCAAATTTATATCCAGGCCCTTCATATTGATTTTCACCCCCTTTATTTAAAGCTCTAGCAGCATCAACATCAGCCGGCCCTTCATCTTCTTCCTTCTTTCCTCTTCGCCCTTTTTTCCTTATATCTCCATCATTAGCGCCTGTTTCTTCCTCAGCCATTTCTTCAGCTTCAGCTTCATCATCACTCCAAAAATCTATTGATTCTAACCAACCCTCTTCCTCTTTTGCTTTTTTATCCGCTTCACCTATATCTAAATCTTTATAGGTTACATAATAAATCCCCTTACTTCGATCTCTATCCTCTGTTAAAAAACCTATCATATCTAATGCAATAGAAACCCTCCTCCATGAACGATCAAAAGGTTCATAAAGTTCAATGGCTTTACCATTATCATTTACTATTTTTGCCTTAACAATAACTTGAGGTTTTTCAATTGTTTTTTTAGCTTCTAAATCTTGCATTCCCAAGAAGACTAATAATCTTCGCATAATCTCTGCATTGATCTGAAGATCAACTTCTGTTAACTCTATATCTCCAGATGGGACAGGTTCTTTTTTTTCTTCATCCGATTTATATTCTGGAATTTGATATGCTTTGGACGGGTTGTATGTATTTTCTAGTGCACGATCAATTGCCTCCATGGCTTCAGTATTAACACCATCTCTTTTACGGTGTGATATAAATATTTCAGTCGAATTAGCCTGAGAACCTTTTTCTAGTCTTGTCCTAAACTTCGTTTTTTCATCGTCCCCCGAAAGTGAGTCAAGCCATGAATCAAACGTATCAGCAATACCTAATTCATCTTCAATATTTTCAGGTGTGGTCCACTCTGTTTCCATGATTCCTAATCTGCGATTGGTCTTTTTCATATTAAAACCTTGCTCGTACCAAAAATCTTCTAAGTGGGGCCAAATTTTATCAGGACTTTTATTCACAATAAGCCATCTAAAGTTGCCAGACTTAACCAATTTTATACCATCTGGATCTTTTAAGAGCTCAACTTTTTCTATCTTTCTGTTTCTTTGATTTTCAAAATCTGTATAGGAAGTCGCTGCTCCTGGAACATTGTAAGTATCAGAAGTTTCGTATTCTGATAAATCTGGTGGCAATTGAAGTTTTTCTGCTTTTGATGAATTTACGTAATCTGGTGCTGTTACCTCGTTAAACTTATCTGTGAGGGGTTTAAAAGAGCATGAGCATAAAATTAAAGCTAAAATTGGCAGGCCAATAAGCTTCCTCATAAAGTTCCCTCATAAGCTGTAATTAGTTTTTGATGATATTTTTCATCAAGAGGAACTAATGGGAGTCTTATTTTTGAATTTATTTTCCCCAAGTAACTGAGTAACCACTTAACAGGAATGGGGTTTGATTCAACAAACATGGCATCATGTAACAGCTCTAATTTTTTGTTAATTATTCTTGCGTCCTCATACTTTCCATCAAGCATATTTTTACACACATCATGCATTAAATCTGGTCGGACATTTGCTGTAACCGAAATTGTTCCAATACCGCCGTGCCTCATGTATTCTAAAAAAGTCGTGTCATCTCCACTAAGAAATAAGAATTCTTTTTCTACATTTTTTTTCAGATCATCTATCCTACTTATCTCTCCTGTTGCGTCTTTTATGCCAATAATATTTTTAAGATGGCTCAATTCTATAACGGTTGTATTATCAATATCTACACCTGTGCGACATGGCACGTTATATAAAATTTGTGGGATATCAACACTATCATTAATAGCCTTAAAGTGCTCGTACATCCCTCTTTGATTTGGTTTATTGTAATATGGAGTGATGAGTAAGCAAGCATCCGCTCCTAATTCTTTAGATTTTTTTGTTAAAAATATTGCTTCTCTTGTAGAGTTTGCGCCTGAGCCAGCTATAACCGGAATTCTCCCATCAACATGCCTGACAGCTTCCTTAATAAGATATGTATGTTCATCGACATCAATAGTGGGGGCTTCTCCACTTGTTCCCACAACAACTACGCCATCACTTTTACATTCTATATGATAGTCTAAAAGCCCTTTAAAGCTTTTAATATCCAACGAACCATCGGAGTTCATTGGTGTAACAATGGCTACCATACTTCCTTGAAACATAATTTTCCTAAATCAATTTTATAAAGTTTTTGTGAAAAAACTAAAGTAAACGTATTCAATGCATCCGAAAAATAGTACTTGGTGCAATTATAATCATTTTGGCTCTTAAATTATAGTTGAAAATTATTTTTCAACGAAAGCATGTTCAATTACGTAATCACCAGGCTCCCCAATACGTGGGGATACTTTAAAATTCATTGAGTCTAAGAGGTCTTGTGTGTCTTTTAGCATTTCTGGGCTACCGCATATCATCGCCCTATCATCAACTGGATTCATTTTTTCTAAGCCGATATCTTTAAATAATTTACCTGATTTAATTAGATCAGTTAATCTGCCCTCGTTTTTAAATGCTTCCCTGGTAACCGTTGGGTAATAAATTAATTTATCTTTAACCTCGTCACCAAAGAACTCATTTTTAGGTAATTCACTTTCTATAAAATCTTTATAAGCTAAATCATCGACTTTTCTCACCCCATGGACCAAGATAACCTTTTCAAATCTGTCATAAACCTCAATGTCCTGAATCAAACTCATATATGGTGCAAGGCCTGTACCCGTTGAAAATAAATAAAGATTTTTTGCGGGCTTGAGGTCATGAATGACGAGTGTTCCCGTTGGTTTTCTGCTAACAAGCAGCTCATCACCCACTTTAATATGTTGTAGCCTTGAGGTTAGTGGGCCATCTTGTACCTTTATACTTAAGAACTCAAGGTGTTCGTCGTAATTTGGGCTAGCAACACTATAAGCCCGAGCTAGAGGCCTTCCATCAACCTCAAGACCGATCATCACAAATTGTCCATTTTCAAATCTCAATCCATCTTGACGAGTTGTTTTAAAACTAAACAAAGTATCATTCCAGTGATTAACACTTAAAACTTTTTCTGTTGAATATTTACTGTTGTTGCTCATTTATTAATTACTTTCATTAAATTTGTTAACTTAATTATTCTTTAATTAATTTATTAATTTCTGGAATTGCATCAAATAAATCAGCAACTAAGCCATAATCTGCAAATTGAAAAATAGTTGCATCTGGGTCATTATTAATTGCGACGACGACCCTACTGTCTTTCATTCCATAAATATGTTGATTTGCTCCGGAGACGCCTACTGCCATATATAATTCAGGCGCCACAACTACTCCAGTTTGTCCTACTTGAATCTCATTAGGAGCATATCCAGCATCGACCGCAGCTCTTGTTGCGCCTAGTGCAGCGCCCAGCTCATCCACCAAGGGTGATAAAACTTTATCGAAATTTTCTTCGCTTCCAAGAGACCTACCTCCTGATATTACAATTTTAGCATCGATTAATGCAGGCCTATCCGATTTATTTATTTTCTCTGACTTCCAACTTGTCATATTCACTGCTGGTGGCGTATCTTTTGAGATTATCTTGGCATCTCCGCCATCTTTAGCGCATGCTTCAAAAAGGCTTGTGTGGATAGTAAGTAATTGAATAGGATCTTTGCTTTGTATTTTTGCATGGACATTTCCTGCGTATATTGACCTAGTATATACGTTATTACTCTCTATTTTTAGGACATCTGTTATCAATGATACGTTTAGAACTGCAGCTACCCTCGGCAAGAAATTTCTACTAAACCAGGAATGGGCCGCTAGTATCACCTGATAATTTTTACTTAGCATTTCTACAATTTTTGCAGCATCTTCTGCAAGGAGGTGTTCTAAGTGATCTCCATCAAGTCTAATAATATTGCTTAATTCTTTAATTTTTGCAGCTTTTTGTGCAACATATTCGGTATTCTTACCCATGACAAGCAAGTCAACTTCACCGTTCCAAGATTTTGCTGCCGAAATAACTTTAAATACCGAGTCATTTAGGTCGGACTCATTATGCTCCGCGATGACTAAAATTTTTATGTGGGTATCTATAGCTGTATCCCCTCGTTATCTTTTAATTTTTCTAGTAATTCTCTCACGCTACTTACCTTGATACCTGCCTTTCGAGATGGTGGTACTGAAACCTCAAGTAAATGAAGTTTTGTTGATGTGTCACTTGCGAGTTCGCTCGCCTTAATTTTCTCAATTGTTTTTTTTCTGGCCATCATAAGATTAGGTAGCTTTACGAAACGTGGTTCGTTTAATCTTAAATCTGCAGTTAGCACTGCAGGTATATTCATCTCTAAAATATTGGTACCTCCATCGATTTCCCGAGTCACAATAAGCTTATTGTTATCAATTTCAATTTTTGAAACAAAGGTTCCTTGAGGATAACTAAGTAATCCAGCGAGCATTTGCCCAGTTTGTCCAGCATCACTATCAAGGGCCAATTTTCCAAGCAAAATTAAATCTGGCTTTTCTTTTTCTACCAAGCCCTTTAAAACCTTCGCAACACCAAGTGGTTGAAGGTATTCTTCACTTTCGATTAATATAGCTCGGTTGGCGCCCATTGCAAGACCATGCCTTAAGACATCCTCGTTTTTTGAATCTCCAATTGAAACGACAGTGATTTCAGTTGCCAGCTCTTTTTCCCTTAAACGAAGAGCTTCCTCTAAAGCATTT
>Ga0206130_10009693_pt1 | contig 10025 bp, 3 predicted proteins | sample Helgoland_Spring_9_FD_148637 | JGI IMG/M metagenome (GOLD analysis project Ga0206130, IMG submission 148637) | Pelagic subsurface seawater microbial communities from Kabeltonne, Helgoland, North Sea - Helgoland_Spring_Bloom_20160512_1 | ecosystem: Environmental > Aquatic > Marine > Epipelagic ...
GGCTCTTTTCGTCCTTCAAAAGTGGCTATGAAATTGGCTGTCCCTAAGAAGACAAACTATGTCCCTGTAGAATATGAGCGGGTATCTGGTGACCGTACACAAATATTGGTGGTTTTGACCGAGCAAAAGAATATGACCATGCAAAATAGTAAGATGTTCTCTACCGGTAACCATCCAGTAGAAGTTATTTTACCGATGCTACATCTACACAGTGCTGGATTTGAGTTCATCATTGCTACGCCGAATGGAAAACCTGCTGTCTTTGAAATGTGGGCGATGCCATCCGAAGATCAAGATGTGTTGGACTTTTATCAGCAGTTTAAATCTCAGTTTGACGCCCCGCACAATCTTGCTGAGATGGAAGGTGTACTTGATGAAACGAAATATGCTGCTGTATTTGTTCCGGGTGGACATGGTGTCATGTTGGGAATTCCAGAAGATCAAAATGTTGGTCGTGTGTTGCGGTGGGCCCATGAAAAGAGTCTGTTTACCATTACGCTGTGTCATGGACCGGGTGCTCTTCTTTCTACACAGGTCGAGGGTGAGTCATTTTTGTACGAGGGCTATAAAATGACTGTCTTTCCGGATTCGGTGGATAAACAAACACCGATGATTGGGTATTTACCTGGACATATGCCCTGGATGCTTTGTGAACGGCTCATAGAGTTGGGGGTAACCATTGCCAACACAAAAGCGGATGACTTAACGTGTAAAGATCGAAAACTGCTTACAGGAGCAAGCCCACTAGCGGCAAATGCCTTAGGTGAACTCGCCACACAAACATTGGTCGAATCTCTATCATCCTGATTGCCCAGACTACTTTGGGTTTTCCTGCAATACTCACTGTGGAGCATGGCTGGTTGGACCATGGTATGGTGTTCAGTTGAATGGTGTGGGTGTATTTTGAGGATTGTGTACACAACTATAGGCAGTGCAAGGGGACTGCAAATCACAGTGAAAAGGTCTTTGTATGTAGAGAATAAAAGATTTTTAAGGTCTAGAGACGCAAGAGATTTTTGTTGACTGTAAGATGGAAGATTATCAATGATGATATATTGATGTACAGGAGGATGTATACATCAGATAAGTCTGATTGAATTATCATTCTCATTCAGCATGGGTCAACTGATCGATGTCGTCTATGCAAGTAAGTGCAATTAAATCTTCACTTTTTACCCCTGAGAGATGTTCATGTTTTCAAATCCATCCGTTTTATGTGTGATGTCTCTGTTGTATGCTTGTACTGGAGAGAAAGGCGAACTCACCAATGCCAGTCCAGAAGTAGAAGTGACTTCACCTCTCGAGGGTACAGAGGTCTTGGAAGGGTATCCGGTTCTCTTTACGGCCACGGTTTCCGATTTAGACCATTCTACAGAACAACTGACAGCACGGTGGCTCAATGGATCAGATCCCCTATGTGAATCAACACCTGTATTGGGAGATGGAATTACTTCTTGTGAAGCCATCCTGACACCAGAGGTTGAATCGATAACGGTTGAAGTAAGAGACCCAGACCAAGCAACAGGAACGGATACGATATCCATTACAGTGACCCCAACAGAAGCACCGATAGCCACTATCACAACGCCGACAGCAGTGGGAGTGTATTATGTGGATTATGAGGTTGAGTTTTCAGGAACTGTGACCGATGCAGAAGATGACGCCACTCTGTTGAGTGCCACGTGGGAGAGTTCAATCGACGGCTTGATTGATGTTGATACGTCCATAGGCAATGAGGGGAGTCTACTTGGTACAGCCTTTCTATCTGAAGGTTCTCATGTTGTGACTTTGCATGTTGAAGATGCAACTGGGAAAGCGGATGAGGAGACTGTGCAGATGGTTGTTGGTCCTCCAAACTCTCCACCATTGTGCGAGATTCGCACACCGAACGATGGCTCCGCCGGTATACATACTGTTGAGAGGACATTTGTGGGTGCAGCAGAAGATGTAGACGTTCCAGAAGAATTATTGAATGCCACGTGGAGTTCTGATATCGACGGAGAACTTCATTCCGCATTGGTTGAGCCAGATGGTGCAATTGAATGGTCGACCTCAGATTTGTCTATTGGCAATCACACCATTACCTTGATTGTCGAAGATGAAGTGGGTGGACTTTGTACATCTTCGATATCGTATGCAGTCGGTACGCCTCCCAATATTTCTATCGAAGAACCACTTGAAGGTGGTGTGTTTAGTGAAGGATCGAGCATCGTATTTGCAGCAATGGTTTCTGATGCAGAAGACTTAGCGAGTGATCTTGTCTTGAATTGGTCTCTGAATGGTACCGCTTATTCGACACAAGAACCCGATGTATCTGGATTGGCCACATTTTCAGATGAGACACTGACATTTGGAACGCATACTCTTGTTGTAGAAGTGACGGACCCAGATGGGTTGACGGCTTCTGATTCGGTTGAGTTTATCGTGAATGGCTTACCTTCAGCACCGTCCATTCACATTGAGCCTGATCCTGTATACACCAGTGATGTACTAGCGGTTGTGGTGGATGTAGACTCTGTTGACCCTGAGGGTGGACTGATTGGTTATCAGTACGAATGGTCGTTAAACGGACAGATACAAAACAACCACACGAGCGATACGATACCGTCTTCTGAGACGACCAAAGGTGATCTGTGGACCGTTTCTGTAATGCCTTACGACGCTTTTGCCAATGGGGCTCCAGCCGAAGTATCTATGACAATATCAAACTCAGAACCGTTGTTCTTGACTCCTGCAACGATTTCTTCGATGGGAACACAAGTGGGCGATGAATGGACTTGTTCGGCGTCGGGTTTTGATCAAGATGATGGTGTGATCACACCTGACTATGTATGGCAAGATTCTGTAGGTACCATCCTTGGAACTTCGGACACATTGATCTTAACGGCTGAAAATTCGATGCCGACAGAATCGATCACTTGTGTAGTCACATTGACGGACTTGGATGGTGTGTCAGTCACCTCTATGGTTTCTGAAACGGTCACGAATACGGCACCGATCTTTGATAGTCCTGTCAGTTTGTCCCCAAGTACTGCCTTAACGTCCACAACACTTACCTGTGATGGAACGGTCGTGGATCCAGATGGTGACAATACCAGTTTGGTCTATGCTTGGGCAAACTCGAATGGCACAGTGTACTCTTCAACCAGTGATACTTTTGTACTAACACCAGGAACAGTTGCTCCAACGGAAACGGTGACTTGTACGATGTCAGGTTTGGATCCACATGGAGGCGTTGTGCAAAGTGATGCTTCTGTTGTCGTCCAAAATACAATGCCAACAGTAGCGGTGTCACTGTCACCTACTGTAATCACCACTCAAGATGCTGTTGATTGTTTGGCGGTACCATCAGATGCGGATGGCCAAACTGTAACTCTTACGTATACTTGGTTGATCGATGGTGTTTCCTCAACCAATCAAACTGCATTGTTTTCAGACACTCTTTCCGTAGGAACAGACATTGTATGCCAAGTGGTACCCGATGATGGAATGAACATGGGTTCTATGGCAGAGGCACAAAGTATTGTCCAAAATACCCCACCGGTAATCACAGACGTTTCGTTTAATACATTTGCACCTCAAACAAATGATCTGCTTCAAGCCAGTCCTGTTGCGGTAGATGTAGATGGGCACTCTTTAACCTATACGTATCAATGGTTTGTGAATGGAGCAGTGGTTTATGACGCGGGTGATATTCTAGATGGAAGTCTGTATTTTGATAAGGGCGATGACATTTATGTTGTGGTGACTGCCAATGATGGTTTTGAGAATGGTTTGGCCTTTACGTCCGCAATCCTTACAGGAATCAACAGTCCTCCAGAAATCTTTGAGGTTTCAGTTGATAGAAGCGATGTAGAAGTGGGTGGCGATATCGAGTGCAGTGTAGACAGCGCCATTGACCCAGATGGTGATGCCATTCTGTATTCATTTGATTGGATCGATTCCAATGCTACGGCGTACCAACAAGGGCAATCCTCAACGGACACGACAGATCCACTGTTGGGTGTACCAACATCCGGAATCTGGACATGTCAGGTTGTTCCGACAGATGGAATTGAAGATGGCAACATCGCAAGTGTGACTGTGACGGTTTACGACAGTTGCAGCTTTGACATGACCGATTGGTCTACAATATCTCCAGAACTGTTGAATATTGAGGAGTTGCTTCCGACAATCCCAGGTGGTCAGTTGACCGCGACTTGGGATGAGCCTTTACATGACTTAATCCTTCATCCGATATCTCCATCCGATAGAAATGGTTATTTAAATGATTCAACATCGTGTGACACGCCTCCATTTTGGGATCAAGACAGGGTTGTGATCGGGCCATATGTTAATGGTGCCAATCCCCACTGTCGGATTCAATTGCGAGATTCAAACCCCAATGATCAAGGGTTGTTTGCTTTCAATCGTCATCGCTGGTCTAAGAATGAACCCATTACCGGAGAACCATCGTGGTTGCAATTTCGATTTCCTGTCCCTGAAGATCATTTGGCCGCTCGATTGCGATATGAAGTCAATTGGTCGCGTTTGTTTGGAAGCGAGCCAACTCAGTGCCATCCAGATGATCAAGATGCCAATGGAAATTGTACGTTGGCAGCTTTGGTAGCAGGAGATTCTTGGGATGATGCTGTACCAGCAGGGTTGTTTATTTTATGGGGTGAAGCAGGTACTTGTGGTGGTTGGACAATAAGTGGTCCTCATGAACCCATTAACGATATTCAGTACTCGGGTACTACAAACTATACAATCGAAGTACCTGAAGAAATCCAAGATGTAGATGAATTGGTGGTGACCTTTATGGTGTATCATCAATACCCAGGTGGGTGTGAAGGAAGCAACTGCATCGCTGGCGAAGACTATCCATATAATATTGCCTTTCATGGTGTGGATTTGTTTACGGAGAAAGAATTCTCACCATCCTTTGAGCCACCGACTGTGCACCCACGTTTATTTGGAGACAATGACACTTGGATGGCAGAGATGGAAACCTTTGAGACAATGGACTGTTTAGACTCTTCTTGGCCCGTTAATTCTTCTTGGGGTGGATTGACCAATATCCACAACAATTGGGACCTCATCACAAAAGGGGGCATGACGTGTGAGGGTGATGTACCGATGTCCCTCTATGATGTTGGTTTCGCAGAGCCCTATTTGAATGGAACGGCGAGTTGGGAAGTGACACAAGCTGTGAAAGCCTTACATTTGATACGTCGAGAACGTGCTTGTCAAAGTACGGGCATTGGAACATGTTGGTTCGATCCACAGGAAGTAGACGATCTGGCTGCTGCAATCATATCGAGTGAAATGGCTCGATTACCCACCATCGTTTGGAACTCCTTTAATTTCGAATTTGATCTTCGAACTCGAGAACCGATGCGGGTGTATACATTGTTGACAGATGTTTTGTGGGATGATTTGACGCCTCAACAACATCAAGATTTATTGGATGCAACGGGGACACAAATCGATGGTTTTCTCAATCACTTCGATGAGACACATTGGGCGGTTTTCAACGGTAACAATTGGACGCCGGTACTTGCAGAAGGGGCTTTGTACTGGGCAATAACATATTATCACGAGGACAGTAGAGCACCCGATGTAGCCCGTCTTGCGTTGTATTCACTTTGGTTGCATCGTCACTCCTATCTAGATGATGGAGTATACAACGAGGGTTTGTTGATGTATTCACAGGTATCTTTTGATCCATTGGTACAAGTCAGTCGACTGGCAGAAGCGAACTTTGGTATTCAAATCCAAAGTCCGCCTTGGGAAAGAATGGACGATTTTTCTAATTGGGCATTGGCGTTTATGGGCACTGATGGCTATACGATAGATTTTGGAGACTCATGGGCGAAAAAGGGATGGAAAACGTTTATGCCGTTGTTGGCACACATGGTCGATCCTGTAACTGGAAGGTTTGATCAAGCACCCGATCCGTGTTTTGCCTATCGATTTTTCAACAACAAGTATTACTTCTATGGTATTACCGATCCATGGATGACACCCACAGCGTTGGCACAAGATTGGCCAGCCATCTTGGCAAACTGTCCAACAGGCAATCAGCCATTAACAGGAATGGAAATTGATACGTGGGAAGTTGGAGGATGGGGTTCCATACGAATAGGGCTGCCAGGTTCAACGACGATTGGTTCTCAAACAACCAGTGGTCCGTCTTTATATGCTCAGCATGATCAAGTGATGTTGTCGACTAGTGCGATACCAAACAGTACCAGCCATACAGAATTGGATTTTGCAACTATGGTGTGGATTGCATATGGCAATCGATTGCTGGTTGACTTTGGCTACGGTTCAATTGGGAATGATCGCTATGAATCCTATCCAGATTATCAGACCTTTGACAACAATCCGATGGGACACAATACCCTCGTTATTCCGGAAGCATACAACGGTACTGATTTATCGACCAACACCTCACAGATTGATGGTGAAGTCGGTACAATATCACAGTTTACACTGGATGGTCATACGTTGATCTCAATGGATGGAAGTGCAGTGTACGGACGTGACAATCTAGATTTGGGCTGGATGGAACACTTTGAACGAATGTACTTGCCCTTTGATGATGGGGTCATATTCGTTATTGATTCAATGCAAGCGCGAGCGGATCGTGGATTGATTTCACCTGAAGAGTATTGGCTTACATACACTGGGAGTTCTGCTGCAGGGACATGTTCCAACACCCAATCTGGTATGCAAAAGATCTACAATACTGACACTGTAACGTTGTTGCCAACCTGTTCTAGGATCTCAAAGTACGATTTTGCCGAGAGTGCTGGTCGTATTGTGGGTACGGGTCTTGAAGGGGGCTCTTTTGTAGAAATGTCGGATATTACATTGATCAATCGGTTGAATCAAGTGGATACCAAGTCTCAGTTTAAATGGACACCTGATCAACCCCAAGACAGTGACGTGCGTATCTTTGCACTTCTATCAGCAACCTCAGAGAGCGCTTTGCCTGTTGGTGTATGGCAATGGAGCACTTGTGGAAATCAGGATTGTGCAACGCTATCTCTGGATTCAACAGATTATGCAACCTTGTATTTTGACAATGCCAACGGTCAATATATTCTATCGGCGATTGATAAATGGTAGATGTTGTTTCATAATTTCTTTTAAATAAGAGGCAGAGTGGTTGACATGATAGTAATACTATTGTACACTTGTATAAATACCAATAATTAATAGTAATACTATTATATCAGGTGCGTTTTCTTACTATGTCATACTCAAATGGAGCTTACTATGATTCGTTTTCAATATTCTTTCTCTAGATTGGTCGTACAATCTATGTCCGTGTTTATTCTCAGTGGTTGTGCTGTGATTCGTCCTGGAGAGGTTGGTGTTAAACAACGTCTGGGCCATTTGGACACTACAATTCATGAGCCAGGAAGTGTCTTGATCAATCCATTCATTACCAAGGTTGTAAAGGTTCCTACCCGAACAATGAATCTGGAAGTGGAACTCAGTTTGCCTTCAAAAGAAGGCTTGAATGTCAGTTCTGTCATTTCAATTTTGTACCGTATAGATCAAGAGAAAGCACGTGATGTCATAAAAGATGTAGGACCGAATTACGAAGATATTTTGATCTTAAGCGTCTTTAGGTCCTCGGCATCAGATGTGTGTGCTCAATTCTATGCAAAGGACATGCATTCTGGCAATAGGGCGCTCATCGAAGAGAAGATAAAAGAAAATATGGAAGTGGTACTCACCGAGTATGGTTTTCAGGTTGAAGCCGTACTGCTGAAAAGTATCAGCCTTCCAAAAGGATTGTATAGAGCAATCGAACAAAAACTTGAAGCGGAACAAGATGCTCAACGGATGAAGTTTGTTTTGCAACAAACAGAGCAAGAAGCGTTGCAAAAGAAAATTGAAGCAACCGGTGTACGAGATGCAAATCTGATTCTTTCCGAAGGAATAACCCCCTCTATTTTACAATGGCGTAATCTCGAGGTAATGAATGAGTTTGCTGGATCGACAAATAGTAAATTGATTCTTACAGATGGTCAGACTCCGGTGTTCCTCAATGTTGAAACGGAAGAATAAAACGCATATTGTACAATGTGAGTTCTTCTCTTATCTGGGCTCACATTTACTGAATGTTTTGTACTCGCCAGTTATCCTCAAAATGTTTGTGTTGGTGCTGAAAGTGAATATTGAAGTCGTTTAAATACCAACATCAAAGACTGTTTAGAGTCTTATTGTGTTTGGATTCGTGAATTGTAATCTTGTTCAATCACTCAAGTACTCTGGAGACACTGTTAATCGTAATGTTGGTAATCGGCTGGTCATTTGTATCGACATTCACCCCTCCAATCTCATCAACTACATCCATACCTGAAGTGATAACCCCAAAGACTGCGTAGCCATCTGCTGTGGACTCACCAGGATTTAAAAAGGTATTGTCGACAAGGTTTACAAAGAATTGAGATGTTGCTGAATCTGGCTCGTTGGTCCTTGCCATGGCGAGTGTTCCTCGTAGATTAGACAAACCACTTATGGTTGCTTCATTTTCGATCGCATCATAGGTCGTTTTTTCCGTCCCATTTTCGGTATACCCACCGCCTTGTATGACAAAGTCTGCCACAACCCTATGAAAAGTCGTTGAGCCGAGTTCGTCTCCTCCATCGAAAAATCCATCATCCACATAGCGTAGAAAGTTTTCTGTAGTAATGGGTGCATTTTCGACATCCAGTTCAATGATGAAGTCTCCCATAGAGGTTTCCATCAATACTTCAATATTGGGTGGGGTAGAGGAATCAAGAGTCGCTGAATCCTCTTCCGATTTGTCTGTTGAGCTACATCCTGTAAAAATAGAAAGGCTAAGAGCGTATAAGAATCTGGATTGCATTGATTTCTCCATGTTGGCTTAATGATGTTTGGATTTGATTTTTATTTGAGAACCAACATTGTTGACCAACAGTCAATAGTGTTGGTTGATCATGTTTGATCTCTAAAAGTAGACGGTTGTGATGTAGACAATAATTCATTTTATCATTTTACTGTAGATGTATCTATTCAGAGTAGAAACTGAATCCAACCAAAGAGTCATAAACGGTTTTTCTATACAGAAAAATCCTCGGAACGGTATGTTGATTGTTTTCAGTGACGTAGTTGAAATTGACTTTCAATTTCAATTTGTTAATTGAGAAAGAATCCGTTCAACAGAGAGATGATACATGATTGCTATCCTGATGATGTTGCTAGCTTGTGGCGACGACACCCAAAATGAAATTACTGTTCAAGAAAAAGCCACTATTCAAGAAATGAGTATAGCCGAATCTCCAACAATCATTGTGTATTCTGGAAGGGGAGAAGCATTGGTTGGAGAATTGTTCACTCAGATTGAAGAAGAACTGAAAGTGAATATTGAAGTGCAATACGGAAGTACACCAGAGATGGTAACGCGCTTGCTTACAGAGGCAGATCAAAGCCCCGCAGATATTATTTTTGCTCAAGACTCAGGTCATCTGGGTGCGCTCACCAAGCAAGGTCGTTTGGAAATGTTGTCGCCATCGATTTTGGATGATGTAGATTCTCGTTTTCAAGCCAAGGACGGTACGTGGATTGGTACGAGTGGTCGTTTGCGAGTATTGGTATACGACAGCAAGAAATACACCGTTGATCAATTGCCGACCTCATTGAAGGATCTTGCTGACCCAAAATGGAAAGGTGTGTTGGGGTGGGCTCCAAGCAATGGTTCTTTCCAAGCTCATGTGAGTGCTCTCCGTCATTTGTGGGGTGAAGTTGAAACCAAAGAATGGTTGGAAGGCGTAATTGCCAATGAACCAAAGCGTTTTCCCAAAAACTCACCACAAGTTAAGGCTGTCAATGATGGTGGTTTGGGCATCGGTTTGGTCAATCATTATTATCTGCATAGATTGGACCCCAATGGTCGGACGGCTGTGAACTACAGTTTTCCCGATGTTGATGGTGGAAATATTCTCATGCTTGCTGGGGTTGGGGTTCGTAAGGGCAGTCCCAATAAAGAAGCGGCTGAACAA
>Ga0206130_10009696_pt1 | contig 10023 bp, 7 predicted proteins | sample Helgoland_Spring_9_FD_148637 | JGI IMG/M metagenome (GOLD analysis project Ga0206130, IMG submission 148637) | Pelagic subsurface seawater microbial communities from Kabeltonne, Helgoland, North Sea - Helgoland_Spring_Bloom_20160512_1 | ecosystem: Environmental > Aquatic > Marine > Epipelagic ...
ACAGCGTGAAGACGCCGGACACCTGCCGACTTTTTGCCGACTTGGTGGAAGAGCGCCTGAAATTGAAGGTCCGCGCCCCGATTCCCACCCTCTTTTGACCCTTCTTCCTGAACCGCGAACTTCGCCACATGTCAATGGCCCCCAGCTTTGATTCCAAGAGCCCCCGCTCAGACAGATACGATCAGCTTGAATTGCAGTGTCCTGCTTTGCTTTCTGATGAGGATGTGGTGGCCAACCAGGCCAACCTCACTGCCATCCTGAAGGAGGCTTTTGGTTGGCATTGGGTGGGTTTCTACCGGGTGCTCAAGGAGGAGTTGGTGCTCGGTCCGTTTCAGGGCCCTGTGGCGTGCACAAGGTTGTCGAAAGGGCGAGGGGTTTGCGCCAAGGCTTGGGAAACCAATTCTGCGGTGTTGGTTCCCGATGTGGATGCTTTTCCCGGCCACGTGGCCTGCAGCCCATTAAGTCGAAGCGAGTTGGTGGTTCCAATCCGAGACCCCAAAGGTGGGGTACAGGCCGTCTTGGATCTGGACAGTGCCGAGTTGAATGGTTTTGAGGATGAGGATGCGATTCGGGTTCAACGGCTCGTTGATCAGAATGCCGACCGGCTTTACACCCCAACACATGGTTGATTCAATGCGCCAAGTCTATTGGGGAATCGGGTGCTTGCTGATTTTGGCCAGTTGTGCCCAGGTGGGTGCGCCTGGGGGAGGTGAACAGGACCGAACGCCACCTCAAGTGGTGGAGGCGAATCCTCCTTTTGGGCAAACTGGGTTCGCAGAGACCCAATTGGTGCTCACCTTCGATGAGTTTGTCAAGCTTCAGGACGCCAGGATGCAGGTTTTGGTTTCCCCTCCTTTGAATGAGCCTCCTCGCCTGCTGGTCAAAGGGAGGTCCGTCCTGGTGGACTTGGGCGAGGAGGAATTGATGGCCGATAGGACCTATGTGGTTCAGTTTGGCAATGCGATTCGAGACCTCAGGGAGTCCAACGTGGCCGCGGGGCTTACCCATGTTTTTTCCACGGGCACCGCATTGGATTCTGGTCGGATTGTGGGCACGGCTGTCGATGCCTGGACTTCCAAAGAAAGGCCGGGGGCGAGGGTCTTGCTTTATGCCGACAGCCTTCCCCTGGGGGCCATAGAATGCGCGCTTCCGGACTCTCTGCGACCCATGCCTGAATACGTGGGCTTGGTGAACGACAGTGGCGTGTTTGACATCGGGTTTTTGCCCGTGGGTGAATTTGCCGTTGTGGCTTTGGACGATGTCAACGGCAATTACCGGGCCGACGAAGGGGAGGCCCTGGCTTGGTTGGATCAACCGGTGGCTTCTGCACAGTGGGACAGCTTGAGTGAAGGGCCTGAATTGAGGATGGATGCCCCCCCTCTAGAGCCAGCGTTGTATTTGAGCGGCTCTCGCGTGGACTCCAGCGGCTTTTGGCGTGGAAAACTGGAGGGGTTGGCCGACCTGATGCAGGGCCCAGATGGGAGGTTTGAATCGGAATTGGGATTGGCCTTGATGGGGCCAGATTCGGCCATTGACCTTCATCTGGAGGGGGACAGCTTGTGGGCAGAACTCACCGGTTTCACTGTTGACAGTGCATCCCATTCATGGCAGCTGGTGTACCCCGGCGGTTTGGATTCATTGAAGTTTGGCAAAGTGGAAAGGGCCATGGGCCCCATTCCGGTGGAGTCGGTCAAGCGTCAAGTCGATGCCCAGGGTGGATTTTCATTGCGCATGGCACCCTTGCCCGACTCGCTTGACCTGAGTTTTTGTTCTGGCGAGTGGGTTTTGGAGGGTGACACATCAGAACTGGACCTTTCCTTGTTGTCTTTGGACGGCGGCAGATTGAAAGGCGCCCCATTGGTGGAGGCCGCCCGGTATTCCATAGAACTCGCACCCGGGGCGTTGCGGAGGCAAGGGGTGACCCATGTTGATACGCTGTCTTTTTCTTTCTCGGTGTTGGGTGAGGATGGCCAAGGATCCATTTTGCTGAGCACAGATCGAGCACCTGAACCGGGGGTGTTGCATGTGTTGACGGATGCAGCTGGGGATCCGATGTACGACCGGCCTTTGGGGAAAGACCGCCGTTTTTCTGGGTTGCCGCCAGGTCGATACGGCGTGGTGCGCATCCTCGATAAGGATGGCAATGGCCGATGGTCAGGGGCTGAGCCTTTGTATGGGCGCCATCCGGAGCGCATCAAGGTGTTGGCTAATGACCTTGAAGTCCGCGCAGGATGGGAGGTGGAATTGACAGAATCTCCCCGTCCACGCCCGTGATTTGATGACCGGTTCCGGCGGCATGTCAAAGGAGTGGCGACATGGGTAACTTTAGGCAGATGATTGGTGCCATTCAACGCAACGCTCTGTTGCTGGGAATCTTCCTGATTGGAATGTTGGGTGCGTGGGCGCAGGACCCCTGTGTTTCCACAGGATCCGGGTTCCCATACGTCTCCACCAACCCCAACTACGTTTGCGAGGCTCAGGAGACGTTTGTCTACATCAATGTGGCGCAGGGTTATGCCAACCCATCGGATGCAGCGCCAGAAAACTTCAATTTCAGTTGGTACCCTTTTGACCTGCTTGGAGGGACAGACACGCAAAGCTTTGAAACGGTGTTTGACAGCACCGTGACCATCTGGTGCGTCGCCCAAGACTTGCAAAACAATTGCTTTTGGACAGACACCATTGTGGTTCAAGTGTCCGAAGCCATCGACATTGGTCTGGCCGATGACACGTTGGTCTGCGACCTCTATGGATTTACGCTGCAGCCCTCTGCAGAGGCCCAAGCCATGTCCGGCGTCAGCTGGGATTGGGAGCCATCCCTGTTGCTTTTGGATCCGCAAACGGCCACCCCTCAGTTGCTGGTGGATGCGGACCAATGGTATTACGTGACGGCCACGACCCCGCCACCTGGAGGCTGTACCTATGAGGACAGCATTTTTGTGACGGCCAACGTGGCCTCCATTGACCTTGGTCCGGATTTGGAGTTGTGCGAAGGCGAAACAGCCACTTTGGACTGCGGCTTGAATCCTGCCATTGAAACGATCACGTGGAACACAGGTGACAGCGCACAAAGCATCACTGCAGACACGTCAGATGTGTACTGGGTCACGGCGCTGAACCCGGCGGGGTGCGAACGCACCGATACGGTTCAAGTGTGGGTCTACAGCAACCCCGTCATCGATGTTGAATCGGGTGGTGCCGCCTGTGAAGGTGAGCCTGTTGTGCTGACGGCCAACGTGTCCTCAGACACCACGGTAGCCGGGGTGGGTTGGTCCACTGGTGAGGCGGGAAACTCGATTGTGGTCAACGGTTCAGGCACCTACGAAGCCATTGCTGTGGATGTGACCGGCTGCACGGGCACCGGCTCGGCCTCTCCTGAATATTTACCCGCGCCCGTGCCTGAGTTGGCCAGCGACACTTCGCTTTGTTTGGATGAAGACGGACCCATCTGGGTGGACGTGACTCAACCAGGGGTGTCTTATTCCTGGTCCATGGGGGGCGACCAGCCGGGGGCGCTCTTGTCTGAGGAGGGGACCTATACGGTCACTTTGACCTTGCTTTCGAACGGTTGTCAGGATTCAGCCAGCATAGAACTCGTTGATTTCTGCCCCCAAGACAGCGTGTTCTTTCCCACGGCGTTTACCCCAGATGACGATTTGATCAACGACACGTTTGGTGGCTATGGCGATGGAATTGGGCTGTTTGAAATGACCATCTACAACCGATGGGGATTTGAAGTCTTCCGGTCTGAAGACATTCAGCAGCATTGGGATGGCACCCTTCCAAGCGGGGAAACTGCCCCTGGAGCACTTTACGGTTACCGGGCCGTTTGGCGGCCACTGGCTGAGGACGGAGTGTCCTTGCGAGCCTACCGAGAAAAAGTCGGGTCGGTGACCCTCATTCGTTGACTTCCAACAACCGGTTGACGTTGCCCAACGTTCCAAAAACCACCAAGGTGTCGGTCTCTTGAACCTTGGTGTCGGGACGCGGAATGCCGATGAGGTGTTCGCGGTCTTCCCCTTGTTCTGAATACGTTCGGCGAATGGTGATCAAGCGCAGCTCATAGCGGTTGGTCAAGTCGATTTCTCCCAAAGTGCGGCCCACACAGCCTGTTGGAGCTTGAATTTCAGCGATCTCAAAATCATCGGGCAATTCCAAGAAGCCCCGCAGGTTGGGGTTCATGAGCCGTTCCGCCACCAAGCTTGCAAATTCAGCTTCCGGGGCCAAGATTTCTTGAATGCCCAGTTTGCGCAAAATGCGCTCTTGGTCTCTGCCTGAAGCCCGAACGATGACCCGGGGAATTCCGAGGTCCATGAGGTTGAGCGTGGTGAGGACCGTGGCTTCGAAGTTTTCTCCAATGGCGACCACGGCGGCATCGAGTTCTTCGAGCTTCTGACTGCGCAGGGCTTTGGGGTCTGTGGAGTCCATGGTGATGGCCAAGGCCACGTCGTCGGCGACATCTTCCACCCGTTCTTCCACACAGTCAATGGCGAACACTTCGGCTCCCCTTCCTGCCATTTCGAGGGCAATTCTGGAACCGTATTTGCCGATTCCAATGACCACGTATCGCATGCTCTTCATGGGTGCAATCTACTTTGACTCGCGCAGGCCATTTTCCAGAATGACCAAGAATTCTGCGACATCTGAAAAACGGTTGTACAAAGGAACGGGGGCCATGCGAATCACAGCGGGTTCCCTCCAGTCCACAATGACGCCATTTTCGGTCAGGTGATCGAAGAGGGATTTCCCCTTTCCATGGGCCACCACGCTGAGCTGGCAGCCCCGCAATGCCGTGTCGGTGGGGGTGAGGATTTCCAGTTGCGCCCCGGTCGATGCTGCAACAGCATGGATGCCTTTTTCAAGAAAATCAGTCAGTGCCAAGGACTTGGTCCGCAGTGGTTTCATCCCTGCTTCTTTGAACTCCGACAAAGAAGCCAGAAGGGCGGCCATGTTCATCACAGGGGCATTGGACGTTTGCCAGCCTTCGGCACCAGGCATGAGGTCGAAATCGGGCTCCATCAAAAACCGACGGCTCTCGGCATGTCCCCACCATCCCTCGAGGCGGGGCAAATCGGGTCGGTTGGCGTGCCGTTCATGAACAAACGCTCCGGCAGTGCAACCGGGTCCGCCGTTCAGGTACTTGTATCCGCACCAACAGGCGAAATCCACGTTCCAGTCGTGCAACTCCATGGGGACATTGCCCACGGCGTGGGCCAAGTCAAATCCACAGGTCGCCCCAACACCATGGGCCGCGGCCGTGATGGCGGCCATGGGCATCCATTGTCCGGTGTAGTACTGCACGCCGCAGAGCATCACGCATGCCAGGCGGTCGCCTTCTTCGGCGATTCTGGCCTCAATGTCTGCTTGCCGCAAATGGTGTTCTCCAGCACGCGGGGCAATCTCAATCAGGTTTTCCTCGGGGTCCAACCCGTGGAGGCGAAGCTGAGACAGTGCTGCATAACGGTCGCTTGGGAATGCCCCCTTCTCGATCATGAGCCGGGTTCGTTTCCCCTCTGGCCTAAAAAAGGAGATGAGCAGCAAATGAAGGTTGACGGTCAAGGCGTTCATGGCCACCACTTCTTGTGGCTTGGCACCCACAATGGCGGCAAGGTCTTTTGTGGCGAAGGCGTGGTAGTTCACCCAAGGTCGGCGGCTTTGAAAATGGCCTTCTACGCCATACTTCTTCCAGTCGTCGAGTTCGCCTTGGATGATGTCTTGGGCGCCCTTGGGCTGCAGGCCCAAACTGTTGCCGGTGAAGTACAACGAGTCGCGGCCTTCATGGGCGGGGATGTGGAACCGCTCACGGAATTTTGACAATGGATCTTCTGCATCCAATTGACGGGCTTCGTTCAGGAAGGCTTGTGCTTCGGGCCAATTCGTCGTGACAGGGGGCATGGGGCGCGTGGTTCTTGGCCGACAAAGGAAACGTCTTGGCGGCTCTGAGCGCTAATTTCGCATCCAATCCATTGACATGGCCAACTCCACCTCACATACACGCACCAACAGTGCAGCATTGTTCGAAGAGGCACAACGTCGATTCCCAGGCGGCGTGAATTCTCCCGTGAGGGCATTTGGTGCTGTGGGCGGCACACCGCTCTTTATGGACAAAGGCAAAGGGGCCCACATTTGGGACGCGGATGGCCAGAAGTACACCGACTTCTGTTGCTCATGGGGTCCATTGATTCTGGGACATGCCCACCCTGTTGTGCAGGATCGCATCCTCAAGGCGGTGGCCGATGGGACCTCATTTGGAACGCCCACTCGCCTCGAGAATGAGCTGGGAGGGATGATTTTGGACAACCACCCTTATGCCGAAAGAATCCGTTTTGTTTCCAGCGGGACCGAGGCGGCGATGAGTGCCATCAGGTTGGCTAGGGGGGTCACGGGAAAAACGAAGATCTTGAAGTTTGATGGCTGCTACCATGGGCACGTGGATGCGCTCCTGGTCAAGGCTGGAAGCGGTTTGGCCACCCTGGGGACCTCTACTTCTGCGGGTGTTCCCGAGGCCTATGCGCGCGAAACATTGGTCCTGCCGCTGAACGATTTGGAAGCGTTGGAGGCGGCCATGAAGGAACATGCCGACGACCTGGCGGTTGTGGCCATTGAGCCCATCCCGGCCAACAATGGCCTGCTGATTCAAGATGCATCCTTCTTGCAAGGGGTTCGGGACCTCTGTGACAAGTACGGTGTGCTGTTGCTGTTCGACGAAGTGATCAGTGGCTTTCGCGTTGCATTTGGAGGAGCTGCGGAATACCACGGCATTCGCCCCGACGTGATGGCCTTTGGCAAGATCATCGGCGGAGGCATGCCCGTTGGTGCGTACGCGGCATCAGCGGAAATCATGGACCACGTGGCTCCAGTGGGTCCGGTTTATCAGGCGGGCACCTTGAGTGGAAACCCTGTGGCCATGGCGGCAGGCGCCGGTCAGCTTTCCGTTTGCTTGCAACCCGGCTTCTATGAGGACCAAGAGCGCCGGACGCGACGATTGGTGGACCCCATTTTGGAACACGCACAAGCCCAAGGGCAACCCCTGCGCATCTTCACCAGGGGCAGCATTTTCTGGTTGGCATTCAGCGACCGCATTCACATTCGAAAGAGCAGTGAAATCGATCCGGACAGCATGGCTCACTTCTCCAAATTGCACGCCGCCCTGTTGGAACGGGGTGTGTATTTGGGTCCCTCTGGATACGAAGTTGGGTTTGTGTCTGCAGCCCACACAGATGCTGTCATTGACGAGGCTGCATCGGCCTTCATGGATGCATTGGATGCTGTCTTTGTTTGATGGCTTGTGGGGTTAACCCACCCAAAAGCAAATCCAAAGGGCGTCCAGAATAAGGAGCCCGTCGAGAAAGCCGAAATAGTGAGCAGGCCGGTCTTCTCTGGCAGCCAATACAGCCATGCACATGGGGACAGTTCCCGCCATGGCCCACCACAAGGAGCCTTCTGAATCAGCCCACAAAAGCCCGTTGGCGGTGATTAAGCAGGTCAAAGCCAGCGCTCGTGTCCCCGCGGTGCCCAGCCCAGTTGACCAATTCCTCATGGAAGGTGGGTCCCATTGACGATCGCGCAAATCAAAGGGCAGGGTGAGGGCGGTGATGATCAGAAAACGTTCCCCGATCAGCATGGCGATGGAATCCGCCGGCATGGATTCCAAGGCACCTGACCACCATGCGGGCCAAGCTGCGGTGATGGTCGCCCAACTGAGGCCAACCCAGATCATTTTTAGGCCAGGAATGCGCCTCAGGGCAAAGCGAGCACCCTCTTCCCCGGGCCAACCTGTGTAGAGGAGGGTCACGGCCAAGGCGGATCCAAAAACCAAGGCTGTTGGCAAATCCAGGCCGGTTTCTCCCTGAGCCAATGCCAGAATGGACAACAGGGCAGGGAGCAAAGCCAAGGGAAAAATGACCCAAGCGAGAAGGCGAATGGCAGGCCATCGGGCCCGGTGCCACTCAAGGTGGTCGGGTCTGAGCCCTTTTTTTCGGGTGGACTTCACGTGGCGCTGCCAGGTGTAGGCCAGCCAGGATGAGGCGCCAATCCCCAAGGAAAACAGAAGGGTCTGTGTCTCCCAAACCCCTTGCCCCATCAGGGAAAACGAGCGGATGGTGCACGCGAAAGCGGCTGTCGCGATAACGGCGTTTGACCAGAGCAATTCGGGGGCGCGCATGAGCGGGCAAATTAGAATAGCCCACAAGGACAAAACGATTATGAACACGTTGCGATTTAACCTGTTCCCTCCTTTTAATTTTGTCTTGAACTTTTTGCCCCATGGCTTCTTCAACTTTTGTTCAGCGACACCTTGGACCGAGGGACGAGGACCAGCTTGAAATGCTGGCCGCAACCGGTCACGATTCTATGGCCGCGCTCATTGCGCGAACTGTGCCAAAGAACATTTTGACGGTCCAGAATATGGACTTGCCCGAGGCCATGGCTGAGTCGGCCTATCTCGAGCACATCGATCGCATTTCGAAGAAGAACACCTTGTATCGAAACCACATCGGAATGGGGTACCACACCACGGAGGTGCCGAGTGTGATTCGACGAAACGTTTTGGAAAATCCCGGTTGGTATACAGCATACACCCCCTATCAAGCAGAAATCGCTCAGGGGAGGCTGGAGGCCCTGTTGAATTTCCAAACCATGGTCTGTGATTTGACGGGCATGGAAATGGCCAATGCGAGTTTGCTCGATGAGGCCACTGCCGCTGCAGAGGCCATGACCATGCTGTTCAATTCCCGCAGTCGAAAAGCGGTGAAGGAAGGGGTGAACCGGTTTGTGGCCTCAGATGAGGTCTTCCCTCAGACTTGGGCCGTTTTGCAGAATCGAGCGCATCATTTGGGCATACAGATTGAGCAGCGGCCCGAATCAGACTTGGGTTTGGATGGTCAAACGTTTGGACTCTTTATTCAATACCCCAGCGACAAAGGCCGTGTGGAACCTTTGAATGAAACCATTGCCAAGGCGCACGCCTTGGATATACGGGTTGTGGTTGCGACCGATTTGTTGGCCTGCGCTTTGGTGAAATCACCAGGTGAAATGGGCGCAGATGTGGTGGTGGGCAACAGCCAGCGCTTTGGAGTTCCCATGGGCTACGGAGGTCCTCACGCCGCTTTTTTTGCCACCCGACTTGAATTCAAAAGGAACGTTCCGGGCCGTGTCATTGGCGCTTCGATAGACCGAATGGGCCGCGTGGCTTATCGCATGGCCCTGCAAACCCGTGAGCAGCACATTCGAAGAGACAAGGCCACATCCAACATTTGCACGGCCCAGAGTCTATTGGCTGTCATGGCAAGCTCTTACGCCGTTTACCATGGCCCCAAGGGCTTGCGGGCCATCGCAGAGCGCGTCCACGCATTGGCTGTGGCGCTCGCAGAAGCGGGCAAAGCCGCGGGCATTCTTCCTGTTCACGGTCGATTCTTCGATACCGTGGTGTTTGCCATGGAGGATGTTGGAAGTGTGATTGAACGTGCCGAGCGCAAAGAGATCAACCTGCGCTATTTCCCCGATGGTGTGCACGTGGGCATTTCGTTCCATGAGTGCACCTTGCCTCAAGACTTCACCGATTTATGTGAGGTGCTTGGTTTTCAAAACGTGCCTTATCCCACCCAGGAGAATGCCACCGCCCAGTTGGACGGAGTGCTGCGTTCAGTGGACTACTTGCACCATCCTGTATTCAACAGCCATCGCTCGGAGACGGCGATGATGCGGTATTTGAAGCACCTCGAGAACAAAGACCTGTCTTTGACCCATGCCATGATTCCCTTGGGGTCGTGTACCATGAAGCTGAATGCGGCGACGCAATTGTTGCCCATAGGTTGGGCCTCATTTGCCCAACTCCATCCGTTCTGTCCTCCTGCTCAAGCCGCGGGAACCAGACAGATGATCGGAGAGCTCGAACAATACCTCTGCGAAATCACGGGATTTTCGGGCATGAGCCTGCAGCCCAACAGTGGTGCACAGGGAGAATACACTGGATTGTTGGTGATCCGTGCTTTCCACGCCTCACGTGGGGAGTCTCACCGGGAT
>Ga0206130_10009698_pt1 | contig 10020 bp, 8 predicted proteins | sample Helgoland_Spring_9_FD_148637 | JGI IMG/M metagenome (GOLD analysis project Ga0206130, IMG submission 148637) | Pelagic subsurface seawater microbial communities from Kabeltonne, Helgoland, North Sea - Helgoland_Spring_Bloom_20160512_1 | ecosystem: Environmental > Aquatic > Marine > Epipelagic ...
ATGGTATACATCGGACAAGGCCCTAAATCTTTTTTCAAATGACATGGGTGTGTCTTTGCCTACCGATATGTCGAAACTATATTCATGTTCGCCACTGTGCTCGTCAACCTCATCTTCGGCAGTGATTGTGAAATCTGAGGTGTTATCATGGCTTAGGACAACAGATTTTAACGCACGAATGATGGCGTGTTGTTTGTCTGAATAATTAAACAGGCTCTCATTATTAATATCAGGGGCGCTATGTTCATCATAAATACTTATCGCCGTGGAGTAGAGAACTCTTGCCATATTTTTATTAAGGCCTTCAAGGTACGGGAAAGTTTTTACAATTATTTCAAATAAATCGTTAGGTTCCTTCACTGTGAAACTGTTCGATTTCTGGTTGTGACTGAGACTTGGAATAAGGCCAGATTGCGTAAGGGCAGATAGCTCGTCATGAAACTCATTAATAACGCTCTGCGCCAATTCTTCATCCTCTGGATTTTCTTTAACAGCGAATTTGAATATAGACACGGCATCGCCGTTCACATAGGCATGCAGTTGACAGTCATCCGATAAATATATGTTTGACGGGATGGTTGCCAATACGTTTAATAAATCTCTGGCAAGGAAGGTTTCAGAATCTGATTTAGCTTTTTCGCATTGAACATTAGAAAAGTGATTTGTCATGGTGCCTGCGGATCGCAAGGACATGACCATGCGTTGTTCCAAAACAGGGTCATATATATCGCTATTGCCGAATAATACGTAACTCACTTGTCTCTATATTCTCCCTCATTCAACTGCATTAACGTTTTTTTATTATTTTTCACGTACTTGTAATGCTGATACACTTATTCGTAGCAAACTTTAAACTGTAAAATCAAGGGGTTTTTCATATGTCACGCACTGGTCACGATACACTTCAAACGCGAAAGTCTTTATCCGTCAATGGTAAGGACTATCATTATTATTCATTAAAATCTGTGGAAGAAAAATTAGGCGACCTTTCACGGTTACCATTTTCTTTGAAAGTGTTGCTTGAAAACCTTCTCCGTAATGAAGATGGGCGTAGCGTGAGTGTTACGGATATTGAGGCTTTTTCAACATGGTTAAAGGATAAAAAATCGACACAAGAAATCGCATATCGCCCTGCGCGCGTTCTGTTACAAGACTTTACGGGTGTGCCCGCGGTTGTCGATTTGGCCGCAATGCGCGAAGCGATTGTTAAACTTGGTGGTGATGCAAAAAAAATTAACCCACTATCGGCGGTTGATCTTGTAATTGACCATTCGGTGATGGTTGATGAATTTGGAACGGTTCAGGCATTTCAAGAAAATGTGGAACGAGAGTTTGAGCGTAATGCCGAACGATATGAGTTTTTAAAATGGGGGCAACAAGCCTTTGATAATTTCCGCGTTGTTCCACCGGGAACAGGTATTTGTCACCAGGTGAATTTGGAATATCTTGGCCAAACCGTATGGGTGACAGATGACGCAGAAGGGAATGCGGTTGCGTACCCTGACACACTGGTGGGAACGGATTCTCATACAACTATGATCAATGGGCTTGGCGTTCTTGGTTGGGGTGTTGGTGGTATTGAGGCCGAGGCCGCGATGTTGGGGCAACCTGTATCCATGTTAATTCCAGAGGTTATTGGATTTAAATTGATGGGTAAGTTAAAGGAAGGCGCAACGGCGACGGATCTTGTTTTAACGGTAACGCAAATGTTACGTGCCAAAGGGGTTGTTGGTAAATTTGTTGAATTTTATGGTGATGGCTTGGATGCAATGTCCCTTGCCGATCGCGCGACAATTTCAAACATGGCGCCTGAATATGGTGCAACATGTGGGTTTTTTCCAGTGGACGAAGAAACATGCCGTTTCCTTGAATTTACAGGTCGCGATGAGGCACGTGTGGCGTTGGTGCGTGAATATGCACAGGCACAGGGAATGTGGCGTGATGCAAATACACCTGATCCTGTGTTCACAGATACATTGGAATTAAATATGGCGGATGTAGAGCCATCAATCGCAGGGCCAAAACGCCCTCAGGATAAGATTTTACTATCAAATGCAGTGAGCCAATTTGAAGAAGATTTAAAAGTCCTTGGGCAAGGCGGTAAAGATATGCCTGTTGAAGGGGCAGATTACACAATCACCGATGGTGATGTGACAATCGCGGCGATTACATCATGTACAAATACATCCAATCCATCCGTGATGATTGCATCGGGGTTGGTTGCACGAAATGCAAATAAATTGGGAATGAAGGTCAAACCATGGGTGAAAACGTCATTGGCACCAGGGTCACAGGTTGTAACGGATTATTTGGAAAATGCCGGATTGCAAGAACATATGGATGCGTTGGGTTTTAACCTTGTTGGATATGGTTGTACAACATGTATCGGAAATTCGGGGCCTCTTCCTGCACCAATTTCAAAGGCGGTGCATGACGGGGATTTAACCGTGACGTCCGTGTTGTCAGGAAATCGTAATTTTGAAGGACGGATCAGTCCTGATATTAAGGCGAATTATCTGGCCTCGCCTCCATTGGTTGTAGCATATGCGTTGGCTGGTTCAATGAAAGTGGACGTTTATAAGGATTCATTGGGTAAGGATAAAGACGGCAACGATGTTTATTTGAAGGATATTTGGCCATCAAATGATGAGGTGCGCGCCGAAGTTGAAAAGGCATTAACACCCGATATGTTTAAAACCCGATATGCCGATGTGTTTAAAGGGCCAGAGGAATGGCAAGCCGTTGACAACGCAACCGGGCAAACCTATGCATGGTCGGATGCATCTACCTATATCCAAAACCCACCATTTTTTGAGGGGATGTCATTAGAGGGATCGCATGGTGGTGATGTTAAGGGCGCAAAGGCCTTGGCCGTTTTGGGCATGTCCGTGACAACTGATCATATTTCACCTGCCGGCGCGATCAAAGCAGACAGCCCCGCGGGAGAATATCTTCAATCTCATCAAGTCGCACCACGTGAGTTCAACTCCTACGGGTCTCGCCGTGGAAATGATCGCGTCATGACACGCGGAACATTTGCCAATATTCGTATTAGAAATGAGATGTTGGACGATGTTGAAGGCGGTTACACACTTTATAACGGTGAACAAATGCCGATTTACGATGCGGCGATGAAGCACAAGGCCGATGGCACGCCATTGGTTGTGATTGGTGGTAAGGAATATGGAACAGGATCATCCCGTGATTGGGCGGCAAAGGGAACACGTTTATTAGGTGTTCAGGCCGTGATTACAGAAAGCTTTGAACGTATTCACCGTTCTAACCTTGTTGGTATGGGCGTGTTACCGTTGCAATTTAAGGATGGAGATAGCCGTGAAAGCCTTGGTATCACAGGCGCGGAAACATTCGATATTACGGGTGTGGCAGGTGATTTAACACCGCATCAGGATGCAACATTGACGATCACATATGCAGATGGATCAACGAAAGAGGCAACATTGCTTGTGCGCCTTGACACAGCCGACGAAGTCGATTATTTCCGCGCGGGTGGTATCTTGCACTATGTGTTGAGGCAAATGGCGAAATAGTTGTCTAAAAAAATAGTATCTATTATTGGTGTAGGGGCGTTTGGTGAATTTATGACCTCTCACCTTTACGACCATTTTGATGTTTTGCTGTGCGATCCGCATCGTGATTTGAGCACATTGTCCGATCGTGCGTTGATTTGTGATATAAAGCAGGCGGCGCGCGCTGATTACGTTGTCTTATCTGTACCTGTAAAATACCTTCAAGATGTGATGAGAGAAATTGCCCCATATTTAAAAACAGGGCAGGTTTTGATTGATGTGGCCTCCGTCAAATGTAAACCACGCGATATTATTACGGCGGCGATCCCTGGAGGTGTTGATTATATTGGTCTTCATCCTTTGTTTGGGCCAGAAAGTGGTAAGCATGGAATTGAAGGATTAAATGTTACCGTATGTGGGCGGGGAGATGATTTGGAAAAATCCATTGTCGATTTCTTATCAGGTGAATTAAAATTGAACGTGTTTCATGCCACGGCAGAAGACCATGACAAACAAATGGCGTATGTTCAGGGGTTGTCTCACATGATTGGGAAAGCGTTTCAAAATATGAATTTGCCAGAGATTACGCAATCAACACACAGTTTTTTCCTGCTTCAACAAATGGCAGATAATGTTAAAAATGACAGTGACGAATTGTTTGCCTCAATCCAACATGATAACCCGTATTCGAATGTTGTTCGAAGTGAATTTTTTGACTCCGTTCGCCATTTGGAAAAGACCTTACAAACGGATTAAATCTCGCTTGTGATTTTCTGTATTTCTTTGAAATTTGGACGCTCAGGTCGATATTTAATGTCGTATTGTCGCTCTATTTGTTGGATTGATAAATTGAGCGAGGCCAAGCGTTTCGCAAGAATTTTTACGGCACGAGAATTGTTTTTTTCATCTTTCATGAATCCTATACGTACGGCCATGTTTATACCCTCGATGTAATCGGCGGCTAATCGCATTGCGATAAAGTGATGGGGACTTTTTTCAACTTTCTTATCTTCGTACATGCGAGTGATAAATGTCGCCTTTTGCCCTGGAATGCGTAAGATAACGGCAAAGCGAAGCTCTGTATCATTGTCATCTAAAATAAACCCGACATGGGATTCTTGTTCAATTAAGACATCTTTTCCCATTTTTTTGAATGCGTTTTGCGCCATGATGATGGGTTGTTTATCGCCTTGTTTTTCTTTTGAACTTTTAAATTCACATTGTTCAATAACATCGAAAAAATGGTGGTGGAAAGCATCTGAAAATACGGGTTTTCCCATGTGATATGCGGCAATCCATGTTTCGGGCGTGTTATCTTTTTCAAAAGGGTCGGTGACCTTTGACCATAATTCATTCCACTTGAAAAATGTTTCAACATTTTCGATGTGACTCACATAAGACATCTGGTTTAGTAATTCCGAACCAAAACGAAGGGTCGCATGCATTGAATGCCCTCGGATAATAAGAGGGATGGAACTTCCTTGAATAGGAATAACCAAACGATTTCCAAGGGCCGTTATTCCCATAAATTCATCATTGATGTCACGCAGGACAAATTTTTCGCGAAGGAGGGATATATTATTCATGAAAATTTATTATATCTGCTTCTTTAAATTTTTTGCATCGTTTTTTAATGTGGCAAAATCAGGTTTTTCTGGCCGATATTGTATTTTGTACAAATTTTCATAAGTTGCGATGGCCTTGGTTAGGCGGCCGATACGCTTGTAGGCTGATTTCGCTTTTAACGCTTGAGGTGAGGTGGCGGTTACCAACTCGTTATCTAATTGATGTTCCGTGTATCCTGTTGTGATGGCCAATTGTATAGCCTCTAAAAAGAATCCGGCGAGCTCTAAGCTATGATATGGCATTAATTTTTGGATATCATCCGTGTCTGTTTTTTGCTTAATGTGAAAATTAAATGTGCTCGACCGCTCTGGTGATCGCAATATTAACCCACATCTCGATCGATCATCCAATGCGCCAATCACAAGGCCGATTGTTGCGTTGTGGTTAATTGCAACATCGTGGCCGGCTTGTTTGAAAATATCCTCGGCAATTGGAATTGCGCGATCATATTCCACTCTGTTTTTAATATCGCATTGTTCAATGATGTCTAAAAATGGATGGTGTTGTCCATGTTCAAATATAAGGCGCCCTTTGTGATAGACGGCGCACCACGTTTCATGGACGTGTGGGCGTTCAAAATCCGATGTCACATCAAACCACAACTCTTTCCAAGGTAAGGGGGTTTGACGATTAATCAAAGGTCCTGTTTTATAAAATTCTTGTGTGATGCGATTAGAAAAATAGAGCGCAGTGTGCATTGAATGCGTACGGATAACAAGGCGTTCGGTTATCTCTCCATTTAACGATAGTAACGGTAAAAGAATACGGTTTCCCAACGCAACAAGCGTGTGCTTGTCACTACCTTTTTCAATAATGGTAAAGCGCTCGCGCAGCAGTGATGTGTTGAGAAGCATCATAGTGATATATTATTTATCATATGTGGTGCTAAATCCAAGCGGAATTAATTATCGCGATAGAGTGGCCGGTCCCGAAGCGATTTGTGGAATCCAAGATTGAGGAGGAATGTACTCTCTACTCTCGCTGTCACCCGGAACAAATTCAGGGTCGAAATCTGTGAATATCCCCCCTGTTGATGGACAAACAGATCCAAAATTATCGCCACAATACATGGCTGATGTTAAAAGATTAATTTTACGATTGGCTTCATCGAAAATTTTGAGTTGCTGCGCGATTTCGCGTGTTATTCTTGCCTCTTCTTTTAAAGACATGGGTTTTTCATCTTGTGGACGTTGGTGTGTTGCCTTGCGATCACCGTAAAAATCGATAGTGGTAGTGGCAACTTGCTCGCTTACCATGTCCATTCCTGGAACGCCCAGTGATTCTATCACAATCATGGCTGCATCATCATTATTCATGGCTGAGTATGATGCGTTGCTGTTCACAACGTCGATGGAATTGTTGATATTAGGCAGTTTTTGAATAGCGTCGCCGGCTGCTTTTAGGCGACCCATCTCTTGTGTTCTTAAATGATCAAGCGATTGCGCCATCTTCGTTTGCATCTGATTTGTTAAATTGCTCATAAATTCCTGTTCCTTAATTCTTTATAAATTATAGAACGAACTTATGAATATATGTTTAAAGATAGTTCGAATTCAATGAATTATCAATCAAATAATGCGTCGATATCACCCTGTGACGCCGTCTCGGTATTTGCAAGGTCATCGGATTGATTATCCAACATTTGTTGTTTTGCTGTGGATGTGTCAATTCCAAATTTAGAAAGTGTTGAACTTAATCTTTCCTCAATGGATCGAATGTTGTCCAACGACGTTGTAACACGTTGACTAACCAAATCCTGGAATCCACATGCCATGATAATCATTTGAATATTGGCATGAATATCTTCGGCTATCGGGGCGAGATGCATGTCAGAGGTAAGTAAATCGTCATTATCATCCAATGTTTTTCGGATGTTTTCGGCCGCGTCCAATATGGTTGTTGCCGCGCGCTCTGTTTCTTTTACTACGGCTTCAAGCTCTGCACCTGAATTGGCAGGGGTTGTCCCATCACCTGCAAATGATATGGCGTTTAACATGCCTAACATGTCTGTAAAACGTTTTCCTGCGTCTTCTTCGGCCATTTCCATTAATTGAGATGTGGCCTCAATTTCCATGGAAATTTCATCAAAACGCCGTGCGATGAATGTTTCAAGATCAGTTAATTTCTGATCAACATCTTTTTGGTCTTTTGCGGCATCAGTTGGTGTAATTTGTTGAGTCATTGTATTATTCATTCTAAGCTATTATATAATTTTTGAAACAAGAACGTTAATAAAATATGCGTAATTACATACAAGGATAAACATGCCCCGTGAAGATCGCCGTATTATTTTTGATTTAGCCGAAACTTATAAGGCTCTTTACACGTTGTCTCAGAAGCAAGATGATGCACCGAAAATGATTGCCGGGGCAATTGAGTCAATCGCTATTGCATCGGGGGATGCTAATAATGTTGAGGTTACTATTATTAATCCTCAATTTTCCGAAAAAGCAAAAGTAATTTATTCTCGGGATTTCGTTGCCGCAGCACTTATGATGCTTTGCCGAGGGGAGAGTATTCCCCTACCGCGTAAAGCCTCGAAAACTGTGATGATTGATGCGGATAGAGTGATTTTACGAGTAATGGTTTAAAATCTCTTGATTTTGAATAGACATAACGATATAAGGCTTTGATGGATATTGGATTTTACCAAGATAAAGATTGGTCTAAACAGCCAGTAAGAGAGATTTTTGCTGTAGTTGATATTTTATTCAACAAGATGAAAAAAGACTATAAAAATCAACTTGAAGAAGGAAAGGTTAGTACAGGGCCCTTGTACAACCATGTCATCGATTTTATGGTTAAAAGGTTGGAATCTATTGATTATTCCGATGATTTGAAATGCTCTATAAAAGCATCTGGGATCGCTTTTGCGGAGTCAATTTTAAAGGATCCGTACTACATTCGAAAGTCAAATGAATGGGATTCTGTTAAAAAGAGCAAAGGTGATTTAACGGAGTTTGGAAGAGTGATGCAAAGAAAAATAAATGAATCTTTTTCCAAGCATAGGCAGTGGGGGATGTGTAATCGAGATACTTCGATTGAAATTGTTACACAAGAACCCCATAAAGATTTCTTGGGGCGCTCACGAATTTTACAGGGTTCATATGGTTTTATTGGCGCAAGAATATCATATAACCATTCACGAATAATGGCCGGTAAACATAGTGAAAATATTCGAATGAATAATCATCCTGCTAGCGCTGTAAAAACACCAACTTCATGGTTGTCCGTTCTTTTTCATGAGAACGCCCATGCCATTGAGGAAATCGAACGCCAACAAGTGATGTGTAAACCTGCGACAGATATTGCGGATAATATTGACGCGCAATTGTTGTTGGCGGATGACAAATTCCCTCAAACGGCAGAGTTTAGAGCGATGTGCTATGATGCTTATCGTGCGCTTCCTTCTGAACGCTTGGCTCGTGAAGTAGGGCAAGCTGCTTTTGAAGGTAGGATGAATGCAGAAAGAAGATTGGTTGCTTAACCATCGCCCATTTTAAGGGCGTTGATGAATGCGCTTTGTGGAATTTCAACATTCCCGTATTGGCGCATTTTCTTTTTCCCTTTTTTCTGTTTTTCCAACAATTTATTTTTCCGTGTCACATCGCCACCGTATAATTTCGCTGTCACGTCCTTGCGGAATGCGGATAATGTTTCACGGGCAATCACACGCCCACCAATGGCGGCCTGAATCGCGATTTTAAATTGTTGACGTGGGATCAGGTCTTTTAATCTCTCACATAATTGACGACCTCTTCGTTCGGCTTGTGATTTATGAACAATCATGGCCAATGCGTCTACGTCCTCATCATTTACGCGAATATCCATCTTTACCAAATCATCCTCGCTGTACCCATCTAATTCATAATCAAAAGATGCATAACCACGAGAGATTGATTTAAGGCGATCATAAAAATCAAATACGACTTCGTTTAATGGAAGGTGGTAAACCAACATGGCGCGCGTACCAACATAGGTTAGGTCGAGTTGGGTTCCCCGGCGTTCTTCGCATAACTGTAATAACCCGCCCAAATATTCGTCGGGTACCAAAATTGTTGCTTTAATTATCGGTTCTTCAATTTTTGCAACTTTGACCGGGTCTGGCATGTCAACAGGGTTATAGAGCTCTTCTATATCACCGTTTGTCATGTGCAATTTATAAACAACTGTCGGTGCGGTTGGGATAAGGTCGAGGTCGAATTCACGACTTAATCGTTCCTGGATAATTTCCATGTGTAATAGCCCAAGAAAACCACATCGGAATCCAAGGCCAAGGGCTTGTGAATTTTCAGGTTCATAGTGAAGAGACGCGTCATTCAACGCTAACTTCCCGAGGCTGTCGCGTAAATGTTCGAAATCGGATGCATCAACAGGAAAGAGAGAGCAAAACACCATGGGGATAGATGGCTTAAACCCCTCCAACGCATCGGCCGTTGGGTTTTTCTCATCCGTGATTGTGTCACCGACTTTTGTCTCGCTGATTTCTTTGATAGATGCGGTGATGAATCCCATTTCCCCGGGGCCCAATTCGTCAACCATCACGTGTTTGGGGGTGAAGGTTCCCACGCGGTCAATTTGTTGCGTTGATCCCGCCTTCATAAATCTAATTTTTTGGCCTTTTTTCAGCGATCCTTCCATGACGCGAACAAGAATCATAACGCCCAAATAGGCATCATACCAAGAATCGACAAGCAAGGCTTTTGTCTGTTGATCCGCTGGGTCAACGGGTGCGGGGAGGCGTGTTACGATCGCCTCTAACAATCCTTCAATACCGATTCCTGTTTTTCCTGAAACTTCAATCGCATCGGATGCATCAATGCCAATCACGTCTTCAATTTGTTTTTTTACGCGCTCAACATCTGCG
>Ga0206130_10009704_pt1 | contig 10015 bp, 12 predicted proteins | sample Helgoland_Spring_9_FD_148637 | JGI IMG/M metagenome (GOLD analysis project Ga0206130, IMG submission 148637) | Pelagic subsurface seawater microbial communities from Kabeltonne, Helgoland, North Sea - Helgoland_Spring_Bloom_20160512_1 | ecosystem: Environmental > Aquatic > Marine > Epipelagic ...
TCATCAATCCGCATTCATCTGCAGACCAAACGCTGCCATTCCAAATTAGCCACTGCTTAGTCTGGAAAACAAATACTGCTCTACCATTCAACCATTGGCCAAAGGTCTCGCCCAGTTTTGCCTCTGTAACATTAGACCCGTCAGTAAACTGCCCAAAGTTAAGCACCTCGGCCTTGGCTTCTTCAAGAACGGATAGCGATTTGGCTTCTTGGCCCACAGTAAGTGGCAACCCTTTCTGAGATACGATCAGCAGCAGCCTTCCCAATGCAGTCAACTAGACCATTATATCCCCGAAGTTCATCATTAGGTTTGCCAACAGAAGTTCTAACACAGTTCATACGACCCTGCTCTTCTGGGTCCCCCGTTATCTCGCAAATGCGCTGGATAATATTGACAAGCAGTTGAGCATCTATGCCTTGCTTTAGGCACAGGCCCGCGAAAGACAAAGCCAACTCATGTCTGGAACCTTCAGACCAAAGCTGGGCAATCTCGCTACATGCCCCCAGAAAAGAGACTGCCTTTAGCAACTCAGAGTATTCAACCTCAAGCGCGTCAGGATTAAACTCAGTAAAGTTCAAACACTCTCCATTTGGATGAATGGAAGGCGGGATCATTGTTTGTGCGCCATCGCCCCGCAGTTCAACCAGAGTAGATTTAGGACCATTACCGTTGAACTTCTTAGTCGGACCAAAAGATGTGGCTCGATACAGATAGTGGCCACTGTCGGCTGTACCTCGGTCAAACTGTGCAATGGGTTTGGGCAGTATAAGATCCGCCAAAGCCTTTACCTCCAGACAGTCTAGGTCAACGTCCATAACATCGGACTTAGGCCCAAGAAGAAGTCCTAGATTACCCTCATTGGATAGTGCTTCTTCTAGAGATTTACCCTGATCTGGCCAATTTGTATCTGCTGGTATTTTAGATTGTGGATACAGTTCAAGATAAGCGTCTTGAGCGCATAATACTGATATATTCATGAATTAAGTTGTCCAAGACAAACGGCATTTAACGCTTGTCATTTTTTTAAGGATAAAAGCCTATCCAAGCTAATTCGCGGCAATTTCAATCATTGGGGAAGTAGCTTTGCGGGTATCCCTCATGAGGGGTCCGCAGGTAGGCACGTGTGCGTAAAAACGAAACCACGGGTATCCCGCGCACTCAGGGTCCGATGATTCGCAGTGTAACAAACTAAAGAGAACATTGCAAGCCATAAAGGCAATAATATATCATTTTAAGTATTTATAATTTCAAAGGCATTTCAGCGTACGCTATACGACACTAAATTATGACAACTATATACTAAAGCCGTTATTCTGATATAACCCTCAAGACGGGAACTCATACTTCAAGGGATAATACCTAGAAGTTGACGAGTAAGCAGAAAAAATTATGCCAACCCGCATCTGCCAAAGGCTTACCTTGGCCTTGTAGAACTTCAACTTGGCGAAGCTTCAGTACAATGTCTTCCGGTTTCTCTCGTTTGCCACCCATTCTTAGGTCCTCCTTTAATAGGGATATACGTATCCCAGTGGGTGGGCCACTTTCAGGGGGCTATTCCACTGGCCGTTTCAATGTCACAGCCCCGGAGCGTAGGATGGTTTCTCTTCATTTTCTTCATGTAAAATTCTAGATTAGTATGGATAAGGATTATCCGTACAAAAGGGCTATCCAGTATTCATTTGGTTTTTTTTGTGTTCAATGTAAGCTGCTTCGAGCAATTGGTGGGGCGAGGATATGATTTCTACAATTCAAAAAGACATTGTTATAAATGGAGATATTACAGCAACGGGCGATATAGTGATCTATGGTCAAGTGAAAGGCACTGTAAACGCAAGAAGTCTTAAAGTAGAAAAAGAAGGGTCAGTTGAAGGAAACGTAACAGCACAATCCGTAGTCTCCAATGGCACCATTAAAGGGAAAATTGATGCAATAAGTGTCAGTTTACAGATCGGCTCTGATACAGAGTCCGAAGTTACATCAAACACATTGCAAGTCGAAATCAGTGCTAAAATCAATGGAAAGTGCCATATCCAGAAAACTTCCGATAACGCCAAATTATCCGGTGCCAGCGATGCCGATCTCAAAAAAGCGGCAAATTCAAACCCTACCTCAGTTCAGAAAACTTTATTTACTTAACAGCATCCCTATACCGATAAACGCTAGCAACGCCTATGCCCAGCGCTGATGCGATTTGTGAAGGCTTGAGACCATCCTTTGCCATTTGCTGTATCTTTGCCGCTTTTGCTCTTGCTCTTGCTGTTGCTGAACGGCCCTTGTATTTACGCCCGGCCTTTGCTTTTGCAATACCAACCCGCTGTCGTTCCAGCATCATCTCAAGCTCCCACAGAGCAATAGATGCAAGCAAGGACACTTGGAGTCGTCCATTTGCAGTTTTAGTATCAAGGCTCATATCCAGAACTTGAAGGGCAGCACCTTTATCCTCCAGCAATTGAATATGCTTCCACAGGGGCTTTGTTGCATAAATGGGCTGATGGGATTCACTGTATGAATCCAGCGTGATAGCTGATTGGGATGAGCATTTGGACCCCTACGAAGTACAAGACTAAGAATTGGTCGTCTTACAATGATAGCTTGAAGCAGCGTGGATCGTTGTCGATATGGTTTGATCCAGAGATGGTTTGGACACCTCCACCAAGCGGCAAGCGCGGTCGGCAGCAGCAATTCAGTGTTGCCGCTACTCAGACTTGTCTGACGCTGAAGGCCCTGTTTGGCATGCCGCTTCGCCAGGCAACTGGGTTCGTCCAGAGCTTGCTGCGGCTGGTTGGGTTGGACTGGGCCGCGCCAGATTTCCGCACCTTATGTCGACGTCAGCAGACATTGAACGTGAGCCTGCCGTATCGCGGATCTACAGGGCCACTGAACCTTCTAATCGACAGCACAGGCATCAAGGCCGAAGGTGAGGCGAGTGGAACGCACGCAAGCACGGAGGCTCCAAGCGCCGTGTTTGGCGTAAGATACACATTGGCATCGATGAGGAAACGCTCGAAGTGCGGGCGGTCGAAATCACCGGTAGCAACATTGGTGACGCACCCATGCTACCCAAACTTCTGAACCAAATTCCATCCGATCAGGACAGCGGTAGCGTTACTGCGGATGGGGCGTACGACACCCGTAAATGCCACGAGGCGATTGCCGCCAGAGACGCCCATGCAGTGGTCCCGCCACGAAAGAATGCAAAGCCCTGGAAACCAACGAGCACCGGAGCAATTACTCGTAACGATGCGGTCAATGCGCAACGATATCTGGGCCGCACCCTGTGACGTCGTTGGAGCGGATACCACCGTCGAAGCCGCGTCGAAACCAAAATGCACTGTATCAAACTACTCGGACAATCGTTGATGGCGCGGGACTTTGAGCGGCAGGTCGCAGAAATTCAAATCCGCATCGCCGTCCTCAATCGCTACACTGCTCTTGGTATACCTGTTACAGAACCTGTAAGCTAGGTGCGTATGGGGAGAGGGGAAAAACGTCCTTCACCCGGTTTGTGCAACAAAGTCATATTTACCCATCGATTTCATCCACAATAGGATTGGCGCAAATACCAATACCCTCAATTTCTACCTCTATAGTTTCGCCATCAAGCAACCAACGTGGTGGGTTTTTAGCGTGACCAACGCCAGGGGGTGTGCCCATAGCTATCAAATCACCAGATGACAGAGTTGCAAATTCTGATATTGCCGCAATCGTACGTGCAACCGACCACATCATATCCGATGTCGAGGCGCTTTGTAAAATTTCATCCCCGACACGGCTTTCAATTTTTAAACCTTCGCCGCCTGCCGGCAATTCATCAGAGGTTACAACAATTGGGCCGATAGCACCAGTTGAATCAAAGTTTTTGCCAGCAGTCCACTGGTGGGTCTTGCGTTGGTATTCGCGCACAGATCCATCGTTGAATATGGTGTATCCAAAAACATGGTTCAAAGCGTCAGACTCGGAAATGCGTTTTCCGCCTTTCCCAATGATGATCATTAACTCAGCTTCATAATCTAACTGCTCGGAGCACAAGGGACGGATCATAGGTGCGCCTGCCGGCATTAAAGATTTATTGCCCCGCATAAAAAATACGGGATATTCCGGAATATCATACCCGCCCTCTTTAATATGATCGACATAGTTCAAGCCTAGGCACATAATCATTCCCGGTGATATAATTGGCAATGCGGGCTTGATGGATGCTAGGGGCACAGCTGTCGCCCCCGCCGCTCGACTTTCGATATCAGTTGAGTTCATCCCAGCCATAATAATGCCCATTAAATCCGAGCCAATAGACGGGTCTCGTTCTGTCAGGTTGATCGCATTATGCCCAGAAACCAAAAAAACTGCACTGCCACCAGTGACTTGACCGACTAAGAATCTCATTTGATTTTCCTAATTTTCGACATTGTAGTTGATAATTCTATCGGCTCCAGCACTGGGGCGAGCAGGCCGCCGCCGTTTCAAACAGACAATCAGTCACCCCGACAGTACAACAACATCTTATCACCGTTTTGCAGCGTAATAAGACACGCGACGCTCCAGATAGGCCAAAAACTCTGAAATAGTGAATGCGAGTGCAAATAAAACAATCAGAACGGCCCAGAAGTGTCCCATTAAAAAGTTGGCAGAGTATAATTCGAACAAAGCCCCGAAACCAACGATTGAGATAAGAAGCTGACCTATAATGACCCCTTTAACAGCCCGGATTATACCAATGCGCACACCTCCCAAAATCTCGGGTAACGCGGCCCAGAAGTAAATTTTGAAAAAGGCGTCCATTGGAGACGCGCCAAAACTATTCGCCATTTCGATCAAAGAGCGGTTGATCTGTTTCACACCCGCTCTGGAATTCAAAATTATAATCCAAACTGCGAAAAGCGCAGTCGTGATAACAATCGACTTCATTCCAAAGCCGAATAGCACCATGAGCACGGGTACTAGCGCAGTAAGTGGTGCGCTAAGAAAGACATTCACCCAAGGCAGAAGCAGCTCATCCAAGAGCCGGTTCTTACCCATCAAGATACCAACAATAATTCCGATCACAACGGCAAAGAACACACCAAGAGAGAAGGCATAGGCGGTTTCCGCCAATGCCTTTTTAAAGGCGGGCGTTCCTATGATTGCAAACAAAGTTGCTAAAACCTCGCTAAGGGGCGGCACAAAAAACGTAAGGTCAGCGCGTCCGACGATTTCCCACAACAGTCCCCAAAGGATCAATGATGACATACCAGGTAACCTATAACCAAACAAATGCATATCTATCCCCTATTCGACATAAGTACGCAGCGAAGACCAGATATCATCTACGATATCTAAATACTCAGGGTCCCTACGAATGTTATCGACGCCCTTGTTCCGGAAGCTTGATGGTCGAATGATTTCTGAAACGCGACTTGGACGCGGCAGCAGGATTGCAATCTGGTCAGAGACATAGACCGCTTCTTCGATCGAATGGGTCACAAAAATAAATGTTTTATTTTCGTTTTGTACAAGGTTCAGCAAGTCTTCTTGAAACTTACGCCGTGTCTGTTCATCGACTGCCGAAAAGGGTTCATCCATCAGCAAAACATCCGCGTCTACAGACAAAGCACGTGCGAGGCCGACACGTTGGCGCATACCGCCCGAGAGCTCGTGAGGATAGCTATGTTCAAAGCCCGAGAGTCCAACATCACCAATGTACTTTTCTGCAATGGCTTCTCGTTCTGACTTTGCAACGCCGCGCATTTCCAAGCCGAATGCCACATTATTGAGTACAGTAGCCCAAGGCAGCAGTGCAAAATCTTGGAAAACAAAAGCTCTATCAGGTCCGGGCCCTTGTACGGTTTTTCCGTTAACTTCTACGTAGCCGGATGTGGGTAGGAGAAGTCCAGCGATAATCTTCAAAAGTGTTGTCTTACCACAGCCCGATGGACCCAAAAGTGACGTCAGCTGACCGCGAGGAAATTCTAGCGACATATCTCGAAGCGCTTCAACTTCACCATAGTTTTTCGTGATGTTGCGAACCGAAACAGCGCTGTCGGAACCTACCACCTCAATGTGATTTGGAGCTTCTTTAATCTGAGACATAGCCACGTTGATTTCCTTTAAAGAGGATAGTTTCAATCTTTTCGAGCAAGTTCAAGAAAAGCACTGCAAGAAGAATAATTGAGAAGATAGCCGCATACATGCTTGGGTAATCCGCAATAGAACGGCTGTAAGTAATAATATCACCAACGCCGGTTGGAGTGATTTTAAGCTCCGCCAAGATGGCACCAATAAAACCTGCTGAAATGCCAAGGCGCAGGCCTGCAAATATGACAGGTGAAGCAGCTGGGATTACAATACGCAACAGGACCGATGTCCGCGAGGCGAGAAAAGACTTACCCATTTCTTTGAATGACTCAGGTGTGTTTCGGACTGCGCCACTAGTGTTCAAAACAATTACAGGCATAGCCATAATACAGACCACAAGAACCTTTGAAGTCAATCCAATGCCATAGGCCAACACCAACAGGGGAATTAGGGCCGCCAAAGGTGCCGCTTGCATAACGATAAAGATTGGCGAAAAGAGCCAATCGAAAAAATTGTTTAACCCAACCCAAAGTCCCAGCCCAATACCAAGAACCGCTGAAATCATAATCCCAATGACCAATGGCCGCAGCGTTTCCTTGTAGGCTGCAAGCATCATCCCATTACCAATCATTTCAAAGAAGGCCTGCATGGAATCTAGAAATGTAGGAAAAGCATAGCTTACCGGAACACGGCCCGCTAATTCCCAAGCACCGCACAGGACAAGTGCCGACAGAATTTTTAGCAGATTTGCACGACTAAGCATCTATTTTGCGCTTTCGCTTTCAAGGGGTAGCTGCCGCAACCAAATTGGCGCGGCAGCCTTAGGATGAAATCACTTCATCGCAGCATCAAGAGGGGCCAGATACCAGAAATCTTCGATGTTTAGCGTCTCCGGGGTGCCATCAAGCTGGCCGGCCGAAGAATACCATTCCATGTCAGCCTTAGCAGCTTTGCGACCACCGCCGTTGGGATCATATAGTCCGCCAGCAACTGCATCAGCATAAAATCCATCGAGTTCCGCTAAGATTTCGGCAGGCAGTTGACCGATTGGACCGTCAGGATTGGTTTCACGGCGAATGATAGTGGGGTCGTCATGCATATCCTGCCAAGTGCTCACAAGTGCATTAATAAAAATGGCAACATCTTTTTCGTTGTCTTGGATCCAGTCAAGATTTCCAAACAAGGCCTCATCGCTGGCGTCAACATCAAACATTTCCAAAACATTAAATTTTTCAGCTGCTTCACTGCGCATCAATTTGTTTTTGTTTGACAAATCAATTATAGTGGCATCCGCGCGACCACCTAAAAGCGCCGCTACTCGGTTTGAAGAGCCGGGTACGTAAGACCGCTTACCAAACTTGATACCCATACGACCTTCAATCACATTGGCAATAGAATCGGTACCACCCCCACGTGAGTGCAGAAGAATGGGCTCGCCGTTCAAATCATCAAGCGATGAATAGGCGGTTGTCGTTACTGGAAAAAATTTCAACTTTGATAGCTGAAAGATAATTCGAAGTGGAGCGCGTGAACGCTGCATGGCGGAATAAGGCGTACCAAAACCAATGTCCATTTGACCACTTAGCACTGCCTGAATTGCCAATTCTTCATCTGAGAATGCGGTCCATTCATAGTCGAGCCCATTTGCCTTTGCGCGATCAAGAGCCACAAAAAACGCCGCCAATTCGTCCGACGGTGTTTCGGCAAGTGCAATGTGTATTTTATCAGCCTGCGCAACGCTTAGGGTCAATCCGATAGCCAATGGGATTGCAATTGCAGTCCCCAACGCTTTTTTCAAAAAGTGCTTCATGTTTCTCCTCCCAGAGTTTTACAGTTATAGTTCCTAGTTTGAATTTGACTTTTACTCTCTTTCAGACCTCAAAATTTTTCATGTTTAAGCATCTCCAAACAATCTGTTTGAAACAGAAACTAAGTGTGTTCGCATCGACGCATGAGCGGCAGATGGATCACGCGCCTCGATTGCCGCCAAAATTTGGTCATGTTCGGCAAAGCTTGTATGATCAAAAGCAGGGCGCACAGACGAGCGAACAACAGTCTTCCAGGCCACCCCACGCCGCACTGCATTCAAGTGGTCAAATAGCGACAAAAGCAACGGATTATCAGTCGCAATTCCGATTGCACGATGAAATTGATCGTCAAAAAGCTCGTAATCTTCCCAGTTATCAGCCGCCTGAGTGCGCTGCCCGATCATAGTCAGATTTGAAACCGCGTCTCCCGAAGCGTGAATCGCAGCTTCGCGCGCGATGGCCGGCTCCAAAGATAAGCGGGAGCGCATCAGCGTAATCGGAGTAACTTTAGTTATTAACTCAGCAAGTGATCCGCTACCGCTTTTTGGCTCGGTCGAGGCAATGAAAGTGCCTTTACCAACGTGCCGCCAAATACACCCCTCGCGCTCCAGCACATCAAAAGCCTTTCGCAGTACGGATCGGCTGATCTCTAAACGACCAATCAAATCTCGCTCTGCCGGCAAACGGTCACCTGGCTTGTATTCCCCAGCCTTTATGAAGTCACGCAAGGCCATGACAGTATCACAAGGAGTTCGGAATTCATCTATTTTTATCGTCGCTATTGTCATATATTGGTCAACCAATTTTGCTTTATTGGTAAAATTCTGCGCTTTCTTGGGGCTTATTGCAAGGAAAAAGTGTAAATTTTCTCAATTGGTTCTAATTGGTTTCGATTGATTTTTTATCAGGCGTGGTTTAGTTCTTTCTCAAAGCTTTTGTGAAACTGGAGAAATCTATGCCTAATTATGTGATCAGCCCACCACAAATCACTGGACTACCCATTGATGGGACTGACGCCTTATTTCCGGTTCGTAGAGTATACTGCATCGGCAGGAACTATGCCGCTCACGCAATTGAGATGGGTCATGATCCAGACCGCGAACCACCTTTTTTCTTTCAAAAAAATCCCAATAATCTCGACCCATCGGGAACCTTTCCTTATCCCCCGCACAGTTCCGACGTGCATCATGAAGCAGAGATGTACGTAGCGCTGAAATCCGGTGGAGCCAACATAGCGGTCGAGGAAGCGCTAGATTGCATTTATGGCTATGGGTTGTCTCTCGACATGACCCGGCGCGACCTACAGGGCCAAATGAAAAAACTGGGGCGACCGTGGGAAATAGGCAAAGCCTTTGAACGTTCTGCGCCCTGTGGCCCAATTTATCCGGCTTCGACGATCGGCCATCTCGCTGCTGGGCGTCTCGTATTGACAGTCAACGGTGAGACTCGGCAAGAAGGTGATCTCAACCAGATGATTTGGAAAGTGCCCGAGATGATCTCTTACCTGAGCCAGTATTTTGAGCTCGCGTCTGGAGATATCATACAATCTGGCACGCCCGCAGGCGTTAGCCCAATAGTAAAAGGGGACGTTATGGTAGTAACAATTGACGGACTCGGAAGTTTGTCTGTAACGGTCGAATGAATGTTTCGTGCATTTCTAAGAATAGCCCAATGAATAACGAATGCTATAACTTCTTCTAGGCTGCCAGATATGAAAGCAATTGAACACGGCGCTGTAAACACTAAAAAATGAGTGATCCATTTTAAATTTTGGAATGCCCCCATTAAATGGTCCATGATAAATGTTAATGCATAGTGGGATTTTGGTCTACATTTATGATACTCTCCGGCGCAGGCGGACGGTACCCAAGTGCGCTGTGAGGTCTAACGGTATTGTAGTGATATCGCCACCTTTCGATTAGGATTTGTGCTTCAGTTCGCGGCATAAGCTGGCAATGGGTGATGTTTTTTTGAAGTGGTTAGAAATCATAATAAATATTTATTATCAGATATTTATGCAATTTAGTACTTGCTTTGTTCTTGTTAATCTAGTAGTATTCGAATCATCGGACCCTGAGTGCGCGGGATACCCGTGGTTTCGTTTTTACGCACACGTGCCTACCTGCGGACCCCTCATGAGGGATACCCGCAAAGCT
>Ga0206130_10009711_pt1 | contig 10009 bp, 7 predicted proteins | sample Helgoland_Spring_9_FD_148637 | JGI IMG/M metagenome (GOLD analysis project Ga0206130, IMG submission 148637) | Pelagic subsurface seawater microbial communities from Kabeltonne, Helgoland, North Sea - Helgoland_Spring_Bloom_20160512_1 | ecosystem: Environmental > Aquatic > Marine > Epipelagic ...
AACCAAATGCCCACATTTCCTTTTTCCTAATTCTCTTGATAGCAAACAATACTCCTGAAAAAACAAACAAAACTCCAACCCAAACAAAAGGATTACTCCATCCGACTATTTGAATTTGATCATATCCATAATAATAAACTAAAGGAGCTGGCAAAACCATCATCTTTAGATAATACATAATGCTATAAAAAAACATTGGCACTCGTTCCAGTTTGGAGTCAGCAAAATAGAGCGGGTTTTCAAAAAACATTTTCTCTCTAACAACTCCATCTGTTAGGGCTGTCTTCTTTAACAAATAGAAAACAAATACACCGATTAGCATAAGGCCAAAAACGACGACAAATTTCCTGATTTTTACATCTCTGAAATAGTATAACACCAAAGGTACAAGGACAATAAATGTAAACCCTACCTTTTTCGACAATATACTTAGAGCAATCATTAACACCCCAACAATTAGGTATATTAGTTTCTTGTATTCTGAGTCTACATACTTCAAAAATGAAAACATCGCAAACAACCCAAAGATCATTACAAAAAGCTCATCTCGGCATTTGATATTATTAACTACCTCCGAGTGAATTGGATGAATCAGGAAAAGTAATGCCACAAAAAAAGGGAAAACCCAACCTTTATCAGGAAAGAGCTTGAAAATCAACAAATAAATCAGAACTATTAAAAGAGCATATAACATTACATTAATCAGGTGGCTAATCGACGCTCTTTTCTTAATTGATTTATCCCCTACGAATTGATATTCAATAGCAAAACTGGCTGTAACAATTGGCCTATATTCATACTGCTGTTGATCAGTATAAACATAGTGGGTCGTGAAAATATCTGGTAACCCTAAAATACCTTTTTCAACCCTTTCATGAACACTGTTATCAGTAGTAGTAACTAAATCATCGTCAAGAGAGTACCCATTTTTTAAAGTATTTCCATAGTACAAAAAGACCATAATTATTAGCGCAATAACTGGAAGCCATTTTTTCTTCGAGTTCGAAGATTGTACTTTATTCTTTTGCCTTTTAACATGCATGCGATAAAAATAGGAATATAAACAGTAATACAATCTCATTGAGGTAGCAATAATTGCTATTCGCAGAATAATTAGTGATTCAATTTGAATTTATGAAATTCAAACCTATCATTTTGTTACTTTTGCCAGTATGGAGTACTTGAAAGAATTGAATGAAGCACAGAGAGTTGCCACCATGCACATACAAGGGCCGTTAATGGTTATTGCGGGTGCAGGATCTGGAAAAACGAGGGTTTTAACCTATCGAATAGCTCATTTAATAGATAATGGAGTTGATCCATTTAATATTTTGGCACTTACTTTTACCAATAAAGCTGCCAAGGAAATGAAAGAACGTATTTCTACAATTATTGGTTCTGATAATGGAAGAAGTATTTGGATGGGAACATTCCACTCTGTTTTTGCAAGAATACTAAGAGTTGAAAGTGAAAAGATTGGATATCCCAATAACTTTACAATTTACGACACACAGGACACAAAAAGTTTAATAAAGACAATCGTGAAAGAACTTGGCTTGGACGATAAGCTTTATAAACCAGGCATTGTATATTCTAGAATCTCGTCAGCAAAAAACAACCTTATTTCTGCTCGGGCCTACATGGATGACATAAGTATTATGGCTGATGATAGGTCTACCGGAAGACCGCGATTGCATGAAGTATACATAGAATATGAAAAAAGATGTTTCAAAGCACATGCAATGGATTTTGATGATCTTCTTTTTAAAACAAATGTTTTACTAAAAAATAATCCAGATGTTTTATTAAAATATCAAGAAAAATTCAAATACATTTTGGTGGACGAGTACCAAGATACTAATTACTCGCAATATCTAATTGTAAAAAGATTAGCAGCAAGACATGAAAATATATGTGTGGTTGGAGATGATGCTCAAAGTATCTATGCTTTCAGGGGGGCAAATATTCAAAACATATTAAATTTTAAAAAGGATTACCCTGATTATAGCTTATACAAATTGGAGCAGAACTATCGATCCACCAAAATAATTGTAGATGCTGCCAATAGTATAATCTCAAATAACAAGAATCAGATAAAGAAAAATGTTTGGACTTCTAACGGTGAAGGTGAAAAAATTAAGGTATTAAAAACCTATTCGGATAACGAAGAAGGGAAATTAATCTCAAACGATATTTTTGATGTTAAAAACAACGAACAAGCTTTAAACTCTGATTTCGCAATATTGTACAGAACAAACGCTCAGTCTCGTTCATTTGAAGAATCATTAAGAAAACTTAACATACCCTATCGAATCTATGGAGGATTATCTTTTTATCAACGAAAAGAAATAAAAGACACTTTAGCTTACTTCCGATTAACTGCTAACCACAATGATGAGGAAGCCCTCAAAAGAGTAATTAACTACCCGAAAAGAGGAATCGGCGGAACAACCATCGACAAAGCTAGAATTTGTGCTAGTGAAAATGATAAAAGCCTTTGGGAGGTGTTGGAAAACCCTGTTCAAAATGGATTAAAGCTAAATGCAGGTACTCAAAATAAAATAGGAGAATTTGTCAATATGATAAAAAGTTTCGCTACTAAACTTTCCTCAGAATCTGCATTTGATTTGTGTAACGACATTGCTGTAAACAGTGGAATACTAAAGGAACATTATAGGGACAAAACCCCTGAAGGAGTAGCTAAATATGATAATATTCAGGAGCTATTAAATGGTATCAAAGGGTTTGTTGAAACGCAGAAAACAAGTGAAGAACACATCGTTACACTTCCTGATTTCCTTATTGACGTGGCACTTCTTACAGATGCGGACAATGACGATCCTGATGATAAAAACAAAGTCAGCCTAATGACTGTGCACGCTGCAAAAGGGCTTGAATTCCAATATGTTTACGTTGTGGGGATGGAAGAAAACTTATTCCCATCTCAAATGGCACTAAACACCCGTTCGGAACTGGAAGAAGAAAGAAGGTTATTTTATGTTGCAATAACGCGAGCTGAAAAAAAAGCAACTTTATCATTTGCCACAAGCCGCTACAGATGGGGACAATTAGTTCAATGTGAAATGAGTCGTTTTATTGAAGAGGTCGACAGTAAGTTTCTTGACATGGAACGTGTATTTTCAAGAAATGAAGAAAAAAATGAGTTGCCATTTGGGATGCCATCAAACAATGGTTCTGGCTTTAGTTCAAAAAAAGGAACTAAAGCCTATAAAACGAAGAAAGCTATACCTACAATAACTACTTCTAGCACATATAACAAGAAAAACTTAAAGCGTATTGAAAGCATTGAAAATAAGGAAGGATCGGAGGTAGATGTAAAAAGAATTGTAGTTGGAGCAAAAGTGTCGCATGAAAGATTTGGAAAAGGAAAAGTAATAAACATTGAAGGCACTCCTCCAAATGTTAAAGCAACTGTTTTCTTTCCTGAGAAAGGGCAGAAACAACTTTTACTCAAATATGCTAAACTCAATGTAATCGGATAACATTCAACGTAATTTCCGCAACTCAATTGCAAAATGATTATTAGCTGAAAATTCCATTAACAGACTATAAAATGAACTCGCTATATTAGAATCATTCACCTCTTTTGGCGTTTTAATAATATTATTACTACTTTTGGAATCATCAAGTTTAAGGAAAGCTATAATTATTCCATTTTATTACCTACAGGAATCAATTAGAACAAAAGGACATTAACGCAAATCATGTTAGAAACATTAGAATTAGATTACAACACCAGTCGTGAAAAAATGATTATTCCTGAATATGGAAGAAACGTTCAAAACATGATTCATCACTGCATTTCTATTAAAGAAAAAGAGGAAAGGAATAAATGTGCACAAGCAATTATCAAAGTTATGGGACAGCTAAAACCTCAACTAAGAGATATAGAAGACTACACGCATAAACTTTGGGCACACTTATTTATAATGGCTGATTTCAAATTAGATGTTGATTCTCCATATCCAATACCAAGTAAAGAGTCTTTTAATTCTAAACCTGAAAGGGTAGAATATCCGCGTAAAAAAATTAAGTACGGCCACTACGGTAAAGTTCTAGAAGAAATGATAACTGCTGCTGTGGAATATCCTGAAGGTGACGAGAAAAAATATTTAACGCTACGTATTGCAAACCTTTTAAAAACATCCTATTTACTTTGGAATAGAGACACTGTTAACGACAACACAATTGTAAAACAATTAGAAGAATTGTCTGGAGGAAAACTTACGGTTGATGTCACCGAGCTTCAAGATACAGCTGATATATTGAAATTAATGAGAAGTAACTCTGTTCCAAAAGACGTCACTGTTTTAACCAGTAAGCGATCCAACAACAGCAGCAATAATAGGTCAAACAACGGGAAAGGAAAACAGAAGAATTATAAAAGAAATAAGAGATAAAACGAAGTTGAAGAATGGGAACTTTTGAAATTCATGGTGGTAATAAATTAAAGGGAGATTTAATTCCTCAGGGAGCTAAAAATGAAGCATTACAAGTAATAAACGCCGTACTATTAACCCCTGAAAAGGTTATCATTGATAACATTCCTGACATTATTGATGTAAACAAATTAATTAATTTATTACAAGCATTAGGTGTAAAAATTGAAAAACTGGATAAGGGAAAGTACAGTTTTCAATCAGATGAAGTAGATGTTGACTTCATGATGACGGAAGAATTCAAAGAAAAAGGTGGAGGACTGAGAGGATCAATAATGGTAGTTGGGCCTTTATTGGCCAGATTTGGAAAAGGATACATACCTAAGCCAGGCGGTGACAAGATTGGTAGAAGAAGAATTGATACGCATTTCATTGGATTTGAAAGACTTGGCGCTAACTTCAATTACAACGCTAAAACAAACTTCTATAAAGCCGAAGCTAAAAGGTTAAAAGGCTGTTATATGCTCCTTGACGAGGCTTCTGTAACAGGAACAGCAAATATTATTATGGCTGCTGTTTTGGCAGAAGGAAAGACCACAATATACAACGCAGCATGTGAGCCCTATATTCAGCAACTCTCTAAAATGTTAAATAGCATGGGAGCAAATATTAGCGGACTGGGCTCTAATATGTTAATCATTGAAGGGGTTGAAAAACTAGGTGGATGTGAACATCGAATTCTTCCTGACATGATAGAAATAGGTAGTTTTATAGGTTTAGCAGCAATGACTCAATCAGAAATTACTATTAAAGATGTTTCCTATGAAAACTTAGGACAAATACCTGGAGTTTTTAAGAAATTAGGAATTAAACTAGAAAGAAAAGGAGATGATATTTACGTTCCTTCTCAAGATAGTTATGAGATTGAGTCATATATTGATGGTTCAATTTTAACAATTTCAGACGCACCGTGGCCAGGGTTTACACCTGATCTTTTAAGTATCATTCTAGTAGTCGCAACACAAGCAAAAGGAAGTGTTTTGATACATCAAAAAATGTTTGAGAGTCGCTTGTTTTTTACGGATAAATTAATCGACATGGGAGCTCAAATTATTCTTTGTGATCCACATAGAGCGAATGTAATTGGATTGAATAGGAAATCACCACTTAGAGGAATCACAATGACATCTCCAGACATTAGAGCAGGGGTATCCTTATTAATCGCTGCACTATCAGCTGAAGGTAAAAGTGTGATAAAAAATATTGAACAAATTGACAGAGGATATCAAGATATTGAATTAAGGTTAAACAATTTAGGGGCAGATATCAAAAGAATTTAAAGTCAATAACTTTAGTCTAATATTCCAACATGGTTTGGAATAATAATTGCGGTAATCATCCCATAATTCAACAAATTAAATAGTACAAATACAATGAAATCATTTAAATTAATTTTAGTTCTTGCCCTAGTAGCGTTAACTGCATCTAATTTTGCTTGGCCTCCCAAAAAGAAAAAAAGGAAAAAGAACAAAACTCATATTGTAGAAGCTCAGACCGGCACGAGCATTGGAGATATTGCACCTAACATTAAATTAAACAACCCTGACGGAAAGGAAATGAGTTTATCTGATTTACGAGGCAAAGTGGTTTTGATTGACTTTTGGGCTTCTTGGTGCGGGCCTTGTAGAAGAGAGAATCCAAATGTTGTAAAGGCTTATAATAAATATAGTAAAGCAAAATTTAAAAATGCAAAAGGGTTTGAAATCTTCAGTGTTTCTCTCGATAAAAGTGTTGGCCCATGGAAAAGCGCAATTGCAAAAGATGGTTTAACATGGAAATATCATGTTAGTGATTTATTATACTGGAACAGTAAAGCAGCAGCCTTGTATCATGTAAATTCGATACCTATGAGTTTTCTAATTGATGAAAATGGAAAAATAATCGCAAAAAACTTAAGAGGTATTCAACTGCATCAAGCATTAGATAAATTAGTTGAAAAACTATAGTCAAATAATTATTGACAACGATTAAAACCCAGTTAGATTAGCTGGGTTTTTTTACGCCCAAAAACTGACAAAGACTTTACGAAAACTGTCATCTGACATAATATCTAATTGAAGTAGGGCAATATTCTGCCACTTTGACTTAACATTTTAATTGGCACGTTTTTGATAAATACGAGCTACTTAAATACGAAGGAATGAGTAATAAAGAAAATACCGAAGAAAACGTTGAAGACCAAGAGGAAATCAACAATGAAGTAGAGGTTAATGAGGGGGTAAATCCAGAGAGAGAAGAAGTAGAGGAAGTTCCAGAACTTTCCGATTTAGAAAAAAAGGAAGAAGAAATTTCTGCTGCTAATGAAAAGTTTCTTCGTCTATATTCCGAATTTGATAATTTCAGAAGAAGAACGGCGAAAGAAAAAATTGAGCTTACTAAGACTGCTGGACAAGATATCATCAAAGATCTTCTTACTATTTTAGATGATTTTCAAAGAGCTATTGACAACAATGACAAAAGTGAAGACATCGAAGCAGTAAAAGAAGGTTTTAAATTGATACAGCATAAATTTTCGCACACTCTAGAATCAAAAGGATTAAAATCTATGGATTCTTTGGGAGAAGTATTTGATGTTGACAAACATGAAGCTTTAACGCAAATTCCAGCTCCTTCTAAGAAGAAAAAAGGAACCGTTTTAGATGTAATTGAGCCAGGATATTTATTAGGCGACAAAGTAATTCGATTTGCTAAAGTTGTTGTTGGAAACTAAAACCCATGAGTAAAAGAGATTATTACGACATACTAGGACTTTCAAAAGGTGCATCTGAAGGTGAGGTTAAAAAAGCTTATCGAAAGATGGCAATCAAATTCCATCCAGATAAAAACCCTGATGACACAAGCGCAGAAGCTAAATTTAAAGAGGCTGCAGAGGCTTATGAAGTTTTAGGAGATGGTCAAAAAAGACAACAATATGACCAATATGGTCATGCTGGAATGGGGCAACAAGGTTTTGGCGGTGGCGGCGGCGGAATGAATATGGATGACATATTCTCGCAATTCGGAGACATCTTCGGTGGCGGCGGCGGTTTCGGTGGAGGAAGAAGCAGAGGTCCTAGAAGAAGAAAAGGCTCCAATCTTCGCGTTAAGTTAACTTTAACGCTGGAGGAAATAGTTAACGGTGTAGAGAAAAAGATTAAAGTCAACAAAATGGTGAATGCCGAAGGTGTTGAATTTAATTCTTGTTCTACTTGTGGCGGAACTGGTCAAGTAACTAGAGTCACCAATACAATTCTGGGCGCAATGCAAACAGCATCAACTTGCCCAAGTTGTGGAGGTGCTGGTCAAACTGTTGGAAAAAGACCCCCTGGAGTTGATGCAAGTGGATTAGAGAGAAAACCAGTTGTTGTTCCAATAAACATTCCTGCCGGCGTAGAAGACGGTATGCAGTTAAATATGCAAGGGAGTGGAAACGATGCCCCTGGAGGAGGAGTTCCAGGTGATTTAATAATTGTTATTACCGAAGAAGAGCACGAAACATTATACAGAGACGGTAGCGACCTTCATTACGATTTACATATCAGTTTCATAGATGCTGCAATAGGTTCTCAGGTTGAAGTTCCTTTAGTTGACGGTAAGGCAAAGATAAAAATTGCCCCCGGAACTCAAAGTGGAAAAATTCTCCGATTAAGAAATAAAGGGATTCCAGAGTTAAATGGTTATGGAAGAGGTGATATTTTAATTAATGTTCTGGTTTGGACACCTCAAAAATTAACTAAAGAAGAAAGACAAACTTTGGAAGAATTAAAAGAAAGTGAAAACTTTAACCCCACTCCAGGAAAGACCAAAAGCTTTTTTGACCGAATGAAAAACCCATTTGGTTAATATTTATAATATATCTTAATTATTGAAGGGGAATCTTGTATTCCCCTTTTTCATTTTTTTAGTAGATTTACTACATGACCAACGAAACACCAATTTTCGAAGCGAAAAACATTGTAAAAGAGTACTCCGGGCATAGAGCATTAGACAATGTCAGCATCAAAGTTCCAAAACAAAGTATATTTGGCTTACTTGGGCCTAACGGAGCAGGAAAAACATCCTTAATTCGAATAATCAATCAAATTACCGCACCTGATTCAGGTGAAATACTAATTGACGGAAAGCCTTTGCAAAGAGAGCACGTTAGCCAGATAGGTTATCTTCCAGAAGAAAGAGGCTTGTACAAAAAAATGAAAATTGGTGAACAAGCTGTTTACTTAGCACAATTAAAAGGTATGCCAAAGAAACAGGCGAAACAAGAGTTGATGCTTTGGTTTAAAAAATTTGAAATTGACACTTGGTGGAATAAAACAGTAGATGAACTATCGAAAGGAATGGCTCAGAAAATACAGTTCATTACCACTGTTGTGCATAGGCCACAACTTTTAATATTAGATGAACCTTTTAGTGGCTTTGATCCGATAAATACGAACTTGGTCAAAAGTGAGATACTAAAACTAAGAGATGAAGGCGCAACTATTATCTTATCTACCCATAACATGGGTTCAGTTGAAGAAATATGCGATGATATTGCCCTCATTAATAATTCTAAAAAAATATTAGGCGGAAAAGTGGCTGATGTTAAAGAGCAGTTCTCTGAAGAAAAGTATATTATTGAATTTAAAGGTACAGGCGTAGCTTTTGCCAACGCTGTCTGGGGTGGATGGGAGATGGTAAACAACCAGCAAATAGGTGAACATCATGCTATTGCTACTATCAAGCTAACAGGGGGAACTCAATTAAATGATTTTCTCAAAGGAATTATTAATTCTGTGGAAATTCAAAGCGTTAATAAAGTCATTCCTGATATGAATGAAATATTTATTAGAGCTGTAGAAAACAAATCTATCGACAAAGAAGAAGTTGTAAACGAAAACACAAATCAAGATGGGTAAGATTGGTTTAATCATAAAGCGAGAATACACGACTAGAGTTAAGAAAAAATCTTTTCTCTTAATGACCATTTTAGGACCAATATTATTGGTTGGGTTCTTGGTTGGAGCAATTTGGCTTGGACAACAAGAGGAAAAAGATTTAGAAATTTTAGTTCTCGATGACACATATGTTTTAAGTAATACATTGCTACAATCGGAAAAATATCATCTAACATCCAGTCAAGATGAGAACATAGAAAATATTGATGCTGGAAAAACTTTCCTTAAAGAAAGTGACCAATACGACATCTTTCTTTATTTACCGGGAAACATCGTTTCTGGAAATACGAGTGTTGGAAAATTATTTTACAAAGAGGCTCCCAGCTCCAATGTTCAGAGACACTTAGAGAATATTGTTGATGGTTCCATCGAACGCTTAAGGCTAAAAGAACTAAACATTAGTAACGAAGACTATGCTCGATTAAAAAACAAAGTTCAATTGCATACAATTGATGTTGTTTCGAATGAAGAAAAAAACGTTGGTATGCGCGCAGGAGTTGGCTTTATATTTGGACTAATGATTTACTTATTTATTTTCATGTATGGCATACAAGTCATGAAAGGAGTGATTGAGGAAAAATCAAATCGAATAGTAGAGGTTATTGTTTCTTCCGTAAAACCATTCGAATTAATGAT
>Ga0206130_10009714_pt1 | contig 10008 bp, 10 predicted proteins | sample Helgoland_Spring_9_FD_148637 | JGI IMG/M metagenome (GOLD analysis project Ga0206130, IMG submission 148637) | Pelagic subsurface seawater microbial communities from Kabeltonne, Helgoland, North Sea - Helgoland_Spring_Bloom_20160512_1 | ecosystem: Environmental > Aquatic > Marine > Epipelagic ...
TTCTGTGCCATGCCTCCTATTGCACGCGCTACCGCATCGCCGCGCGCACGGGCAATTCCCCTGAGAGCACCACCAGCCATATGGGATTTCGCATCGCTTTTGACGCGCCGCCCGGGCGCGGTTAACGCCAGCCGCAGCCAACCCGGCCCTATGGCTCCCCCGGCGGTTCAAGATCGGCCAGCAATTGATCGAATTGCGCCACCATCGGCTGCACTCCTATTTCGGCATGAAGCCCCTGCGCCTGCGCCCAAAACTGCCGCGCCTCTAGCAGGTCACCTCGAGTGAAGGCGACACCGCCAAGATTTGCATAACTCAGAGCCATCCCCTCCTTGCTCCTCAACTCCTTAATAAGGAAAAGAGTTTGAGTGTGATAGTCAACCGCCATCTCCAAGTCATCTCGCTCGGTGGCTACAACGCCAAGGTTGCCATACTGCGTTGCCATCCCCGCCTTGCGCCCCAACTCCTCATCCAAGGCAAGGCCTTGGGTGAAACAGTCAACCGCCTCCTCCAAACCACCCCGCGTCATGGCTATGTTGCCGAGGTTGCCATAGGCAACCGCAATGGCGCGTTGGTCATCCCGAGTCCGGCCAAGGTCCAAAACCTGGTGAAAGGCATCTTCAGCGGCCGTTAGATTCCCGAAAAGATACTCCAAATGGCCAACAAAATTCATGGCCTCTATGTTTTCCGGGTCGAGGCATGGGCGCGGCGATGGGCGGCGAGGGAGGCCTGCGGCTCCCCGTAAAAGGTTAAGGCGCCCTCCCCCATATGGAGCTGAACCAAATCCTTGATCGGTCCCTGCTCATAATCTTGAATCAAAGCCCGTAGATTGGGAAGAAGGGCCGCACCAAGGCTGCCCGGCTCCAAATCTGCCAAAAGCGCCCGCGCGCGGGATGCCAGCTTATCGTCACCGCCCGCCGCGATTTTCGGTGCGAGTTCAAGCATGATCTTCAGCTGGGCAATCAACGCCTCTTTGTCTGCAAGCTCGATGTTGCGCTGGTCTCGCCCTGCGCGGTAGCGATCCAGCAGGCTGTTCAAATGCCCTATGGTTTTTTGATCCACTGGGTCACCCGTGATAATCTGATCAACGCCAGCTTTAGATTTTCGCCATGTGAAGAGCGCACATTCCGCGCAAATCACTGCAATGTCGACTGTCACAATGATTTCCGCTGCGGGGGCATTGTCATCAATCCAGTAAAAGCAATTTTGCGGTTGTTTGTCCATTCAAAGCGTTTGGGTATCAATTAAAAGTGTCATGAATTCAGAAAAGTATCTCCCCGACCGCGACCCCTGTAAAGACGATATACTACAACCCCTAAAATCAAAAGCCCCCTAGATTCCCGCGTTGCGCGAGCGGCAACCCACCCCCGGTGCGCTTATCGCCCGTAAGGATTGGGCGGCGCGGGGGTGAAGCCGGCCAGCGTTTTGGGCGCATAGATCTCGATCACCAGCGGATGGCATTGCGCGGTGTCGCTGGAATGTTCTGCGCCGCAATCGCCGCCCGGGCAGGCAGAGAGGCCGAGGGTAATGTCAATCTGCGCCTCCAGCTCAAGAAAATCGCCCTGGCGCACGGGGCTGGCCTTCATGAAATATTGATGCGTGTCGCGGGTAAAACCCGTGAGCATGAAAACATTGAGCACATCATGCACATGCCGCTCCGCCTCTTCCGGCGGCAGATCAAAGTGCTTGGCCACAGCGCGCGTCAGGTTGGAATGGCAACAATAGTGGTAATCCTTGCCACTGAGCAGCCGGCCCGTATAGGGATCACAGCGCGTGCCAATCACATCATGCACCGAGCCGCCATCAGCGTCATAGCCATACCAGTCCAGCGTGTCACAGGTGATATGCGCCAAGGGCCGCATGAAGGGAAAACTCGACCAGAGGCTGTCACCCGTGCTGACATGGGTGCCGTGCAGAGCGCGTGTTTTGCCACTGTAGAAACGCTCGGCGATGTTGTGGCTGTTCCAAATGTTCAAATCCCCCACCTGCGGCCCCTCCACAGATACAATCCGCGCGAAATGCCCGGCTGGAACATCAATGCAGGCGGCCGAGCGGGGCGGTACAGAAAGGCGTTGCAGCAATTCTGCGCCCTCGCGCCGCGCGGCTGAAGCCGCCAGATCGAGCTGCGGCAGGGTCTCGGTGGGATAGCACACAACCACCGGACGCGCCCGCCGCGCCTGCGCATCTGTGGGTTCTGGGTGCGTGGGATGTTGATGTTTCATGCGGCCTCTCTATGTCGGTAGGCGCATGTTAATGGCGCGCGGTGAAATTGACAATTCCGCGCTGTGACAGGTCGCATATGGGCTTGCTCTTACGGGCGCGATGGGCTCCATTTGCGCCATGGATATATTGCAAAACCCCCACCGCTCCACCGGCTTGACCGTCGACATCCTGCGCGACATCCCCGCCCCCTCGACCGATGCGGCCTCAGTGCAAGCCCTTCTGGCCCGTTGTCCCGACGCCGCCGAAACGGATATGCTGCAAGCTCCCAGAATGGCGCAAGATCTCAAGATCGCGCGGCTCAGCGTGAAAGATGAGCGCGGCCGCATGGGCCTGGGCAGTTTCAAAGCACTTGGCGCGGCCTATGTCATCGCCCATAGCGCCATCGTCAAAGGCGAAGCGCAGAGCGCGAAAACCTATGTCACCGCCAGCGCTGGAAATCACGGGCTCAGCGTGGCGGCTGGCGCAAAGGCCTTTGGCGCCGCCTCCGTGATCTTTCTGAGCCAGAGCGTGCCCGAAGCCTTTGCCGAACGCTTGATCGCTCAAGGCGCAACAGTTGAGCGCGCCGGCGAAACCTATGAGCAGAGCATGAGCGCGGCGCAAGCGGCGGCCGAAGCCAATGGCTGGACCCTGCTGTCGGACAGCTCTTGGCCAGGCTATAGCGATTTGAGCCATCGTTTGATGGAGGGCTATACCGTCTTTATGGCCGAAGCCGAGCGGCAAATTTCTGCGCCGACCCATATCTTCTTGCAAGCTGGCGTTGGCGGGTTGGCCGGAGCTGCAGCCGCGATGGCCCGCAAACTTTGGGGCGATGTACCGGTGATCGTGGTGGTTGAACCACAGCACGCCCCCGCGCTGCACGGCTGCATTCAAGCCGGTGATTTCGTCGCTGCCAAAGGTCCAGGAAGCGCCATGGGGCGGCTGGATTGCCTGGAGGCCTCTTTGATTGCCCTGAAGGGGCTGGCCAAGGATGCCGATGTTTTTGCGCTCATCAGCGAAGAGGAAGGCCAAGCCGGCGCCGATTATGCCGCAGCCCATCAGATGGAGAGCACAGCCTCCGGGGCCGCGGGTCTGGCGGCGCTCTTGGCCTCACCGGCCCATCGTGCAGCGCTCAAGCTTGACGCAAACTCCCATGTGCTTGTCATACTTTCAGAAGGTCCAGAATAATGCCCCAAGGTTTTGAAACCACAGAATTCAAAGCGCGCCTGACAGGCGCACAAAGCCGCATGAATGCGGCGGATCTCGACGCTATTTTACTGACCACAGAGCCAGATATTCGCTATTTCACCGGCTATCTCACAAGATTTTGGGAAAGCCCGTGCCGGCCTTGGTTCTTGGTCCTGCCCCGCTCTGGCGATCCCATTGCTGTCATCCCCTCAATTGGCGCCGCGCTCATGGCCCGCACATGGATCACAGATATTCGCACATGGCGTGCGCCAGATCTCGAAGATGATGGCATTAGCCTTTTGGCCGAGACACTGCGGGATTTAGGCCCTCGTATTGGCACACCCAGCGGGTTGCAGTCACATCTGCGCATGCCGCTGGGCGATTTTGCCCGGCTCAATGCCGCTCTGCCCCAGCCGATTGGCGCGGATGCTGACATTCTGCGCAGCCTGCGCTTGGTGAAATCTGAGGCTGAGATTGAGAAGATCAAAACCGCGTGCCAGATTGCCACCCGCGCCTTTGAACGCGTGCCGGAGATTGCCCGCATCGGCCAGCCTTTGGCACCGGTGTTTCGAGATTTTCAGCGCCTCTGTCTGGATGAAGGCGCCGATTGGGTGCCCTATCTTGCCGGTGCTGCGGCGCCCGGCGGCTATGGCGATGTCATCTCTCCAGCGGACGACCGCCCGCTCGAGGCGGGAGATGTCTTGATGCTGGACACAGGCTTGGTGCATGATGGCTATTTTTGCGATTTCGATCGCAACTTTTCCGTGGGCAGCCCATCGCCGGATGTTGCCGCCGGACACAGCCGTCTGATTGAGGCCACATATGCCGCATTTGAAGCCGCACGACCTGGTGCGACCGCGGCGGAGCTGTTTCACGTTATGGATAAGATTGTCACCGGCGGCGCCGGCGGCTCCGAGGCGGGCCGCTATGGCCATGGGCTGGGCATGAACCTCACCGAATGGCCAAGCCTGATCCCAACCGATCACACGCCGCTGGTAGAGGGCATGGTCCTCACCTTGGAGCCCGGCATCGAATTGGCGCCAGGTCGCGCCTTGGTTCATGAGGAAAATATCGTCATTCGCGAGAATGGAGCCGAGTGGCTGAGCCAACCCTATGGCGCCGAAATGATTAGGATTTAACATGAGCTTACTGCCATATAACATTGTTTCAATTGAACCAACTCGAATTGGGATTGTGGTTTTGCAATCGGATGAAACCATCGAGCGCGATATGATGCAGATGCGCGGCACCGCAGATCTCTTCTTTAGCCGCGTGCCCAGCGGGCAAGAGGTCACAGCTGAAACACTGCAATCTATGGCAGGGCATATTGAGGCTTCAGCGGCGCTCTTTCCCCAGACCCTGCGCTTGAACGCCGTGGGCTATGGCTGCACGTCCGGCACGGCTCAAATTGGCGTGCAGGAGATTGAGCGGCTGGTGAAATCTGGCACAAAAACCCAGGCGGTCAGCCAGCCCGTCTCCGCATTGGTGGCAGCTTGCCAGCATCTCAAGCTCAAACGTATTGCGTTTTTGTCCCCCTACCTCGAGGAGGTCAGCGCCAATCTGCGGACGGTGTTGCAGCAGAACGGCGTTGAAACCCCAGTGTTTGGCACTTTCGGCGAGGCCGAAGAAACAAAAGTTGTGCGCATTTCTGGCGCATCGGTTCAAAGCGCGGCCCGTCATCTGCTCGCAGAGGGCGGGCTTGACGGCATTTTTCTCAGCTGCACCAACCTGCGCACCATGGATTTGATTGCCCCCATGGAAGCTGAGCTGGGCCTGCCTGTGCTGTCCAGCAACCTTGTGCTCGCGTGGCATCTCGCGCAGCTGTCTGGTGATCCAAAGGCGTTGCAAGGTCCTGGCCGGCTCTTTGCCGCCCAGGCCGCCGAGTGACAGGACCGCGGCGAGACTTAAACCCGCTGCAGAAAGTCAAAAACGGGCTGGGTAAAGGCCTCTGGCGCTTCGAGCAGCCCCAAATGCTTGAACTTCGGTATAATTTGGCACTCTGCCCCTGCGATTTCAGCGGCGATGTCCCGGCTCATCTGCGGCGTTGAACCCACATCTTCCGCGCAAGTCATCACCAAACTTGGCACGTTTAAGGCTGGAACTGGGCGAATTAACTCTCTGACCCCATGGGCCAAAACCCAGGCGGACTGCCCATAGCTCGTGCGATCCGCCTGCAGGCGCCAAGCCGCGACCTGCTGCGGGATTTCTGCATTCGAGGCCAGAAATTCCGGCGTGAACCACCGCTCCAATGCGGCCTGCAGCGTCGCCTCAGCGCCCCGATCCAGCGCCTTGCCTGCCCGCGTCTCCACCTCTTGCTGCATCTGCGCACCACGGTCATGGGGCGAATTCAAAATAACCAATGACCGCACCAAATGCGGGTGGTCCATGGCGACACGTCGATTGATCATCCCGCCAATGGAAAATCCAACCAGATGTGCAGGGCCCAATGCGGTTTCCTCCAGCAGTCGGGCAATTTGATCGGCGAAGACCGACAGGTTGAGCGGGCGCTCTGCCGGAGCACTCTGCCCATGGCCATAAAGGTCATAACTCAAAACGCGATACCGGCCGCAGAGCGCTGGCAAATGGGCCTGCCACAGCGATGAGCTCAGCCCCAATCCATGGATCAGCACCAATGGCGGCCCATCTTCGGGCCCGTCGAGCCTATAGGCCGTGTCATCGGCTGCTCTAAACACCAGCGGGATTGTCCACATCGCGGCCCATATCGCGCAGATCATCATAGCGGTTGCCAATCCGGTGCAAAGGATGGCCACCAATGGAGGCGCCAAGCGCAATCAAAATCTCATCCTCGGCAGGCGCATCCGGCACGGTGGTGTGAATGGTTTGGTAATGGCTTCGCATACCGCCATCATCCTTATGCATCAACGGGATCATCAAGGATGTGCCCGCGCCGCCGCGCGTATTGGTAAAAGCGAGATAGGACTTGGCATTGACCGCCTCACGAAACTGATTGCCGAAATGCAGCGTATGCGTCATCGCTTGCGCGTGCTCGACCTCGCCGCCCATGCCGACAATACTGGCTTTGCCGCAGCCCTCAATCTTATCCCCACAAATCTCAAGCAACAGATCGGTCAAGAGCTTGCCCAGCACCGGCCCATGCTCTTGAATTTCTGGCCGGAGATTCTCAACCCACCCGCGACCAAACCAAGGGTTTTTGACAATCGCCATGGCGCTCACCAATTTGGTTGGCACCGGCACAGCCTTGCCCCCCTCCTCATAGGTGGTTTGCACCAGCGTCAACGTGCGGCGAATTTCAATACTCATGGCGACATCCTTCAGGTAAATTCTGGCATAACATGGTCAATGAAACTTTGGAGGGAGCGTTTCTGCTCTGCCATCCCCAATCCCATTGACGCATAATAAATAAAAGCATCAACGCCCAAAGCCTCATAACGGCGCAGTTTTGCAATCACCTGTTCGGGCGATCCAAACATCAGATTTTCCTCAAGCATTTCTGGATCTACACGGACATTGCCCTCTAAGTCCTCCGCAGAGACCTCATCGGGAAAGCCATTGTGCACCGCTCCAGTTTTGGTCATCAGATTGCCAAATCTTCCCAAAACGCTGCGAATGGCGTCCATGGCTGCGGCGCGATCTTCTTTTGTCTCGTAAACCGCCGTGTGGCGCATCATGGCGAATGTGCCATCCCAGCCATTGCCCGCTGTCTCAATGGCCTCATCGAGCTGCGCTTTATATTTTTCCGCCTCCGCAAAGGGCATGGAAAACGGCCAAGACATAATGTTGCAGTGATTGGCCACCGCATAGTCAAAGGTGATGGGCGAGCGGGCCGCAACCCACATTGGCACCTCGCCTTGCAGCGGCTTGGGGCAGGATGTGGCCGCAGGGAACTGCCAATATGTTCCGTCATGTGTCACATCCCCCTGCCAAAGCTTGCGCACCAAAGGCAGCATTTCTTGCATATAGCGCCAGCTGTCACTTTGGGCCAATCCGGGCTTCATACGGTCAAACTCACGTTGATAGGCCCCCGAACCCAGGCCCAAATCCAACCGCCCGTCGGATAGGAGATCAACCATGGCCGCTTCACCCGCCAGATTGATCGGATGCCAATAGGCCGCATTGGCCACGCCGCATCCCAAGCGGATGTTTTCGGTGTGATCCGCCCACCACGTCATAATTTGAAACGGATTGGGCGCAATAGTCATTTCCAGCGCGTGATGCTCCGCCGCCCAAGCAATTTCAAAGCCAGCTCGGTCAGCCATTTGAACCATTTCGAGGACATGATCGCGCACCGCGCGCATATCTGTCTGCGCATCCATACGTTCTAAATTTATCGCAATGTGAAACTTCATCTGATCACCTTGGTTGAAAGGGGTTGGCGATAGGATCATCCGACAGGTTGACCCAGATGGTTTTGGCCCGGGTGTAATCATACATGGCTTGCAGCCCAGCCTCCCGCCCATGGCCGGAGGTTTTCACGCCTCCAAATTCAGCAATCGGCGAAATCATTCGGTAGGTATTGACCCAAACCATTCCGGATTTCAATGCTTTGGCCAAACGCAGTTGCCGGGCGCCATCGCGGGTAAACAGCCCCGCGGCCAGCCCATGCTTGGTGTCATTGGCCAGGGCCAAAACCTCCGATTCCGTGCGAAACCGCTGGACGGCCAGCACCGGGCCAAAGAGCTCCGTGTCGACAATGGTCATATCTTGGCGCGGGCATTCGATGATGGTGGGTTCAAAGAACAAACCCGGCCCCGCAAGGCGGCGGCCGCCGCAAAGAAGCCTGCCCCCCTCCTCGATGGCCAGGGCCACTTGCCGCTCGATATGTTCAATTTGACCAAGCGTGCATAGGGGGCCCATTTCCGTCGCATCGGCCTGCGGATCGCCAATGACAATGCCGCGGGCGATGTTGAGCATACGCGCCAAAAAGTCATCCGCTATGTCGTCATGCAAATAGAGCCGTGAGCCCGCCACGCAGGATTGACCGCTGGCCGCGAATATCCCAGCAATCGCACCATTCACAGCGCTCTCTATATTCGCATCGTCAAAAACAATAATCGGAGATTTACCGCCCAATTCCAAACTCACTTCTGCAAAATTTTCCGCAGAATTCTTGATCACCTGTGCCGCAGCCGCCGGCCCGCCCGTGAACGCGACGCGGGCCACTTTCGGATGACGGGTTAATTCCCGACCGCAAACCGCGCCATGTCCGGTAATGATATTGACCACACCGGGCGGGATACCGGCCTCAGCAATAAACTTCCCAAAGGCCAAGAGGGGCGCACTGGCATGTTCGGAGGCCTTTAGCACCATCGTATTGCCCGCGGCCAGCGCCGGACCCAGCTTGGTCGCGGTAAGGAACATTTGGCTGTTCCAAGGGATCACTGCCGCGATGACCCCCAAGGGCTCTCGGTTGGTAAACACAAACATTTCGGGCTTATCAATAGGCAATGTGTCACCGCTGATCTTATCGGCGGCACCCGCAAAAAAATGCAAATATTCGGCGATATAGGTGGCCTGCCAAGCGGTTTCCTTGAACATTTTACCGGTGTCGCGGGTCTCGATGCGCCCGATCTCTTCGGAATGGGCCGCCAAGAGATCTGCCAGCCGGGCCAAATGCTTGCCGCGCTGGGTCGGGGTCATAGCCCCCCACGGACCGTCCAAGGCCGCCGCTGCGGCTTCCACAGCCCGGTTCACATCCGCATAGGTGGCCTCTGGGATGCGGGCCCAAGGCAGGCCGGTGGAGGGATCAATGCAGTCAAAGGCCGCCCCATCCGAGGCCGCGCACCACTGGCCATCAATCAGCATCTGCAATGTTTCAAGTTCAGCCATATGCCCCTCCCCTGCTTTTTCCCTGCAAGACTAGCAGAGTTTCATAGCAAAAAAGGAAAATTGCGTCGCTTGTCCTCATGAAAACCGACGCCAGGTGATAAATTTTGCCTTAGGAGGGGCTGACACCGCGCAGACGCTCCGATCTGCGGCGCAGCAATTCCACCGTGGTCAAAAGCAAGATCGAGATGATGACCAAGATCGTTGCGACAGCCAAGATAGTGGGCGAAATCTGCTCACGAATGCCGCTGAACATCTGCCGCGGGATCGTACGCTGGCGCACATCCGCCAGTTGCAACACCGCCACGACCTCGTCAAAGCTCGTGATAAAGGCAAAAAGCGCCCCGGAAATGACCCCAGGCAGAATCAATGGCATTTGCACCTTGAAGAAGGTACGGATCGGCCCCGCCCCCATATTCGCGCTGGCCCGGGTCAGGGATTGATCAAAGCCCGACAAGGTGGCCGTCACCGTGATGATCACAAATGGTGTGCCCAAAGCCGCATGAGCCAGAATGATGCCAAGATAGGTCTTCGCCAAGCCGACACTCGAGAAAAAGAAAAACAGACCCGAGGCAGTGATCACCAAGGGCACAATCATCGGTGAAATCAACAAGGCCATGATTGGGCGGCGCCAGGGCATGTCGCTGGAGGACAGGCCAACTGCGGCCAGAGTGCCCAGAGCTGTCGAGATCATCGTGGCCCAGAAGCCAATGAAAAAGGAGTTGCGAATGGAGCGAATCCATTGCGCATTCGACCACATATCACTCCACCAACCGACAACCGCCTCCGGATCCACCATGCCATTTTGCAAAATATCGA
>Ga0206130_10009717_pt1 | contig 10008 bp, 7 predicted proteins | sample Helgoland_Spring_9_FD_148637 | JGI IMG/M metagenome (GOLD analysis project Ga0206130, IMG submission 148637) | Pelagic subsurface seawater microbial communities from Kabeltonne, Helgoland, North Sea - Helgoland_Spring_Bloom_20160512_1 | ecosystem: Environmental > Aquatic > Marine > Epipelagic ...
GACAGACTTAAAATCTGTTGACCCGAAGGGTCGTGCGGGTTCAAGTCCCGCTCCGGGTACCAAACGGGAGATTGCAGCGATGCGGTCTCCCGTTTTTTGATTTTCCGATTGTAACTGATTGACTGACTGAAAGATGAGGTCGAACCCTTCTTTGAAGACAGGGGTTCGATACTTTCCATCCTTCAACTCCAATTTTTCGGCGAGTATCGAACTCAACAGTTGATGTTTGGTCTCGATGGACGCTGATTTGAAGACGCCATTTAGATTTGAAATCAAAGAAATCCCGAAGGGAATAAAGTCTTCGATGCCCGAGTCTGTTTGTTTCAATTGGTCGATTTCCGACTTAGTCTCATCTATTTGATTATCGAGGCGCGCGCTCCCGGATTTGTAGTGGCCATTGGAGACCACACCTTCGAGTAGCTTCTCGAGTAACATTTCCCTTTTGTTTTCAAGCGTTTTCAAGAGCGTCTCAGCCCCTTGGAGGTTTTGTTCGATGGAGTTGTGCTTTGAATTAAAAACATCGCGTAAAACAGCCTCAAATAGGGCAACAATACCGGTAGTTGGTTGAATGCCTTTGACGAGGTCCTCAAACGCTTCGTGATGTTCGTTTCTTCTTCCCCGGTAATTGCAGCCGTATCGCTTTTCGCAGTGGTAGTAGAAGTGGCGTTTGCCTGATTTTCCTCTCGATCCGCTGCCCGTCAAGTTTCGACCGCATGAAGGACACTTGAGGTGACCGCGCAGAGGCAGTTCGGGGTTCAATTTGTTCGCCTTCGCCGCCGTTCGCTGTTTGATATTCAGAATCGATTGAACTTTACGGAAAGTGGCGAGAGAGATAAGTGGTTCATGCAGTCCTTGAACGATGGTCTCTTCCTCACCATTGAATTGGGGAACGACGACTCTTCCGGTGTAAAGGGTGTTTCTCAAGAGGCGGCTCAAGCTGCTTTTTGAGAGCTTGAGTGGTTTAAATCGTCTTTCCTGCAGCAATTGATTTTGGGAAAACCTTCCGCTCGCGTAGAGCATGAATAGCTCTTGTGCCAGCGGTGCTTTGATTGGGTCGGGTTTCATCAACGCCTTCCCAACTTCGTCCATGCCCGGTTGGTAACCTATGGGTTGTCTCCCGATATAGCGTCCCTCTTTCAACGCTTGCCGCATCCCTGTTTTTGTTCGGTGGGCCTTGATCAAGTTTTCCGACTCTGGTTGGGCGACTTGGATGACTCTAGTCATGTGTTGGTAGGGGTCGTCCCAATTCATCCAATTTTCAGTGAAATTGACTTCGATGCCCCAACTTTCGAGTTGGTGAATCATCGAGTGGGTTGCGATTGAGTTTCTGCTAAATCGGTCAATCCGTGTTGCAAGAAGTAGGTCTATTTCTGCACTATGTGATTTGGCGTAGTCCAGTAATTCTTGAAAAACGCCCCTCTTTTCAAATGTCTTTGCAGAGAAGTCCTCCTCGAATTCTTGAATTATCTCGATGCCGTTTGAGTTGCAGAATGCTCTCAATGCATCTCTTTGGGCTCCGAGGCTGTTGCCGTAAACTCGCTGGTCTGTCGTGCTTACCCGGCGATATAGAATCGCTCTTTTTCCATGTAGCCTACTCATCCCAACCGGCTAGTTTTCTGAGTTCGGGATTGTTGCGCAGTTTTTTGGAAGCCCATTGCAGTTGGCTCCCGTCGCGTTTTACTGCTTCGAATACAATTTCTTCATCCTTTATCAATCCAAAAGAAACATGTTGAAATACCGTTGCATCATGTTTCACGGCCGTTAAAACGAATTCTCGATTACTTCTCAAGCTATACGCGGCGTATTCAAAGGCATTGCCGTTTCGTTTGACTGCTTCGAGAACGATTTCGGGATTATTCTTTAACTCAGTGGACGCAAGTTTTAAGGCCAAAGCGTTCTGTTGAATGGCTTCTAAGACGATTTCTCTGTCGCCCTTCAATTCATCAGAGGCGTGCTTTAATAGTTGCCCATCTTGTTTGACAGCCTCTAACACTATTTCCCTGTCTTTTCGAAGGGTACTAGAGATATTTAATATCGCACTTCCCATCTCTTTGACAGTTCGAAGGGCGTCTTCTCGGTTTGTAATTGATTCCCCAGAGATTATTCTATCAACTTGGTATCCGTAGCACCAATGCCCATCAGCGAGTGTAAGCACATAGCTATCACCCGTACTCACCTCATCCACCTCCTCCCCGTATTTGTTTTGAGGGTCAAGCGTCTGTTCAATTTTAGTCACTTCAGCCATTTGTGGACCTTTTCCAAAGTTGCTTTGATAAATTACTTTATCTCCTTTTTTTATCGTTGTTTTCATTGCCTTTAGAAGTGAATTCGGTTACTGATAGGTCTGCTAGGATATACAAGCTCTCGCGAATAATTCGCGTTTCTTCTTTGGTGAACGATTGATTTGATGAATTTAATATCTCATGGCATTTGTCGATGGATAACATTGATAATGATGAGGTGCAGATCGCTTGGTCGATGACCATTTGGATATGCGCTTATCGGATGGGATGCAATGCATCATGATTTCTTGATTTGTTGTGAGGTGGTAAACTTAAATTGAGACTTGCCCTCGTGAACCGTCTCTTGAAGCGAGCAGAAGTCGTGGAGATGCTTCACGGCCAAAGCTGCATCTCGGTTCTCCATTAATTGTGTCGCTTCAATCACGAATTTATTCTTGCGAGACTCAATCGTTACTTTCTTGACTTCTGGGTCATTCAATGCGGTTGAAATGGCGTTTTCTACCTCTGTCTTGGATTCTTTGAGGTAATCAATGGCCCAGCCCAGATTGCCTAGCATACGGTTGATGTCGATGTTGATGAAGTCGTCTTTTATAGTTCCGAATTGGAGAGCCGTGTCGATTTCCTCCTGAGAAGCAATCAAGGCTTCACCGTTGGAGAAGACTAAAATGCGCGCGGGTTTCTTCTCGAAGAAGGTGTAGGCGATGTAATACTCGAGAAGTGGACGTTTTGAGAGTGAATCGGCACCAACTTCAAGTTCTTTCTTCACCAATTTCAATGTCTCAATTGGCACCCCGAATTGACGAAGTTTGATGAGCGTTTTGATCCAAAACATATCCGACGACGAGAAACGATGCCACCCTTTGCCTTCTGGTCTTTCGTCCTCGATGAGGTCATTTTTGATCCAATGGTTGAGTACTCTTGGGCTGATGCGATCATCATCGATCGTATGGATACGTTCGTTCCAATTTTCTTTGAATCGCCTCGCGCCCATGCGAAAGCCTGCAAATGGAACATCGAAGGCATCGCCGAGAAGAAGATAATTTCGTTTTGATTCAGACATTACACTAATGTAACAATTGGTTTTACCAAAGGGTGTTGCAGTTGTGTTGTATTTTTCCACGAACAATGAACACTGCCCAAATTGAAGCTAACGTCGAGGCTCTCATGGCCTCTTGGAGCAAGGATACCTTCATCTATGAGCTTTTGCTTGCATACGGCTTGGCCAAGAGCACGGTAACCCGTGCCATGAAAGGCACTGCTAACATGAGCAAGGAGCCCGGAGTAGTTCAGCTCAAGACCAAGGTTCTCTTCAAACCCGTTCAAGGCCAGGACCTTTATGTTGCGGTGGAGCAAGCATCGAAGCAAGCGACGCACAAGGAGCGGTTTGTCATCGTCACTGATTTCGAGACCCTTCTCGCGAAGGACATGAGCGGCAAGGCCACGCCGCTCGAGACTCCGTTCGATGAGTTGCACAAACACTACGCGTACTTTTTGCCTTGGGCGGGATTGGAGAAGACGGCTGTGGTTAACGAGAATCCCGCCGATCGTAAGGCTGCCGAAAAGTTGGCTCGTCTCTACGACGACCTTAAGGAGGCAAACAATGTCGAAAGCGATGAGCAAAGACATGCTCTCAACGTTTTCTTGACCCGCCTTTTGTTTTGCTTCTTTGCGGAGGACACGGGCATCTTCGAGGATGGCCAATTCTCGGTTGGTCTGGGCTCGCATACAGCCGACGATGGCAGTGATTCCTCGGAATACCTGCGCCGTCTCTTCCGTATTATGGGGACTCCTGAGGACCAGCGAGAATCCTTGCCCAAACATCTCGAAGCCTTCCCGTTTGTCGGGAAATCGCTGTTCGGTGACGATTTACCCGTTCCTGAGATTACGCGTAAAGGGCGATCTACCATACTTGCGGCGGGCGATTTGGATTGGGCGGCCATCAATCCAGATATCTTCGGCTCCATGATTCAAGCTGTGGTGAGCGAGGAGAATCGCGGCGAGTTGGGCATGCACTACACGTCGGTGCCCAACATCATGAAGGTCATCGGGCCGTTGTTTCTCGATGAGCTTCACGAGGAATTCGATAAGGCGCAGGGAAGCGACACACGCTTGAGAAGGTTGCTGCATCGCATCCATAACCTCCACATTTTTGATCCTGCTTGCGGCAGTGGAAACTTCCTTATTGTAGCGTACAAAGAATTAAGGCTGCTCGAGATTTCGATCCTTGAGCAACTAGACGAGTTACCCATTTCTGGTGTGTCTCTAGCACGCTTCTATGGGATTGAAATCGACGATTTTGCTTTTGAAACAGCTCGACTTTCATTGTGGCTTACGGAGCACCAGCTGAATGCGCTTTTCTTTAGTGCCTTTGGGAGAACTTCCGCATCCCTCCCTCTTCGCTCTGCGGATAGTCTGGTGAGAGGGAACGCATGCGCATTAGATTGGAATTCCGTTTGTTCAGCAATAAACGGTGAATTGTATGTTGTTGGTAATCCGCCTTACCTCGGTGCTAGGCTCCAAGAAAAGAGGCAAAAGGAAGATTTGCAAGGGATTTTTAGGGGGCATTCTGGGGCGAGCAATCTAGATTACATATCGTGCTGGTTCAAGAAGGGCGCTGAGTTCATCGATTATACCGGTGGGCAGTTGGCTTTTGTAACAACGAATTCAATCTGTCAAGGCGAACAGGTTAGTATTCTATGGCCAGCACTCCATAAGCATAAAGCTGAAATTTCATTTGCGCACAAGTCGATAAAGTGGAACAATAATGCAAAAGCTAATGCGGGAGTAGTTGTATCAATTATTGCGTTGAAGAAGGGGCCTTTGAGGGACAAAAAAAGGTTGTTCATCGGTGATATGTGCGTTGAGGTTGACTCCATCGGACCTTACTTGGTTCGAGACAGTCATGTTATAGTTTCGAAGCGTAGTTTTCCGTTATCAAAGCTTCCGGAAATGTGCTTTGGTAGTATGGCAAATGATGGAGGGGCCTTATTTCTAAGCCCAGAAGAGCGGGACCAACTAGTTAGGGATTTTCCGGACAGTACAAGATTTATAAAGACTGCTGTTGGAGCCTTAGAGTTTATTCGAGGCTCTTTAAAGTATTGCTTGTGGATTCCCCCAGAAAATCTAGATGAGGCGATGAAAATTTCTGGTATTGCGGAACGCATTGACAGGTGTCAAATGGCCAGGAAGTCGAGTAAGCGTGCGGCAACAAGAAAGTTGGCCGCTACACCTTATCAATTTGGTGAGATACGATTCAAGTCAGCATTGTCGGTAATTGTTCCGAGTGTTTCGTCCGAGCGTCGTTCTTATGTGCCTATAGGATTCTTGGACGAAACAGAGGTTATAGTTGCTCCAAATTTTGCCGTTTACGATGCAAAAGTGGGGCTCCTTTCTATCCTTCAGTCTCGGATGCATATGTCTTGGTTAAGAGCTGTGGCGGGGAGATTGAAGACCGATTACAGATATTCATCAACCCTCGTTTATAACACGTTTCCGTTCCCAGCCGTATCAAGGCAGAGGGAAGAGGAGTTGGCGATGTGTTCACTGAGGATTTTGGAGGTGCGCGAGCGATACCCGGACCGGACGTTGGCGGAGTTGTACGATCCGGACAAAATGCCAGAGGATTTGCTAGAGGCCCACAAGCTCAATGATGAGGCAGTAGAACGATGTTACCGTGCGAGGCCGTTCGAGAGCGACGAGGATCGATTGCAGGTTTTATTTGACCTTTATGCCAAGATGATTGCGGAAGAAGCGGACAGAGGTTCATTGTTTGAGTCGTCCAAAACCAAAAAGAAACGGAAGCGTCATGCCTGATTTTGTAAATGTCAATTATGCCCAAACTGGGGGAAGCATCAGTGTGAATCCTCTCGGGATGAGAGAGATGCAGGAGCGGGCTTATGAGGCACGTTTTAGCGAATACTTGCTGCTCAAGGCACCACCGGCGTCGGGAAAGTCACGGGCACTGATGTTCTTGGCCCTCGACAAGCTGAAGCACCAGAAGATTCGGAAAGTCATCGTGGCGGTGCCAGAACGGAGCATCGGAAGTTCCTTTGCGCCAACAGAGTTGACGGAGCACGGTTTTTTTGCAGATTGGAACCCACAAGACGAATACAATCTCTGTACCCCTGGAGCGGATGGCAGTGCGAGCAAGGTTCAGAAATTCCACGCTTTTATGGAGGGCGATGCACAGATTCTGATTTGCACGCATGCCACGTTGCGTTTCGGAGCTGAAGGGCTGTCCGAAAAAGTGTTTGATGGCTGCTTGCTGGCCATTGATGAATTCCACCACGTTTCGGCGGATGCGGACAACCGGTTGGGCGAACTCATTCGTTCCATCATGGCCATATCCTCGGCCCACATCATTGCGATGACGGGGTCTTATTTCCGAGGGGACAACGTACCGGTGCTTTTGCCCAACGATGAGCGGAAATTCACCAAGGTCACGTACAACTACTACGAACAGCTCAATGGCTACTCTCACCTGAAGTCATTGGGCATCGGTTATCATTTCTACCAAGGGAAGTACACCAACGCCATCATGGAGGTGCTGGACACGGATCGCAAGACCATCTTGCACATTCCCAATGTGAATTCTGGGGAAAGCACCAAGCAGAAATACGAGGAAGTCAACCACATCCTCGATCAGATTGGAGAAGTGGTAAAGCAAGACCCAGCGACCGGTGTGCTCCATGTAAAGCGAATCACGGATGGAAAGGTGCTAAAGGTGGCGGATTTGGTGGAAGATGACCCCAAGTCCCGTGACCGTATCGTCGATTACTTGCGTGGAGTAGAGTCCGCGGAAGACATGGACCTCATCATCGCTCTGGGGATGGCCAAGGAGGGCTTTGATTGGCCTTTCTGCGAACACGCCTTGACCGTGGGCTACCGTGGCTCATTGACAGAAATTATCCAGATCATCGGTCGAGCAACACGGGACTCTGATGGCAAGCACCACGCCCAGTTTACCAACCTCATCGCTCAGCCCGATGCGGAAGACGATCAGGTCAAAGCTTCGGTCAACAACATGCTCAAGGCCATCACGGCATCGTTGCTCATGGAACAAGTCCTTGCGCCCAATTGGACGTTCAAGACCAAGCGGTCAGATGACGACATCAACGACGAGCCCGGCACCCTGAAAGTCCGAGGGTTGAAGGAACCCAGTACCCAAAAGGTTAAGGACATTTTGGCCTCAGACCTGAATGACCTCAAGGCAGCGTTGTTTCAAGACAAAGACATGCTCAAGGGTATGCCAGGGAACATTGACCCTGAGGTCATCAATAAAGTACTCATTCCGAAGGTCATCAAGATAAAATACCCCGGGCTCTCGGAGGACGAAATCGAGGAGGTGCGCCAACATGTGGTGGTCGACTCGGTCATCAAGAATGGTGATATCAAAGAGCAGGGAGATATGCGCTTCGTTCGGATGGCGGACAGCTTTGTCAACATCGAGGACATCCACATCGACCTCATTGACCAGGTCAACCCGTTCCAAAAAGCGTTCGAAGTTCTGTCAAAAGCAGTTGACACGAAGACATTGCGCATCATCCAAGATGCCATTGAAGCCACACGGGTGGACATCTCCCAAGAAGAGGCAGTGATTCTCTGGCCGAAGATTCTACTGTACAAGCAGACGTTTGGCAAAGAGCCCAGTCTGAGCGCCAATGACCCACAAGTCCGTCGGTTGGCCGAATGTCTGAGCTACCTGCGAACCGAGAAACGCAAGCGCCAAGCCAATGATTGACTCTTTCGACGACATCTTTGAGAATGACCCGGATGGTTTGCTCAATGTGAAGCCCAAGGTCACGGCCCAAACTGGAGACGAACGTGTTCGTGGGAAGTTTGATCAGGTCCAGGAGTTCTTCCGGGAAAAGGGACGTGCTCCTGAGCCCAACCAATTTGATATTTCGGAGTTCCAACTTTACGCGCAGCTCAAGGGCATTCGGGAAAACGATGAGTTACGGATGGCCATGGAGCCGCTTGATGAATATGGCTTGCTTGGAGAGCAAAAATCAGCACCGGAAAGCATCGAGGACATTTTTTCTGACGATGAATTCGGTGAACTTTTGGGCGGCGGAGACGACGAGCCGAATCTCTTTGAATTCAAACACACGCCGAAAGACTTGGAGCGCGCAGAGGCTGATTTTGTCGCTCAGCGAAAGCCGGTTAAAGACTTCTCGGAGTATGAACCGATGTTCAAAAAGGTCCAACGCGAACTGAGCGAAGAGAAGCGCAAAATCATTCCGTTCAAACAGCAGGATCTCCAACCTGGGAATTACTTCATCCATAACGGCCTGTTACTCTATTTGGAGTTGGTAGAGGATTGGAATGGCGACCTCGGTGGTGGGGCCGTCCGAAATCACTCTCGAACTCAAGTTTTTTTCGAAAACGGTACTCGCTCAGATTTGCTGTACTCTTCGCTTTATAAATCCCTCATCATGAATGGGAAAACAGTTACGCAAACCGAAGAGGATGTGCATTCTTTGTTTCATGAAAATTTTGGAGACGTTGGAGAGGACGATAAAGCCGATGGCCTGATTTACATATGCCAATCGCTTAGTGATGATCCGCAGATTGCTCAGCGAGACAACCTCTACAAGGTGGGTTACACGCGAGGGTCAATGGACTGGCGCCTGCACAAGGCTCATGAAAGTCCAACTTACCTCATGGCTGAGGTGAAAGTCATTGAGGTATTTGAATGCTTCAATCTGAATACGCAGAAATTCGAGGCTCTAATCCACCGCTTTTTTGATGCTGCTCGCTTGCGTATCGATGTCTTCGATGAAGAGGGAGTCCGACACGAACCGAGGGAGTGGTTTGAAGTGCCTCTTCCGCAAATTGAAAAGGCCATTCAGCTGCTGCTAAACGGTGATATTGTCAACTATCGGTACGACCTAAACACGCAACAAATAGTGGTGAAATGAGTATTTGGAAGATGGAACATACGAATGCAAAGCTTCATGCTTTTGTAACTCGTCAATCGCTCATTTTTTTCTGTCTGGTCCAAATCTACCCGGAAGTTCATAATCGAATGGGTCTTTCTCCGGTTTTTTGTGCGATACTTTTCTGGAACGAATCCTTCTGATTGAATAAACTGCCTGTTCAAGAGTTACCGTATCTAGAGTTCTTACCTGTTCATCTGTGCCAAGCTTCATTAACTCACCACGCTCTACCGAAATCCCGATTTTTCGAATTTCAACATATGGTCCAAACCTTCCATTTCCGACATAAATGTTGCCTTGCTCTTTTGGCATTTTACCGAGATATATCTCCTCTTGGCGTTTTCGCTTCCTTTTTTGCCGCCTCTGTATTTCCCATTTTATTCGTTGAAGAAAAGGTATGCGATTGCGTTTTTGTGCTTCTCTCCAGGCAGCACCTTTTTCTTGGGTATTGATTCTATAAACGATGAACCATACAGCTAGAATAATTGGGAAGATGACGATAAGCCAATCCATGAGAGTTTTTCGTGGAAGATAGTAAATCTAACTATTGCCAGAGAATTGGCTCATCCAACGACTGCGACACCGACTGCACCTTAGGGAAGACATACGGCATCAATTTGACGAGTAACTCCAATCGATCCTTGGCCTCCAACTCATTCAATCGATGAGGTATCTGTTCAATCTCATCGTACAATACGTCTTTGAGAGCCGACCGTAATTCCTTCGTCAATTTGTTGGGAGTGCCTTTCTCCCTTCCTCCGAATTTCTTCCCTGTCGTATTCGCCATTCTACTTCTAACTATTATGGTTTAAGGACGGTATGGGAGG
>Ga0206130_10009725_pt1 | contig 10001 bp, 10 predicted proteins | sample Helgoland_Spring_9_FD_148637 | JGI IMG/M metagenome (GOLD analysis project Ga0206130, IMG submission 148637) | Pelagic subsurface seawater microbial communities from Kabeltonne, Helgoland, North Sea - Helgoland_Spring_Bloom_20160512_1 | ecosystem: Environmental > Aquatic > Marine > Epipelagic ...
AGCAGCGCCAGCGCATCAATTAGTGTCTTCAGCCAGTCCATTGTCGGCACTCGGTTGCGACTGATATCCAGCATCAAGCCACGGCGTTCAAAGGCAGGGTGCGCCGGCGCATGATCAAAAATACTGCAAGTGGATGGGGCCATGCCTACAAAGTGAAAGGAAGAGGAACGCTCATGTCGATTCCAACTGCTTGCTGGCACGTTTCGTTAAACCTGTTGGTTCTCGGTCGTCCGGTTGCCTTCGACATCGGTCTTGTTGCTGCGCTCGGAACAAACCTCTGGCGGCCGTGCGCGCATAAATAGCCGCCATCTCCGATAAGCGGTTCACCATGAAAGGCTGAAATAAGTAGGTCGTCAGTCAACGCTTTTGGAATGTCTCGACTAGGCCATTTCTTTGTCCCTAATCTGACTCTTATGATGCGTTTATTTAAGTTTAGCCTGTCTTTATATGTATGTACCTCATTTCTGAGCGTTGACTCGCTGCTGGCGAAGAATGGCGTGGTCGTGAATCAGACGATGGGGCACGATGGTGTTTGTCGTGACTACTATCACCTGAGCCACCGGCTCGAACTTGATAATTTTACGCTGATTACGCCGAGTGAATGGTTGCAATGTCACTACTGTATCGTTTGGAAAGAGCCAATTGATCCTCGGGGCTGCTTTCATAATCGCAGTGCTTTTAATGATGGTGGCGGATTCACTCTGTACTTGGATAAGAGTAGCTTTGCTGTGGAGTCGGGCTGTCAGTCGGAATGGCTCAAACTAAGAATGAAAACTCTGGGTGAAGGAGCCCAAACGAAGGAAGCGATCGACGCCAAACGCCAATTGTGGGAGTCTATCCAAAAAGTCGCCGCTGGAGAGCTCGCGCATCTCGACGTTATTTTAGAGCTTAACCCGTATTGTCGCGTGATCAACGCTGAGCCGTTAGAAGTGCGCTTGGACTACTGTAACGTTTCGTTTCGAAGCGTTGACGGATACTATGTAGACCATACAGGAGCAGTTATAGTAACGCCAATTTTGCCATAGCTAATCTGCCGATGGTCCTGCATATACGCAACGCAAACCGCGAAGTCATTGCGAATGCGGGCGGATAATTAGCTTTTAAAGCTTCGCTTGTTAAGCCAAACCAGTACTGCATAACGATACCCTATGAAAGATTATACGATTTTATTAGATGGCCTGCGGGAGCGATTAATTCAGCTTAACGGCAATGACCTGGTGAATAAGAAGTTGGTCCCAGGCAGCAAGCGGGGCGCTGGCAAGGTGATCAATCTGATCAACGAGGTGCCGAGTGTGATAGTCGATCAATTACTTAATGGGTGTGAGTTATGCCTAGATCCTTTAAGAGCACATATCGACAGCACTTTCAGTTAACAGAACGTCGATCCAATGAAATTACTCAAAGTGCTAGTCCTCGCTTTTGCTTGTTTAGCGATGTTCGGATGTGTCAGTTCGCCCCAGGCGGTACGGGTCTTCGACATCACCTATCAGCGCGAGTATTATAAAGTGCCCGCAGGCGAAGTCTGGCAATTGACTTGGACCTCGCCCTATGAGTTGGGAGAGGTGCACCCCGCATATGATGTCCGCGTGTTGGGCCAATGTTACACTGGCGGGGAGCGGGGCACGAGTATGAATGCCTTCGCTGTTGACGAGGACGGCATGCTGGACATTTCAGCGGGTTACTGGTCTGCCGCTGAGATTTGGGTGCCGGCTGGAAGTGAGTTCTACCTGAAGAATGAGTTCGTTCGGGTGAGAGTGGGATTGCATCAGAGCGCTTTCGAATGAATTGTTAAGCAATTTGAAATAAACAATTACTAAACCTCAGATCTCCATAGGCAGCCGGCTGATTACAAAGCCCAGTTCTATGATTTTCACCACAGGTGCACCTGTCATTCATTCTGCCATCCGATGTCAGCCGAATTCCAGATTTTAGGTTCTAATGGGGGGGGTCTGTAAGCTGTTAAAAACGGGGCACTAAGATGCTCATTGATTTAGCTTCTCAGCAAAGCATATAGGCGAGCTTCTCGAAGCAATTCGAGTATCACAAGATGCCATCGATGCCGTCCTTGTTAATCCACGAGAAACGAGCACAGGTAAAGTGTTTGCGGTCGCGCATGCGCTCGGACTTGCCAGTTTTTACCAATCGCGACACGGCTCAGGCCGTACTGGCTAAACTAGGTCGCTTGAAGCCTCAAAGGCTAGCCGTACCTCCCGCAAATTCGAAAAATGAGTATTGCGATTTTCGGGTGTAGACGACTCTAGGATTTACGCTAAATTTATTATGTGCCGACAGAGTGAGATTAGTTTATCAGATAACTAATAAAAACGTTTGCAATATCCTAATTTTGTGACGCAATTCATTTTTATTATTTATTATGAATAAGATTAAGGCTCTTCAATTATTAGTTAGTTATTTGTTTTTGACGATCGCGTTGTCTGGCGCTGAAAAAGTCTTTTTTGGTGGTGTGGCTTTTGTTGGAAGTCTTGCCGATAAAGAAACTCTCTACACTCATACTTATCCATTGGTCAAAGATAAGCTCGGCGACGAAGATAACTTAACTGAACAAAGATACACCGCCAGGATTCGGGAGCTTTCAAGTAGCTTTCCGGGTATTAATTTGATCACCCAGTCTAACGCCAGTCTTGATGATGGGGATGCGCTTGTCATGGCACTTGCGATTGATGGCGAGAATAGCACTAGCTATCAACTGGGAAGCGAAAATACCTACAAGTTGACTGCGGATTTAAATGCGCAAATCCTAGTTTTTGATTATCGTACTAAGCTATTAGTGGCAAGTCGCCCGATAGGGCTTCGTTTAATTTCAGCCAAGGACGGCTCAGTTCCTGAGTCGGCGGATTTTAAGGAACTGTATCGCACCATGCTACATGACGATACTAGCCCCGTGAGTTTACTAAATGCTTTTTGCGCAGAATTGAAGGAACTCGATGTTACACGAAAGGCGATTCGCAGAATTCAAGTTCGAAAAGTGATAGTCGAAGAAATGGCTCACAAATGGTTGCCGGACTTTTACTTCACTGCTAATCAAGGAAATGGTAAACTAAGTGCTAATCTTGGGCAGCATTTCACTAAATATTTAGCTCACAATACGGGTGCCAGTGTGCTGCCCTATGTTGCTAGCAGAGCCGGATCACAGAAGCAGGCTCGGGATCTGAAGAATTCAGGGGCAGCGCTGGTCTCGATGGCGCTGAGATTTTCGGAAACGGATGTTGTTAATCTAGTTATACCTGACCCTGACTATGTGGTCGATGTTTCCCTACGTGGTTTTAGTAAATCAAAAGGTAAAGAAAGTTCAGGCGGGGAGTCTTGGATCTATGGCACTTATGTAAATATAAAGTTCCTACAACCTGCCTTGGATAAAATTTATTTGGATCAAAATCTTAAAAATGTTTATGTATCTGTGTTAGTAAAGGGTTCTCCTGTGACTAAGGAGCAAGACTGGTCTGCATTCCATGAAGCAACGATGGTTTTGTTTGATCGATTGACTAAAAACTTCCTCAAAAAACCCGACAGCAAATGGGCGAAAGCTCATGGTTCGGGCAAGTCGACTGCCAAGGCTCTTCAAAAAGGGCATGAAATTTTAAACAAATGCAAATAATGAAAAATATAATAGTTCTATTCTGTCTGGGTGTCTTATTTACCTCTTTGGCTACAGGCCAAATGGTCGAAAAGCAGGGGGTGGGACAAATGACTTATGACCGGAAGTTTAACATAAAGACGTCCGATAGGCAGCAAGCCTTAGATATGGCTAAGGTGAATGCACTGCAGTCACTGACGGCAGAGTTCGATACTGCAAAACAGATGGAATATGCTAAAATCGAATCACTGGTTAAGAGTGATTTGGATCGTTTTGTGCCATCTTTGATGATTCTTGATGAGGACGTCGATAAGAAGACGAAAAGCTATACGGTAGTCGGTCGCGCCACAATCAACTTGGGTCTGATCGATATGGAATTGCAAAAAGTGTCTGCCGTTCGTAATGTCTCTGAGGAAGAGCGGTCATACATGACGTTTATTTTTCTAGCCAGAAAGGCAGTCTCAGTAAAGATGTATGATGACAAAGTTAGTCAGCGCATTGATACAACTTCGATTGAAGAAATATCTGAGTCTCAAGCGCTAGATGGCACATCAGTGGTGGCTTCAGGAGAGACCTACACGAGCAATTCTTCCACTACAGGTGGATCGACGGAGTCTAAATCTGATAAAATTGAGTACGACGTGAGTAGCTCTGATGATATCAACACAACTGTAATGAAAGTGTTTGGAAATGCTGGTTATGAGGTCGTAGAAGCCGAAATGGTGGCTGATGAGACTGATGGCCAGATGGATTTGGCGGCATTCGTCGCAGATTTCAGCCAGGGCGATGATATTACCCCTCCGACTCGCAAGGGAGCGGCGAATGGTTGCCGCGATTTAGATATTCGTTTCCTGTCTATCGGCAAGTTGGATATCGGCCAAAACAGCAAAGACCCTGTCACGGGCATGATCAAGGTAGTTGTCAATGTGAATGCCAAGGTGTATGACGTCTCTAAGAGATTCCCTAAAACGGTCTCAAGCGTTGGACCTGTGCAATATTCGGCTCTCGGGCAGACGCAGACTGTCGCCGAGCGCAATGCTCTGCAACGAGCGGGTGAAAAAGCTGCTGGCGAATTAATGAGCCAGATGCGTGCGAAGAATTTATACTAACCAATACATAGACAAATAATAAAAATAGAATGAAAAACGTAAAAATCATATTAGTTGCAATGCTCATGCCCACGCTGCTGTTCGCAGGCTTTGGCAAGTTGAAAGTTCCAGGTCTTGGAAAAGCTGAGCCTGCAGCGTCAACATCTGCAGATGCAGGTGGCCTTCAAGATGCTCTGGTAAGAGATTATTTAACCGCGAATAGTAGTATCCTGACTGGGCAGCGTTTATTGCTTGAGGCATTTGGTAAGAAGAAAGATCTTGCCAAAAATGAACAAAAACAAGCTGATCTAAGTGGGAAGGCATCTAAGCAAGAGCTGGAAAGGCAAATAGCAATAACAGAAGATGCCCAAGAGGCGATTGATGCTGCAATGGAGGAAAACATCGAGCTTACCGAGGAGGGCAAAAAACTATACAAAGAGGCAATTCCTTATATGGTTCAAGGTGCAGTTGGTATTGGCAAGCTGGGTAAAACTGCGAGTGAGTTTCTCGACTCTTCAACTAATGAGATTAAGTCTGCTGGTTTGATGGGAGCCGCTAAGCTTAAAACTAAATTAGGTGCAGGGCTCTACGTCGCTCCAAAAGTACCTGGTCTTATAGGCACCACCGCGAAGAACGCCAAAGGTCTTATCACTTATGGCAAGAAGAACAAGATCCTCGATCCTGATGACCAGTCTGCTGATGCGCTTGGATCTACTTCAACTGATGGTATGCAATAAATGAGGAGTTTCCTTACATACATATGCATGATATTCATCTGCTCCCACGCATGGGGGCAGATCGAATATCATGACGTTGATGCCACTGGTGTTGGAACGACGCTTAATAACGCCATTAATGACGCCCTCGCTGAGGCGATTGGGCGGATTAACGGCAAGTCTATTGAGACGGAATCCCAGTTGAAAAGTGTCGAGGTATCAACTGTTGAAAATAACGATGAGGAATATTTTGCTTCGGAAGCCTTCCAGCAAGCAGTCAAGTCTGCGACTAAAGGCACGGTCTCCAGTTACGGCGTGATTTCGCAGAATGAACAAGGGGGACTATGGGAGGTTACTGTAAGGGCAAAAGTCGCTAAATATAAACGCTCTGCTTCCTCGAATCGTAAGCGTATTGCGGTGATGCCGCTTTGGAGTTCGGCCAAAGAATTTAGCATCGATGGAAATCCGATAAATGCAGACCAAGTTGTTCGCCTGATGGGGCAAAATCTGGTATCTCAGTTAGTTCAATCACGTAAATTTACAGTGTTGGACCGTGAATTCATCCAAGAAACTGTCGGTGAGAAGGCAATGATCACTAAAGGCGATGTGTCGGTTGATGAAATGGCCAAGATGGGGCAAGAATTGGTGGCGGACTACATCCTAGTTGGCGTCCTAGAAAATCTAAGTTTCCAAACTTCAGAGATGAAGATGAGGACCAGTGATCGCATTCTTAAGGCGCGCTCTGGCTTAGTCGAAATGAGTTATAGAATTATCGATGTTCCAACTCGGCAGATTAAATTTGCAGAGCACGCGCGAATTAACGTCTCTGAGGCGGATCTGCGAAATCTGGACAATAGTTTAGTCACAACTAACATAGATTCAGCGATGACAATCATTGCAGCTGATGCTATCGGTAAAAAGGTCTTGAATGCAATATACCCCATGTTGGTGGTGTCCGTTCGAGGTCAATCTGTTACACTAAACCAAGGTGGAGAGATGTTGAAGGTCGGCGATCAGTTTGAGGTTTTCGAATACGGTGAGAAGATGGTCGATCCCTACACGAAAGAGTCACTCGGTCGAGAAGAGATCTATTGCGCGACTGTTGAACTATCTCGTGTTAACCCGAAGTCATCCTATGCCAAGATCATCGAGTCAGATGTTGATTTATCCGAAGTATTTCGTCCCAAGGGACTAGTTTGCCGACCATCTAGTGAGGCAAAAGGAGGCCAGTCGGCGGTAATTCAAGAAATCAAAGAATCCCAGGCTAAGCGCCGCAAGGCAAGGGACGATGATTGGTAGGCAATTTCAAGCAAAACAATAAACAATAAACAATAAACTAAAGATAAAGGTTATGAGAAAATTACAATCAATTTTAGGCATCTCCATGCTACCACTTTTGAGCTTATCTTCATATGCTCAAGATCTAGAATCGGCTGAAGATTCGAATCTCCCATTTCTTACCGACGACGGTCCTGCCGCGTTCAGTAACAAGGCTGAGGAGTCAGCCAATACATTTATTACAGATGAGAAAAATTGGCAAATAGGTTTTAATCCTGATGGCCGTTACGTTGTAGTTGGCAAATCAGGTATTTCAATTGCACCAACTCGACTTGGCTATCAAGCGTCCAGATCAAATACTTACGACAAAGCTATGCTTAATGCTAAAGAGCAAGTTGCTAAATTCTATGCTTTGGAGGTGGCGCAAGAAATCGTCAATACCTTTGGCGAAGTCGGTAATAAAGACGCTAATGATACTTATAATCGCTACACAGATGGGGATGGAGCGGGAGGGGTTGCCGCGCCAAATTCGAATGGAATAGTCGATAAGATGAAGAGTCTGGTCACTGCTGAGTTGAATGAGCGCCTCGATGCCAAAGGTATCGACCCGGAATCTGGTCTAGCCAAAGCTGAAGTGGCCAAGATGTTGGAAATGAAAAAGGAGGCACCAAATGTGGATTCTTATGATGTCTTCAGGAAATCGATAGAACGTGCGGCGCAGGCTGAAGTCGGAGCATTGGTAGTCAGCAAGATATTCGAGGATAGTGGAAATATCGCTGTTGTAGCGACATATTCTAATGCAACTAAACAACTGGCAGCTGCCTTTAATGGAGTCGGAGTTGCACCCAAGGTCCCACGGAATAATAGGAATTTGCAAAAGTGGGCTAACAACTTGTCTACCAAGGATGTATATTCTGCATTCGGTGTTCAACTAACGTCTGATAGCGACGGAAACTTAGTCATGCTCTCATATGCACAAGCAACTGCTAAACGCGACACTGCGTTGGCAGCTAAAAATGCTTATTCAGCAGCAGAAGCAAGCGCTGATGGCAATATTCGTTCATTTATTGGAGAATCTGTCGCTTATAAAGGGGCACTTAAGCAAGTTGAGGCCAATGAGGAGGGGCAAGGGCTTGATGAAATGGGTGAGGTTGTTGGAAAACTCGCCCAGTCGCGGGAGCAAAGAAACCAAGTTAGTGCTAAGTCTGGTGCCCTAAAGATTCCTGGTATCACTACAATTAAGAGATGGTCTACGACGGACAAGCGATCTGGAACCACGATCGTTGGCGTAGTTAATATGTGCTCTATGGGAACTGCCCAAGTTGCAAATCGTGAACGTGAAAGCTTTGAAGCTATCGGCGGATCACGTGGAGGCGAAGGAATGTCTAATCAAGGAACGTCTAATCAAGGAACGTCTGGAAGTAATGGTAAGCAATCCTCTGGTGGTTCTTCATATGGAACTATGAGTGATGAGCAGTCTTCTGGTTATTCTCACGAAAGTATGGAGAGTGAAGATTTCTAAATTAGAGTATTATCTTCTTTCGGCTGCATTGCTTTTTATATCTTCGGCTAGTTATGCTGATGGTTTTGAGGTTGAGGGAGGTTTTATTTATGTGAGTAAGCAGGCCGCATTGAAACGAAATACCCACTTGGCGCTAAAAAATGCGACAGCAGCTGCGGAGGCACAAGCAAGTGCGACCATTGCCAGAGAGTTATATCTACCAAATTACAAGAATCCCTTAACAGGTCGGGCAGCGACGCTTCTTGAACAAGAGTTGCGTTCAATAGCTTTGGAGGTCGCACCTTTAGTAGGGATTGAAGTTGTGGAACGTTCTGTTGAGGCGCGGGTGGCGACTGTTACGGTTAGATACCCTCATCGCAAATATATTGAGGCTCGGAAAAAAATGGCGAGTCTCAGTGTCAGTCAAATGGGTAGCTTGCTGAGGCAAAAAAACAGTCCGAAGAATGCTTTTTTGCTATATGAACTAGATTTGTTGGAAGAGCAGCACCTACTGCCTGAGCTTGGGTTGGTAATGCTGAATGCTAAGGTTTTTGGTAACAATACGGCATTTCCAAGCACGGGTCCCTTACTATTGAGTGACTATCTCACTCCACCTATGTTTGAGCTGGGGTTAAGCAAGTTGAGCATTAACGAGTCGTTAATCCTGGGGGAAACTCTATCCTTTATTGAAGAGTATAGAGTTCGATACGTAGAGTTCCTAAAGGACGCCCGATTCAAGCGAGCGGCTGAGTTATACGAATCAATGGAATTAAAACGCCTTCCTGAAATTGGCGGGATGGGGGACATTAGAAAGCGTGCATTAGCGTATCTTGATGCTAGTGGACTTGAAGAGGTTCATCTGATTCGAGCGTTGGTCGAGACTGAGCATGTGATTGATGTGTCAGGGCAGAGTGTCGCAGGCGCAAGGTTGTCGCAGATCGAAAGCTCGTTTTCTCGGGGAGTCGATGATGTTGCTTCGTTGAGCAAATTGGTCTCTGAGTTTGGGGTTTCCTCCGATATGCTCAATTATTTGGCAAGGATTTTTGAGGCGAAAAGCTTAGATCTATCCTGTCTCTTGTATCGAGTCGTCTCCGAAAGTGATGCTTCGCACCCCAATGCGGTCGCGAATCTTTCTATTACACTCGACAAACTCGGTTATCGCAATGCGGCAGAGGAGATATCAGCCAAAGCTATCAAGTCGGAGACGCTTTCAGAGTGGGGGAGGAATGCGCTTGAGGCTGCTAATTTAGTTTCCGATAATAAACCATGAAAACAAATATCCAACTACTACTACTACCATTATTGCTGCTGTTGGTAGGTTGCTCAAGTTATCGAGTTTCAAACGCGCCAGTACATGATGCCTACCTCGGTGATACGACTACGTTTGAAGGGAATTCTAGCCTACAGTTTGGCAATTACGATAGTGCGAAGGCATTAGTTAAAAATACATTGCTCAGCAACGGCTTTAAAGTCGTATCCGAAGATAATATTAATAAGCAGATCGTTGGCAGTCGCGAGGTTAATGAAGGATTTGTAACGACAACCATCTATTTTTACAGCGCATCTTCAACGGTCAACTTGAGGGTGGTTACTCAGGTTCCTCGAAATGGTACTGCATATTACCGAGTCCATGAGCAAATCATGACAGGATTAAAATGATTTTACATTTAGTTTTTAAAGAAACTAACACTAACATTGGTCGAGGTTACCTGAAATGGTCCACTTGAAAAGTTAGTCTGGATCCCTAGAAAGGACCAGAACATGAAAGGCAAAAGATACAGCACCGAAACGAAGATCCGCATTCTGCGTGAAGCAGAGAGCAG
>Ga0206130_10009737_pt1 | contig 9993 bp, 9 predicted proteins | sample Helgoland_Spring_9_FD_148637 | JGI IMG/M metagenome (GOLD analysis project Ga0206130, IMG submission 148637) | Pelagic subsurface seawater microbial communities from Kabeltonne, Helgoland, North Sea - Helgoland_Spring_Bloom_20160512_1 | ecosystem: Environmental > Aquatic > Marine > Epipelagic ...
CGAGCCGAATATGGTGACAGCAAACCTCTCAAAGGCGCGCGGATTGCCGGATCATTGCATATGACGATCCAAACCGCTGTTCTGATTGAGACATTGGTGGCGTTGGGTGCCGAGGTGCGCTGGGCATCTTGCAACATCTTTTCAACCCAAGATCACGCAGCGGCCGCAATCGCCGCAAGCGGCACGCCGGTCTTTGCAATCAAAGGCCAATCACTTGTCGAACATTGGGATTATCAGGACCGCACCTTTATGTTTGACCAAGGCGGCGCAAACATGATCCTCGATGATGGCGGGGATGCCACGCTTTATGTTTTACTGGGCGCCCGGGTAGAAAACGGTGAGACCGATCTGATTGCGGTGCCCACATCCGAAGAGGAAGAAGCCGTCTTTGCTCAGATTAAAAAGCGGATCGCGGCCAGTCCAGGGTGGTTTACAAAACAGCGCGAAATGATCCGAGGCGTATCAGAAGAAACCACAACCGGGGTGCACCGCTTATATGAATTGGTCAAGTCCGGGCAACTGCCGTTCCCGGCAATCAATGTCAACGACTCGGTGACCAAATCCAAGTTTGACAACAAATATGGCTGTAAGGAATCGCTGGTCGACGGCATCCGTCGCGCCACCGACACGATGATGGCGGGCAAAGTGGCCGTTGTCTGTGGCTATGGCGATGTTGGCAAGGGGTCTGCCGCCTCGCTGCGCGGCGCAGGCGCGCGGGTGAAAGTTACCGAAGTTGATCCGATCTGTGCGCTGCAGGCTGCGATGGATGGCTTTGAAGTTGTCCTTTTGGAAGATGTGGTCGACAGCGCGGATATTTTCATCACCACAACCGGCAACAAAGACGTTATCCGCATCGAACATATGCGGACCATGAAGGATATGGCAATCGTTGGAAATATCGGCCATTTTGATAACGAAATTCAGGTGGCAAACCTGAAAAATCACAAATGGACCAATATCAAAGAGCAGGTCGATATGATCGAGATGCCGTCGGGCAACCGGATTATTCTGCTGTCCGAAGGGCGTTTGCTGAACTTGGGCAACGCTACAGGTCATCCTTCTTTCGTGATGTCGGCGTCCTTCACCAATCAGGTTCTGGCGCAGATTGAACTGTGGACCAAGAACGACGCTTATAAAAATGATGTGTATATCCTGCCCAAACATCTGGATGAGAAAGTCGCACGGCTGCATCTTGATAGAATTGGTGTCAAATTGACTACTCTAGCCAAAGATCAGGCCGATTATATTGGTGTCACAACTGAAGGGCCGTTCAAACCGGAACACTACCGGTATTAGGCTGCTATAGCCCCGCCTTTTTGGCGGGGTCTGCGCATTGTCGAAAGCGTGCTGCCCGATCAAACCGCCAATGATTATCATATTTGACAGGTATTCTAAATACTAATCATTTGCCCAAACCATCTGAATATCCTATGGTCTATGAACCGAGCCAGGACGGCCGGGACTTTTCCGATAACGCGTTAGGTGCTTGGGGAGCATGCGGGGTGACGGAGGGTTTCGGCAGTGGCTGAAACCCTCCGATACTTACCTAAACGGTGCGTTTCCTAACCCAATACATCGATAGGTTTGATAACGCGACTGCGTCACTGGTTTCAACCTCAGTCACCGCGATGCATATCACAAATAATCTGCCAGTGTTCGGCACTGACGGGTTGCACGGACAATCGCGGATTATTCACCAGCATCATCGTTGCCAAACGTGGGTCTTTTTTGATCATCGCCAACGTGACCGGCGGGTCGACCGCCGACAGGCTTTTGATGTCCACACACTCCCAACGTGAATCGTCGCTCGTGCTGTCGGGATGCGAGACCGCAATCACCTCAACGATACCAACAATCGCTTTTTGCTTTTGCGAATGGTAGAAAAATCCCTGATCTCCCAACGCCATTTGACGCATGAAATTCCGTGCCTGATAATTGCGCACGCCATCCCATTCCTCGCCCTTTTCGCCTCGGGCGGTCTGATCGTGCCATCCCCAGGTATCTGGCTCGGATTTAAACAGCCAATACTGCATCTCATAAAACCTTTGCTATTTATAACTTAGGATTTACTCTTCTTTTAGTGGCCGGGACAACAGCATTTCCATGGCCTGTGAAATATCTATAGCGCCCTCCAACAACCCGACCACCGCCGCAGTGATTGGCATTTCGATCTGCATATCTCGCGCTCGGCTCAAAGTCGCCCGGGCAGTGGCAGCCCCCTCGACAGTAATCCTGGGGTCAAATTCAACACCCTGACCCAGCGCAACGCCAAACCGATAATTGCGTGACGCCTGGGTGCTACAGGTCAGCGTCAAGTCGCCAAACCCTGACAGACCGGCAAGTGTTTCAGGTCGCGCGCCCAGTGGTAGGGCCATCCGTTGCATTTCGGCATACCCGCGGGTCATTAACGCCGCACGGGCGCTGTCGCCCAAGCCAGCCCCCATCGCCGCACCACATGCGATGGCAATGACGTTTTTAATCGCACCGCCCAGTTCAGCCCCAATTGTGTCTGTCGTACGATAGAGCCGCAGGTTTGAGGTTGTGAGTTGTTTCTGCAGTTGCTGGCAAATTGCATCATCGGCGCAGGCAAGTGTCAGCGCCGTTGGTAAGCCGCAAGCGATATCATGGGCAAAACTTGGGCCGGTCAACAATGCGCTTTGACAACTTGGAACAACGTCTTGCAAGATTGCCAACGGTCCCAGATTACTGGACTGTTCGATCCCCTTGCAACACACCACCAAGATTTTGCCTTCGAGAACTGTGCCATAATCCTCTATTAGCTGTCGCAAGGTCTGCATCGGCACCGCCAGCAGCAACGTCTGCTGCGCTGCAACCTGATTGAAATCCGCCGTTGGCTTCAATGCGATTGGCAGCGAAGTGCCAGGCAGATACCGACTGTTTTCCCGGTGCATCTGCAAATCGCCTATATGGGACTTATTGCGTCCCCAGAGGGTAACTTCAGGATGTTTTCCGCTCAGAGAAACGGCCAGTGCCGTCCCAAATGCACCAGCACCGATAATCCCGACACTCATGCTTTTGCACCTTTTTTGCCGCTGCCCAGCAAGGCCGGACTGGTGCGGTCAAGTGGCCAGCGGGGGCGCGCGGATAGGTCCATTTCATCACACATGCCAAGGCGAAACCTCTCAAGTCCGACGTAGGCGATCATCGCCGCATTATCGGTACAAAGCGCCAGAGGAGGTGCATTAAAATCGACCCCCTTGGCTGCACAGACTGTCTCAAGCCGGGTTCGAATTGCATGATTGGCCGCAACCCCCCCCGCCACGGCAAAAACCGGCTTTAAGGGGGTCGACTGCAAATAAACCGCAATCGCACGGTCAGTTTTCTCGGCCAAGACATCAGTGACAGCAGCTTGAAATCCCGCGCATAGATCGAATCGATCGATCACGGTCAGGCCGCCATTTTCCGCAATGATCTGATCGCGACTACGCCGCAATGCCGTTTTCAACCCCGAAAACGACAGATCACACCCCCGCCTGTCCAGCAGTGGCCGTGGCAGCCGGAACCTGTCTGGATCGCCAAGCTTGGCCTCGGCTTCAACTGACGGACCACCAGGCTGTGACAGGCCCAAAAGACGGGCTGTTTTATCAAAAGCCTCGCCCGGGGCATCGTCAATCGTACCTCCCAACCGGGTAAAACTGTCAACGCCCTCGACCAGCAGAAACTGGCAGTGGCCACCAGACACCAGAAGCATCAGATAAGGATAGTCCACCGCATCGGTGAGACGCGGGGTCAGCGCATGGCCTGCCAAATGGTTAACGCCGATTAAAGGCTTCCCCGATCCCGCACAAAGCCCCTTGGCACACATCACCCCGGACAACACACCACCGATCAAACCCGGCCCGGCAGTGACTGCGACAGCATCCATTTCGCCCAGATCAAGAGCGGCATGATCCAAGGCCTCTTCGACGCATAAATCGAGCTTTTCAGCATGGGCACGGGCGGCAATTTCGGGCACAACACCCCCAAAGTCCCGGTGCAGTTCTGACTGACCATGAACAACGGATGCCAGAATTTCTGGCCGATTTCCCGCTGTGTGACGCACGACTGCCGCTGCGGTGTCATCGCAACTGCTTTCTAATCCCAAAATTGTCAGTGTCTGGTTCATTGCTGTTTCCATTGCGTGCCTCACTCAGGGCAGGTAACATCTGTTTAGGTTTCAAACAATCCCGACGGTAGTATGACAGACAGGCGCATTGCATTGCTTTTGACCCGGCCACTTGCGCAATCAAAGGGGTTTGTAAACTTATTTGAAGGGGTGTCTCAGCCCAGCCCCGTACACATATGTATCTCACCGCTGTTTGAGATTATATTTCAGGGCCCACTACCGGAGATGTCGCCCTATCGCAGCCTGATCTTCACATCAAGCAATGGTGTTCGGGCATTTTCGCAGCTTAAACCAAGCAGTATATTGCCCAGCTTTACCGTGGGAAAAGTGACCGCCGAGACCGCTATTTCCGTGGGATTGCCAGCACAAATGTTAGGGCTGGATGTGCAGGATTTTACCGAGGCAATACTGTCCTTGAAGCCCGAAACACCCTGTCTGCATCTGCGGGGCGATATTAGTCGCAGCGCATTGGCCACCCAGCTCTCAAACGCAGGCCTCGCCACAGATGAGGCCATTGTCTATCGTCAGCGCGGGCTGCCACTGACGGAAGAGGCTCAACAGATTTTACTTGGAACCGACCCCGTTATTGTACCACTGTTTTCACCACGCAGCGCACAGCGTTTTAGAGCTGAATTCGTAAAGACAAGCGGAACTGCGCCGATTTACGGGGTCGCACTGAGTAAGGCTGTTGCTACCGAGATGTCTGGTATAATTCTGGCGGATCTCGTCGTGGCAGAGCAACCCACCGCTACAGCAATGGGAAAGGCAATTAATAACTTGATCGCGACATTGATTCATCTTGAGCGTGCACCGGTTACAAAGTAAAGTAATAGAAATCAGAAGGGGTTTTTCAGTGTCAGCTTCCAAGAACACAAAGAAAACGCCAAGTAAGCAGCCCGGTCCAACAGATCGCGACAAATCTGTCGATACTGAGTCTGTAGAAGACAGTGCGCTCAAAGCCAGCGACTTATCTTCAAACGAGAGTGCCGTGTTACTGGATCAAGCAGACACCGGCGCCGCAGAGACTGTGGAACCTGAAGCATCAGAGAACGCTAAAAACAACAACATCAAAGCGCAGTCTTCAAAGCCAAATCAACCTGTGCCACAGCCAGCGCAGAGGTCACAATTTTTTGGATTTTTGGGTTTTATGTTTGCTGGCCTGCTCGTGGCGCTGGCAAGTTTCGGGGGGGCGCAATATTCTTCCGGCAACTGGCCGTTTAAACGCACAGAAACAGATTTCGAGGCGCGCCTTGCCGCACAATCGAACGAGATTTCGGCACTGAACGCAGTTATTGCCAGTTACGATGACACCACAGCCCTACAAGACCTGCAGGCGCAGATTGACAGCATGCGCACAATTGTAACAGATCTGGCAGCTTTGCAGGTCGAAATAGAGCAATTATCCGGTGTTCAGAACGAGACAATTGACCGAGTTGCAGCCCTTGAAGAAGAACTGACCAGCCAATCGGATGTCAATCCGGCTTCGACTGCCGAGATCACGCGCTATTCCACAGCGCTCAGACAGGCGCAAACCCAAATTTCAGAGCAGAAAAAAGCACTGGCTGACCAAAAAGCAGACCTTGCTGAACTGAGTGTGGCGGTTGAAATGATGCAACAAGAGACCAAATCGGCCACGCACCATAGCCTGACACACGGTACAATTTCACAAGTCATTGGCGCGTTGGAAAGCGGCGCGCCCTTCGCCTTTGCAATCGCAGGTCTGCAGGATTTTGAAACCCTTTTATCACCAGCATTGGTGGCGGCGGCTCCCTATGGGGTGCCAACTGTAGATGTGTTGGCCCGGGCTTTCCCTGAACAATCCCGCAGAGCACTGATCGCTGCGCGCACCACCGGTACACCACAGGTCAGCGGTTCAAACCGGGTTGGTGATTTCCTGCGCAGTCAACTTGGTATGCGCTCGATAACACCACGCGCTGGTAATGATCCGGATGCGGTGTTGTCACGCGCCGAGGCCGCAATTCGAGCAGGGCAAGTATCGAACGCTCTGAGCGCTTTGACGGCACTTCCCGAAAGCGCCCGAACATCTATGGCAGAATGGATTGAACAGGCTGAATTACGACAGGCAGCTCAGCTTGCCGTGGCAACATTGAGCCAGCGATTGCAAAAGGATTGATATCTTAAATGCTTTGGTCGCTGGTTAAAATTGTATTTTTTATTACCTTGATCGCAGTGTTAGCACTGACCGCTGGCGCATTAATGGAAACCAGTGGGGGGCTTCAAATCACATTTTCGGGGTTTGAATTTACGCTTGCGCCACTACAGACAGCCATCCTTACGGTGGTTTTACTGGTGCTGATTTGGCTGATATTGAAAATTCTATCGTTTATGATGGCCGTTTTGCGGTTTCTCAATGGGGATGACACTGCAGTTTCACGGTATTTTAACCGCAACCGAGAACGCAAAGGGTTTCAGGCCCTCTCCGAGGGTATGATGGCATTGGCATCAGGGGAAGGTCGTCTGGCCCTGGCCAAGGCCTCTAAAGCGGAAAAATATCTGGGCCGGCCCGAATTGACCAATTTACTTACCGCCCAAGCCGCAGAAATGGCAGGGGATAGGCGCAAAGCAGAGGCTGTCTATAAAGAACTGATACAGAATACGACGACACGCTTTGTCGGGGTGCGCGGTATTATGAAACAAAAGCTGGCCGATGGCGATACACAGACCGCTATGAAACTCGCTGAGCATGCATTTGGTTTGAAACCCGGCCATGAAGACACGCAAGATGTGTTGCTGAAATTACAAGCCAACAGCGAGGATTGGTCTGGAGCGCGCAAAACGCTGGGTGCAAAGCTCAAACACGGCAACCTGCCGCGCGACATCCACAGAAGACGCGATGCCGTTCTTGCTCTGTCTGAAGCCTATGAAGCAACAGACGACGCTCAAGCCGCTCATGCGGCCGCGATTGAGGCCAATCGCCTGTCGCCAGATCTGGTGCCAGCCGCAGTTTTGACAGCACAGGGCTACATCACTCAGTCCAAGCCACGTTATGCGGTACGAGTTTTAAAAACGGCCTGGCAAGTGCAGCCACATCCCGATTTAGCCGCCGCTTTCGCACAGATCGTTCCCGACGAAACCCCTATTCAACGGATCAAACGGTTTCAAATTTTAATCAAACTTCATCCCGACCACCGAGAAACCTGCCTGCTTCTTGCCGAATTGTATATCAGCGCCGAAGACTTTCCCGCCGCAAGGCGTGCGCTTGGAGCCTTGGCAGAAGAGGCGCCTGACGTGCGGTCCCTGACGATAATGGCAGCAATTGAGCGGGGCGAAGGCAGCTCTGATACCATCATTAAGGGCTGGCTCGCGCGCGCAATCACGGCGCCGCGCGGCCCACAGTGGGTGTGTGAGACCTGTAACAGCTTGCAAACCGAGTGGTCTGCTATCTGTCCAAATTGTGACAGTTTTGACAGCCAGAGTTGGAAAACGGCCCCTGCGCTGCACGACCCTGTAACGCCTGGATCGGAGATGTTGCCGCTGATTATTGGCGCACTGGAAGACCAAACCGAGCCGCAAGAGTTCACGGCGGAGACAGCAACGCAAGAGACCTCGTCGGCGACGGAAAAAACAGATACGGCGGCGGCGGCAGATCTCTCAAAGCCAAACGGCGATAAAAATATTTAGGGCCACAACGGCTTTGTTGCACAAATCGACTGATGGGTGGGCATCCCTTCCCCCGGACGGACTTAGCCTGTTGGCTCAGTGACAGGTATGACCAGAGCCATATAACGGTTGAGGACAGCGATGGGGATTTGGATGTCCGCGACCTGCCCTTCGAAGTCCGTCGCCCTCAGCGACTGGCTGAGTTGTTTTATAAACGCATCTTCGTTTCGGCGCGGCTTTGGCGGTGGTATCTACACCACCGTCGCCACACGGTGCGGCTCAGACATCGCTGCGTCCTGACCGTTTTGTTTCAGGCAGTGGCTCCGGTGCTCGTCGGCTTCCAAGGTTTGGCGCTCTAGCGCAGCGGGATCACCGCATGGGCGTGTCGGACGGCAACCGCCTCGTGGCATTTGCGCGGGTCGTAAGCGATTTCTGTCGTGACGGACCCTAACCTCTGTTCAGATGGGATTTGATCGAGCAACTCAGGCAGCATGAGAGCACCGCCTACATTGCTTGTCGCGACCTTTCCAGCCCGACCGTAAAATGTTTCCTCATCGATCCCACTGGGTATCTTGCGCCATATCCGGCGTTTAAGGCCCCCGTGCTTGCGAGTGTTCCATTCGCCTTCACCCTTGTGCCGGTACTATCGATCAAAAGGTTGAGTGGGCTAGGGCAGCCCTGATATGCAGGCTCACGTTCAGTGTCTTCTCGCGGCGACACAGGGTGCTGAGATCTGACACTGCCCAGTCCAGATCGACCAATATCCGCGCCAGTTAAAGCTATCACTGAAAAACGATCAATTCATGGTTTTGTACTTCGTGGGGGACCAGCTGCTTATGCCCTCCAGTTATCATGCTGGATTCATACAGTGAATTCGTCAAACCTATTTGTGCAACAATGCCCGGTACTCTGACAAGCGTTATAGATATGATAAAACGCGCAAAAGACGCTAAAATACTACTTTGATATCTCTTATACTTTCATTTGTGTTGTAAAATCATTCAGGGATAGTTTCGTTTGGATTTTATGGCTGGACCATCAGGCCCGGTCTGTAGTTGCAGCAACACCTTTGGCGGACTCAACGCCGTCAGATCAAGACAGCCCCAAGGAGCCCGTAACCGCACGTTAAACCCTTTGTAACCACCGGTCCCACTGTGGCCTGCGCCTCATAGTATGGTGAAGTATCGTCCACTTGGACATGAGGCGATCGTAAACTTAGACAAAACCCAATTATACATTGACTCTTGACTTGGTGCGCCAAAAGCATCGCGCTTAAAATCACCGGGTAATCTTATAGTTTGAAAAAACATCGTCATGTAAGAACGCAGGCTATAACATACGGACCAGAAATCGATGGACTGCGCGCTCTAGCCATCTTGGGAGTTGTTTTGTTCCAAGTTGACCTAAACAAATGTCCAGCGGCTTTACAGGTGTTGATGTCTTCTTCGTCATCTCAGGCTACCTTAATAGAGACAAAATTTTAGCTGGCCTGAGGAACAATAGTTTAAACGGTGATTTGAGGACAATCCATATTCATTAACTTTAGACCAGATGAAGCTTTTAAAGACTATGAGAAAAATTGCCCTGTTATCGGTAAGGCCCACAGCGCAAACCTAGGGTTTTCAAAGTGTGTGACGATCTAATTATAGAATTAACTTGGGGCGTTATGTCACTTGGGCATAGGTTTAAGGACGATCTGTACCCTCTGTCTTTGGAAGATATTAAATTTCTTAAAGGACCACGAGAAACACAGAATTTTCTAGGGTCAGGAGCCATCAATCACTTATGGATTTAAGAGTGCTCTGAATTGATGTCCTCCGAAATCGGACGGTTAACATGACGGATCATTTTTGGCTTAACGAAGAACAGTTAGCGCGGATTAAGCCTAATTTCCCTTTGTCACATTGGGTGCCTCGTGTCGATGACCGCAAAGTTGTCAACGGCATCATCCACGTGATCAGAAACAGATTGCGTTGGCAGGATACACCGGATGTTTATGGACCACATAAAACTCTGTGTAACAGGGTCATACGTTGGTCTAAGATAGGCGTTTTTGACTATATTTTCGCTGCGTTGGTTGCCAAAAATAGTCCGCCTGATCGCCTGATGATCGACGCCAACCACCTCATAGCGCACCGCACGGCTTGCAGTTTGGTAAAAGGAGGATGTTCCCCGCGCTATTGGCCACACCAAGGGCGGGCTGAACTCTAAGCCGCACGCGGTTTGCGACGGTGAAATTCGCCAAG
>Ga0206130_10009741_pt1 | contig 9990 bp, 4 predicted proteins | sample Helgoland_Spring_9_FD_148637 | JGI IMG/M metagenome (GOLD analysis project Ga0206130, IMG submission 148637) | Pelagic subsurface seawater microbial communities from Kabeltonne, Helgoland, North Sea - Helgoland_Spring_Bloom_20160512_1 | ecosystem: Environmental > Aquatic > Marine > Epipelagic ...
GGGGGTGGGGGTGGGAGTGGGGGTGCGCCCGCCCCTGTTGTACAAAATTGGGGACCAACTATCTCAGGAAGTACGTCAACGATCAGAGTTGGCGAAGCGCTAGCCTTTACACCCTCTGCGAATGACGTAGACGGTGATAATTTGGTCTTTAGTATCACCGGCATTCCTGCATGGGCAACTTTTGATGCAGGGTCGGGATTGTTATCTGGCACGGCGGCAATGGCTGATTTAGACTCAAATTATGCTATCACCATCAGTGTGTCTGATGGCCAATTAAGCAGTTCTATCTCTTTTGACTTAACCGTGACTAAACCTATTTTTTTTATCCGTATTGGCATTGATAGTATGGATGCTTATCGAAATATGGATGTTGAGTTAAGCGGCTGTTTTATGGCGCAAAGCGATACTGAATGTAGCGACGACGATGAGCTTCTCACCATCGCGGAAAACGGTCTATTTGCCTTTGAAAGCGGTTTAGAGACCGGCGCAGCCTATGCCATAAAAGTCGATCGAGACCCTGGACGACAAGAGTGCGCTTTAGATATTGAGGAAGGGGTTGTTGGGTCATCAGACAAAACTATCAATGTAGCTTGTGAGGCAGATGCGTCAGCACCCCTATTTGCTGTCGACAAGATGCACAAGATACGTGTGAGCATGGATGTCGATGAATGGCATCGGTTTGTTTTAGATACAGAACGCGCGCGTTACAGCACAGGCGATGCCAACGGCGATATTTCTGAATGGACGTCATGGTCCCACAGTGAAATATACCGGCAAGTTGACTTTGAGTATCTGGATGCCAATGGAGCAGTGATCGAAAAATTTGAAAAAGTTGGCTTTAAAATGAAAGGCAACACCAGCCGACAATGGCCGGAATATTGGTATGAGGAAGGTGATGGCAATTGGACCGCTAAGCCCAAACGATTTAGTTTCGGAATTAAATTTGATGAAGAATTTGACGAAGATGAGGGTGTTTATGCATGTATTGATGCGACGGGCGAACCTGCTGCTGTTGATGGTGCACCTTGTTATTCTAGAGTCGGAATAGACCATGCAGAGGTGCCTGAAAACGACAAAAGAGAGTTTATGGACGTGGACAAGCTCTCCTTTAGGTTCAATCGTGACGATCCGTCTTATCAGCGCGAGCTTTTAGCTCATGACATCTTAAATTCTAACGGTATACCGGCCTCAAGAGTTGCCCATGCCAATGTTGAGTTTCATATTAGTGGCGACGGCAATTTCTATGGAAAGTCTCTTCCTCAAACCTATAACATGGGTGTTTACCAAATGGTCGAGCAAATCGACAAGCCTTTTCTTAAGCGCTATTTTGGGAAGAATGGCTACCTTTTCAAGATTGGTGGCAATGCAGATCTAGCTGGGGCGCCAGAAGCCGATGTCAACTGCGTAGCCTATGAGGATGCTGTTACCTATATTGACCCTAATTTTTGCCAAATTGGTGTTGAGAAGCCAGACCCAGACTCAAGGGAAGAATGGCTTGGCACCCAGAATTATTTAAACCCTCAATTTGTTAATTCGGACATTAATGACGGTGGCGAAGACTCTCAGTTTAGACCTTATAAGCCTACCTATGACTTAAAAACCAAAAAGAGTAGTATTGCTACGGGCAGGGCATTGCTGCAAGAGTTCATGCGTTTTGTTCAAAGCTACCCCAGCGCTTCGATGTTAGCTGAGCAGTTTGATGTTCCTGGTTTTATTAAGGCTCAAGCGGCAGAGATTGCCCTAGGCGCAGTTGACCATTATGTAAGGGTTGCTAACAATTATTATCTTTATTTCAACCCGCTAACGGACCAGTGGGTTTATATGGTTAATGACTTTGATTTTGTCTTCCGAGACAGTCATGACATCACCAATGGGCTTCCATCTTGGTTTGCCGCGTTTAGAGATATTTCCGGGACCTATGCGTTTCCTTCGGCAGGAAAGGTTGATTGGGCTAGCCGAGAATTAGGGAGTGTTGATCCTATTTTGTGGGACATTGTTTTTTCTGAACAATCTAATAAAGAGGCCCTTTACTCAGACATTAAGTCGATCCTTGATAACCACATGGATTGGGATACGGTTGGCCCTAAACTTGCTGCGAGAAATGCCTTAGTGACAACCGCTATTAGTCAAACTGAAGCAGGGTTGCCAGACGGCTGTGGATTTATTTATAACCCCGCAGCTATTAATGCCGGTGCCGGTGCGACTTTATGTGATGCCAGCGATATCTCTATAAAACAGTTTATTGCGTTAAGACGCGAGGCTCTCTATCGCGAGCTTCAAGAAAATGGTTTATAAGTCTGTTCTGCGTTGGCATGGTTGTGCCCACTTCACAAAATGGGACGCCTGATAGTGGTATGTATTACCAATGCAGACGAATGGTGCAGGTATAGAGCTGTCTGGGGCATAACTGCGTGTCTCAGGCACCTGCGGGTAAGATCTATAATCTGATACCAATGCGTTTGTGTATGTGAGCCTAGGCCATGAACCAAAGTCGAACTATCATTGCGGCGAATTAAAGACCGTCGTTATCTATAAAAAAGGTGAAATCTAATCGAATAAATGAGCGTTTCGGATGGACAAGAGCGCATTCAACGCTAACGCCTATCGATAATACAAAAGACCAAAATGAAGTTTTTAATGGGAAAATGTTATAGATATCGGATCCGAACTTGCGCCGCACATGAACGGCAAAGGGCTTCACGAAGATCATCTTATGTTGTTTGGTCATCCTCTGTAACAGATCCCTAAGTGGGTGAAAAAACTTTTCTTTAAGCATGACATCCATCATTTGGTTACAGGTTTTGGTACTGACTTAGACGGTGAGCTAAAGCTTCTTTGTTGGGAAGTCGGCGCGGGTATGCCTTGGTATATGATCGGTGAGAAATACTTCGAGTTTCCCTTAATGTTCGTCTTCAAGCCATCCATAGCGCTGGCTGCTTTTAAATTAGGTCGAACCCAAAACAGCTTATACCCAGTAGACGATGACGTTTTAAGAACCAAGACATTAGACGAAGTGAAACATTATGTTGAAACCGGGCAGTTCTAGGCCTAATAAGAAGCTGCAAATCCAGAAGCATCACGAGCTCGCCGACGATCGATATAGTGAAACCATATCCCTCGGCTATATCAACAGCTTTTCATACTTTAAACACCTACGCGTCGCGCTCTGCAGGTAAGATACGCGTTGCCTTGCTCGCAACCTATAACCGAGAAAAAGGAGCTGACGGGTGAGTGAATTTGAGATAATGGGTTGGGCACTATCAGCGGTGTTATCGATTATCGCGTTCGCATTTGCAAAGCGTTGTAGAGCCTGTGGATATTTAAAATTCGGCCTCTACCATGTTAGGGGATTTGATTTAGAGCTGGCTAAAGCTTACCGCGTTTGCCCAAAATGTGGCGGTAGGGTGGAAGCCGGGATCATTGCCGATGATGGTATAGTCTTTTGGAACACTGGTGAAACAGGAGAAATTAACAGCGACGGGCTCTACGTCCATTTCGGAAAGCCACCTCACAATGAAGCGTGATGACCCAGAGACCCTTGCTTAAGAGCAACCCCAACGAGCCTAAAAAGAAGCATATCGCCCGATCAAACCCGCAACTAACACCGCCATCAGCCCGCCTTAATCAACCATCCCAGCAGTCTCAAAACACAAATTAGACCCGTCGCACTTCGGGCACAAGTAGCCACCCTGTTGCAGCGTTACATCGCGTGTCTTAGCGTTTCGTAGGGCCGGTAGCTTAGAAACAGAGGCAGAGATAAGTGCCGAATCCAGATGGGTAGTAGCTGATCTGTTTCCGCCCTACCCACCATCCACTTTCGGCATACCAGCACCCTACCCCCGGGGCACCCCCCACTTCACCAGATGGGACTCCTAGTATTGGTATATATTACCGATGCAGACGAATAGTGAATCACCCCCCAAGTCTCTAGACACTCGACAGCCGCTTGTCATACTGCTCTTCATACTCTATTAGCGATAGCTGGTTATTGAAACCATGCCGCCGCCGAGCGTTGTAAAACATCTCTATATAATCGAACACATCACTGCGTGCTTCTTCCCGAGTTGCGTCGACAAGGCGCCTAGATTGCTCTAAATTCTAGAAAATATGTTTGTCGCTAGGTAACCCATGACTAATTTATTTCTCATGCTATTGATCGGCTTTACGCCTGCAGCCTTCGCCGACGCGTCTTGCTCAAAAGACCTTCTACCCCTCAAAAAAACTCAACCCGCTTACCCCAAAAAGGCTCTAGCTCAGGACTTGCACGGCTGGGTCACTCTTGAGTTTACAGTCAATGCAGATGGCTCGATATCTGACGCAACAGTAATTGAAAATTGTGCCTCAAACGGAGTCTTTTATTGCGAGGATAAACCGAATGATATTTTCGATAATTCAGCGCTCAAGGCATCAACTGGCTTTGTCTATAAAACGGGTGAAGCGTGTGAAGGTGTCCAGAACCGCTTAACCTACAGCATCTCAATCGATGGTGATGACCTAAATTTTAAAGGCGACAAGGCATTTTACTGCGACCGGCTGTCTGCGCTGTCTGCGATCGCGCTAAAAGGATTTGGCGCCAATCAGGCCGAAAAGATAACGAGGAAACAACAGAAATCCTGGCATCAAAAAAACGACGATTATCGCGACGATCCGTGGACCAAAAATGCCAAAGTACAACTCGCTAAATTCGCGCAAAAAAATGGGGAGCTGTTAAGAAAAAATATCTACAAAACAAAAAACGATAAACTTCGGCGGAGCATGGCCGCGCTTACAAAGTTGGAAATATTAGCATCGAGCAAGAAATCTTGCCTGTCGGATGCTTCGTAAAAATTTTCATCTATAAAAAGCCAACACGCGCCAGCAGACGGACCCTAAATATTGAAGCCAATGAGAAAGCAGCGAACTCAGAGCCTTTCGCAGCCAGCCGTTCGAAGGTCTCCAGCTAACCAGCACCCCACCCCGGGGGCACCCCCCGCTTCACCAGAAGGGACTCCTAGTATTGGTATGTATTACTAACGTGGACGAGTGATGTGGGTGGAGGGCTGTCTATGGCATTACTGCGCGTCTCAGGCTCCTGGCCCTACTGAACTGGCACCCGCTCTTTAATGTAAGCCTCAACTTCATCGGCCGTATCTCGCTCAGCACCAGAACCTATAGCACCCGAGATCAAGGAATCACCCGAGAACCCAAACAAGTACCGTATCAACAGCAGACCGTCTGTGAGCGGCTTAGAATCACCATCCCCGTCTATGTCTAGTTGAGAATCAGCATCTGTCAGGTAGCTCGCAATTGCGTCAGAGCCGTCTCTGTTTGCCTCGCCCGATACTGCTCCAGAGGTTAACGAGTCTCCGCTAAAACCGAACAGATGACGGATGACTAGTAGACCATCGGTGAGTGGTTGAGCTTCTAGATTTTCATCCACATCAAAGCTGAAGCAACCTGATTTGCAGGAGAAACGACTTTTGGGGTTGGTGCCATCCAACTCTTCTTGGTCGTCGCTAAAGCCATCATTGTCATCGTCTGAATCGCAAGCGTCACCTTCAGTGTCCCCATCAGTATTGAGTTGATCTGTATTACCGAGGCTAGGACAGTTATCTGCATTATCACCAACCCCATCAACATCCTGGTCCGAGCTTTCACTTACATCTCTTGGAAACAAATCCAAAGCGTCGATAACTCCATCATCGTCATCATCTATGTCACATCGATCGCCCTGAGAATCTCCATCTGAGTTTGTTTGATCATAATTTTCATGGAAGACACAATTGTCACTGTTATCACCAATTCCATCTTTGTCTAGATCGTATGCCTCCGAGGGGTCATTGGGAAATGAATCTGCGTTATCCCCAACCCCATCAACGTCACCGTCGGATATCTCTTCCGGATCATAAGGAAAAGAATCAAACTCATTTCCAAAACCGTCGTTATCTATATCAAAATCACATAAATCACCAACCCCGTCACCATCCCTATCATTTTGAGTCCAGTTTGAAATAGATATACAGTTATCGGCGTTATCACCCACTCCATCTCCATCGTCATCCAACGATTCATTGGGATTGAATGGAAATGAGTCCTGGCTATCGTTCACTCCATCTCCATCGTCATCATCATCGACAGAATTTTGAAGACCGTCGTTATCATGGTCCCTTGCATCCATTTGCCTTAGACATTTTTCGGGGGCGTCGACCTCAGCGTTGCTAATAGAGAAACGCAATGAACCATCAATCTTGTCAGTTTCGAGACTATGAGATTCAGCGGGCCAACCTAGCAAAGGAGCCAAACCAGAACAGTCCTGCAATGCCGCTAGATTATAAATTTCAATATCGCCCCGCGCTTCTCGAATGTTGACAAGTCCATCTAAGTTTTTGAGGTTAGGGTTATGGTAAATTTCCATTCGTTCGACCCCGCTGATTCCAGCAAGACCATCAACATCTGTAACACCATTCCATTGGCTAACATTTACATAGCTGTATTGACCACGCTTACCTTTTAGCACATCTATGTTCTCTAGTTTCGGATTGCCATTGATAAATATCGATCCCCCCGACTCGCCGCCTGCTATGGCTTGCTCAAGATTGGATACATCGCTCAGGCCCTCGTTATATTGCAGGAAGATGGAGTTAACTTTTTCCAAATTTGCTAACCCAACTAAGGAGGTAAGGGCCTTTGTGTCTGTAACTTGGATAGCACCGGCCTCGCGCAAGGCTAACTGTGGCAGTTCATTTATCGCAACTCCCCTGATTGAGAAGAAGCCTGCAGAGTAAACCAAATCCTTCACGCCGGAGATATCTGTGATCGGATCAGTATGTTCGCCTCTGCTAACACCCAGAAAGAGACCGCCCCTGTAGCTATGACAAGGTCCAACCAGCTTTTGAAAATTGTCGACCTCGTACTGCCGGCTCATCTCAATTTGTGAAATACCCTCTCGCCCGTAGTGAAGACACCAACCTTTAAGGTTTTCTCCATAACCGTCTCCATCAGGGTCTAACCATTCATTTGGATAATCAGGAAAATCATCTGCCCTCAATCCCTGTCCAACGCAATCGCTATCACAAATGTCCGGCGCTCCATCACCGTCAGAGTCAAGCAATCCGCCCAAGGAGTTAAAGGGGAAGGCATCCTTGTAATCCGAAACGTTGTCTCCATCGGAATCTGAACAGCCCTCTGAACTAGTCAACAGACCGGCCTCGGTATTCGGACAAACATCAACGTCATCGAAGACACCATCGGAATCAGTATCGAACTCGGAGGGAGAACAACCGAACTCGTTAACTTGAGTTTCGGGATCAGTTTTTCCGCAGATATCGGCGTTATCACCAACTCCATCGGCGTCTTGGTCCGACCATTCATCAGGATTCTCTGGAAATTCATCCAACTCGTTACCTACTCCATCCTCGTCATTATCTCCGGAGTTATACCCCCTCAAACAATGATTCGGACTACTCGCATTATGTCCATTGCTGCTTATGTTTAGCGGACCTGCAACATTCGAAGTCTCTGAGGAATAGGGGAATTCAGGCCAGCCCAGCAAAGTCCGTAGGGGACTGCAATTTTCTAATGAAGGGTTAGCAGTAATATTGACTTCACCCCCAAAGCAACATTCGCTCAACCACGTATTAACCACACTTCCTAGACCTGATATATCCTTTAAGTGCACATTATTTCTGACACTCAAAGTCCCTACTTCTACTAAATCCTCTAAACCACCAAGACTCTCTAGCTCATAGTTAGAGCCTATATACAGCTGTCCAACCTTGGGCCCGTAGCTGGTCAACCCAGAAATACTCCTCAAGCCTGTTGCCTGAATTGAGACTGATTCCATCTCCAAGTTATTAAGCCCCTGCAGATCAGAAAGAAGGGAAGGTAGGCGGTCCAAAAGGGCGGTTTTAGCTCGGCGCAATTGATACAAACCAGATAAATCCTTGAGCTTTGGTGCACGGATCACGAGCTGTTCACCAACATTCAAAAGACCCACAAGACCATTCAAATTTTCTACATCAGTCAAACTTGCAGCCTGATTAGTAGCATAACTGTCAGGAAGATCTTTTATCTCAAGAGACCCTTGAACACTATTACAAGGCCCGAAAACATCTTGGAATCCAGCCACCTGCGATTGGTCCTCTAAAACTATGTCGAAAGAGGAGCAGAAAACTTCTTCATCAGCGAATTGAAACGGATCCTCATCATCAGATAGACCATCGTTGTCATCGTCAGGGTCTTCGTTATCACCAAGTCCATCTTTATCAGTATCGATCCATTCGGTTGGGTCTAATGGAAATTGGTCCAAATAATCATCAACTCCATCGCCGTCATCATCGCCATCTAATTCCAACAATGGATCCGACGTTGAATCAACCTGAGATTTGCCCGTGTTCCAATCATCCGGCATGCCATCGCCATCGGTATCACCCGAGGCTGAGGGATCAAGGGGAAAGGCATCAAGATAAAACGGGACGGTATCACCGTCCTCATCCAAGGTCCTCATGACGAGATGCCCTCCCGCTTCGCTTCGCTCGTCATTAACCAAAACCTTTAGTTCCAATGCTCTTTGCCCCCCTCGACCATCGACAGCAACCAACCTCAAATCCAATGGTCCCTTTGAATGATCGCTTGAGCACAAGTTCAACACGTTGACGTGTGCCGTACCTTGGCCGTGATCAGCAACGTTCATATCGTAAGTGAGTGGCACTTCACTCGGGCTGATCAGCTTGATTTGACCCTGACGACTAACGTTTCGAAAAGCGTCGGTGAAATCTGTTGAGCTACAAACATTGTCTGATGCAAAAGGCAAAAAAACTTCAACTGCATCATGCACCTGAACGATGTCATCAACGCTCAAACCTTGATTAGTGCCAAAGTGCGTGAGCAAATCTAGCTCGATTAACAGCTCAGAGTCTTGGCTGCCCCAATAAATCATGAAGTTTTGGGGCAAGGTAGTAGATGGGACATCATCTTTACGAAGGGTTAGGTATCCCTCCTCGGGCGTCAACGCTTGGGTGATTTCGCTGAAAGGGATATCGAAGCTGATGTAAACCTCGTCCTCCTCATTCTTCGCATAGAAGGTTGAGAAGACCATACCGCTTAGATCTTTCACCTCATACGTGTCTGGAAGCGTGGCAAAGGGGAAGCTTTCATAGTCATCGCTCAGCGCAAAATAAAAGTACCTAGAGCCGTTGATCAAAAGGCAATGAGCACCCTCGCACGAGCCAAATCCTGCGTCATCAGGGTAACTATCGCACTCGTCACCCTGTCCATCCGAGTCCATGTCTAGCTGATCCGCGTTAGCGATATTAGGGCAGTTATCCGTGTCGTCAGGCACACCATCACTATCCGAACCGGAAAATGAACTCATTGAGAAAAGTGTGATTTGCAAAAAAAGCAGTGATTGGACCAGCAATTTCATCTCGATCTTCTGCCCCTTCGCCGGCCCGCTACTATGCCAATGGATTGCGCCATGTCTTCGATCATATGAAATTCTTGTGACGCCTTTGAGAAGGACTTTATTGCAAATAGAGAACGGTTGCCAGACCGCCCAGCAGTGGCAATTCTCCCTACTCCCTACCCACCATCCATTTCCGGCCATACCAGCACCCCACCCCGGGGGCACCCCCACTTCACCAGAAGGGACTCCTAGCATTGGTATGTATTACTAATGCCAACGAGTGAGGCTGGTATAGAGCTGTCTAGGGCATCACTGCGTGTCTCAGGCACCTGCGGGCGAGATCTGTAATCTGATGGCTGCAGTCGTGCCTGTGACGCTTAGCTTAATTCTTTATGAGATATTGCTTACAAAAGTGGCCTCTACGCAGCGCTTCTGCAGTTGTAGTTTCTATTAATAATCAAATTAATAAGAATTTATGACTCATAAATGACAGCAAGAAAACTTTGTTATAGTTTATGTGCTGGCGTTCAAATTACGGGCTCTCTTATGAAGCTATTCAGCTTTATCATATTCATTCCGCTACAGATTGCTTTTATTCCGCTCATGAT
>Ga0206130_10009743_pt1 | contig 9989 bp, 7 predicted proteins | sample Helgoland_Spring_9_FD_148637 | JGI IMG/M metagenome (GOLD analysis project Ga0206130, IMG submission 148637) | Pelagic subsurface seawater microbial communities from Kabeltonne, Helgoland, North Sea - Helgoland_Spring_Bloom_20160512_1 | ecosystem: Environmental > Aquatic > Marine > Epipelagic ...
CCGGCAGCATCTCAGATGACACTGTCTGCCTAGTGGACCTGTTTGCCACCTGTGCCGACATCGTCGGTGCAGAAGTAGCCGATACCGCCGCCGAAGACTCTGTGAGTATCGTCCCAGTATTAAACGGCACGGCCCAAGAACCCATCCGTGAAGCCGTTGTCCACCACTCCATCAACGGCAGCTTTGCCATCCGCAAGGGCAAGTGGAAGCTCGCCTTCTGCCCCGGATCGGGCGGCTGGACGCATCCTAGACCCGGCAAACCGGCGGAGCTCAAAAAGCTCGCCGCCCATGAGCTGGTGCAACTCTTCGATATGCAAGCCGACCCTGCTGAAACCAAGAACCTCTCGGCACAACATCCAGACAAGGTCAAAGAACTCACCCAACTCGCCGAGAAAACCATTAACGATGGCCGCTCAACTCCCGGGGCGAAGCAGAAGAACGATGGTGCAAAGACCGAGCTTTATCCAGGATGGATGCGGGAGGCGAAAAACTAAGCTCACAGCCCATGAAACTCCCCCACCTGAGCGTCCTCCTCTTCATTCTCACCTCACTATTCACGATTCACGATTCTGCGGCCGCCCCGCAGCAGCCCCCCAACATCATCGTCATCTACACCGATGATCAAGGTTTTGGCGATGCCAGCGCCCTCAATCCGCAGGCGAAATTTGAAACACCTAATCTTGATCGTCTAGCAAAGGAAGGGGTGAGCTTTACCAACGCCCATAGCTCAGACGCCGTTTGCACACCGTCACGCTACGGTTTACTGACGGGTCGCTATTGCTGGCGAACTGACAAAAAGCGAGGCGTCTTAGGCTCTGAAGGCCGCTGCCTCATCACCGATGACCGCCTAACCTTAGCCTCCGTTCTGAGGCAAAACGGCTACGATACGGCAATGGTAGGTAAGTGGCACCTAGGCATGGAATTCCCTGGAACGTCCAAGCAGCGTGATTGGTCAAAACCCGTAAAAGACATGCCCTTAGACAAAGGCTTTGATTATTTCTACGGCATCCCAGCCTCGCTCAATTTTGGCGTTCTAGCTTGGTTCGAAGGGCGGTATGCCAAAGTTCCGCCAACGCTCTATACAGCCAAGAAGAAAAATGCCCGGCATATGGATTATCGTATCATGCCGCCTTACGAGAAGACGGCCGTTGAGACGAAGAAGCGACTTGGCAAACAAGGCATGGAGGTAGCTCCCGACTTCATCGACAACCAATGCCTAACACGCTTCACCGACAAGGCCATCGAGTGGATGCAGGGCCGAGCAAAAGCCTCTCCCTCATCTAAGCCATTCTTCCTCTACCTGCCCTATACCTCACCTCACTACCCCGTCTGCCCCCTACCTCAGTTTCATGGCCAGGGGAAATGTGGTGCCTATGGTGAGTTCGTCATCGAGACAGACTTTCACGTTGGCCGCATTCTGCAGTTCTTGAAGGCTTCGGGATTGGAGAAGAATACCATGATCATTTTCACCAGTGACAATGGTCCCGAGAACTCGTGGAGAAAACGAGTCAATGACTTTGACCACCGCAGTAACCACATCTACCGAGAAGGTAAGCGGTCGATCTATGAGGGAGGGCATCGCGTGCCCTTCTTTGTTCGCTGGCCTGCCGGCATCAAGCAGCCGGGGCGCCGTTGGGACCAGCTCATCGGCCAAGTCGACCTGCTTGCGACCTTTGCCGATCTGGTGGGCACCAAGATGCCAGAAAACGCGGGCGAAGATAGCCAGAGCTTCTTACCGGTACTGACTCAGCCCTCCCCCACCCATGTGCGGCTTCCTTTGATCAACCATTCTGCCAATGGCCAGTTCGCCATTACAGAGGGCCATTGGAAATTAATCCTGCCGCACGGTAAAATGGAGAGGGAGCTTTACGACCTCTCGGCAGACCCATGTGAAAAGAACAATCTAGCAGCTCAACACCCGAAAGTGGTCGCTCTTCTCAAAAAGAAGGCCACCGATATCGTGCTCCACGGGCGAACAACAAAGGGAGCGGCTCAGCAAAACGACACGGGCTATTGGCGCGATCTCACATGGATCACGGAGGCCGATTATGAGGCCCACCAAGCTCGAGACCGGTAAGCCAGAGCGCACGGCTTGTTTCCCATATCTCGAGAGCGACCTCTCACCGTTGCTATCAAATCACCTGCCGGCGGCTCCCCTCCTCAAAAATGGGGATAGGAAGAATGACAGAAGCTGATACAGTTCACGTTTTAAAGGAGATGATTCACGTGAGCGGAAGCAGAAAAGTCAACCAGCTGAGAAAACCAATCGCGAGCATTGGCATCTTGCTCCTTTGTACCGCGGGCTTAGCAGCTGCTCAAGAACAACCCGCTGCCACGGAAGCACACTACGACGGCACTTGGGAATCATTGCAAGAAATGTCGGTTCCCGCTTGGTTTGATGACGGCAAGATTGGTATTTTTATCCATTGGGGACCCTACAGCGCGATCGGCTATCGCAGGGGCGGGCGCGGCTACTCCGAGCATGTGCCCAAGCTGATCTACCGTGACCCCAAGCATTATTACCCCTACTTAAAAGAACGCTGGGGTGCTCACCCTCCCGAATTTGGATACAAGGATATCATACCGGAATTCAAAGCTGAGAATTGGAACCCGGTCGAGTGGGCCGCCCTCTTTAAACAAGTTGGGGCAAAATACGTCGTCATGACTGCTGAGCACCACGATGGCTGGGCCAACTGGGATTCCGATCTCACCCCGTGGAACGCCGTCGACAAAGGCCCCAAGCGCGATCTTGTCGGTGATCTTGGCAAGGCACTGCGCAAAGAAGGCCTCAAGTATGCGCCCTCCTATCACCGCGAGCGTCACACCGGCTTTTTTGCCAAGGAACAATACGTCGTCCATAGCGAGCCTCATGCGGATATCGCTGAGGAGATCAAACGGGTTCCAGAAGCAGCCATGCTTTACGGCCCTGACTTCAGCTACAATAAGAACTATGTTGATGACTACGTCGCCCGCTGGAAGGAAATCCAAGAGAAGTATAACCCGGATATGCTGTGGATGGATGATTTCCCCATCTACACCCGTGACGGCAATAAGGTGCGCCAAGGACAGGCAAAACCGGAGATCAAGTACTTCGACGATCAGCTTCGCGGCATGATCACCGATTTTATGAACCACGGTGCTGCCCGTGGCCAGGCGGTCTATGTCAACAACAAGGGAGGACAGCGCAACTGGCCCGATGGCGTCGGCTGCCTTGAGAAGGATAATCTGAAAATGAAAGTCATTGGCCCCAAGTGGCAGAGCTGCACCACCTTTGGCACCTCCTTTGGTTACCTCGAAGGTGATCAATACAAGAGCATTGAAGATGTCATGCACGAGATGATCGAGGTGATCAGTCGCAACGGTAATTTCCTGGTTAACATCGGCCCGAAGGCTGATGGCACTATTCCTGCACCCCAGGTGGAACGCCTGCGCGCGATGGGCGATTGGCTCAGCATCAACGGCGCTGCGATCTACGGCAGCCGCTACTGGAAAGTCTGCGATCAGGAGAGCGAACACCTCGCCTTCACCACCAAAAGCAAAAACCTCTACGCCATCAAACTGGCTAAACCGACCAAGCCGTTCACCATCGAGGCAACAGCCGGATGGAGTGCCGACACAGTCAAGTCCGTGAAGCTGCTTGGTAGCCCTGCCGACGTCTCTTGGCAGATGACTGCCGCCGGCCTACAAATCACACCACCAGCACAGCTGGGCGCCAGCAACTACGCCTGGTCTTTTGAGATTGCCACCGATCAAGAGCAACACAGCCCTAATGTCATCGTTAGGGATGCTGACAAAGCACTGAAAAACACCAAGAAGGTCGACCTCGAAGGCAGTGCCCGTAAAACGAAAAACAGCAACAAATAAAAAATCATGATACACAAAGCAATAGCGATCGCCCTTATCGGCGCCACATCACTGGCAAATGAGCAGGCTGCTGCCAAAGAGCATAACAGCTGGCGCATCGACAGCGGCGAAGAGTGGAACGGCGCCAGCCGCGAGCTCAATGGTCTCAATGGCCTTGCGGTCGAGAACAACACCCTCTCCCCTACGGGCAAAGAAGGCACGTACCACAGCAAGCTGCAGCGCTTTAAGAAAAAGCGCACGGCGCAAGCCATCACGCTGACCGCATCAACAAGATGGGACAACTGGCAGCCCACTAAGAAAAAGGTCTGCCCGCCGACCATGGGTGACGCACCTATCTTTCTCGCCAAGGGGCCTAATGACTACTGGATACTCGGTCGAAATAAAGCTCCGCGTAAAGCAGGGTTCGAATCCAAGCCGGCCACCTTGGAGGGCTTCGATATTGAGCTGAAGACCACGCCGTATCCCAATCTCTTCAATGCTCCCGGTGGCTTAAAGAAAAGCGCTGGTGGTTATCACGCCTGGCAGAGCCGCGACATGGTGAACTGGGTGCACCACGGCTGCATTACCGCTCAACATGCCAAATGGTCCACCACCGCAGAGTTTGTCGACGGCAAGGCTTACATTTATTATGACTTCCCCAATGACCAGGACCCTCATCTCTACATCGATGATGACCTGACCGACGGCAAGCCAGGCAAAGATGTAGGACTCGCCTTCAAGGACCCCTCCGACGGCTCAGACTGCGTCATCATTCGTGACCTCGATGGCAAGTTCCACCTGATCTATGAGGACTGGAGCCCGATCAACGCCGGCAAGCATTCCTGGGATTCACCATTGGCGGGACATGCCGTTAGTGATGATGGTATCAGCGACTTCAAAATCCTTACCCCTGCCGTGGATGAACGCACCAAACCGACCGGCAAGTTCATAGAGTATCCCCACCCCCACTGGCACCAAGAAGACCCTGAAAATTTCCCTGCAAGAGTCGCCGCCAAGCAAGATCCCAAGCAAGATCCCAAGCAAGATCCCAAGCAAGATCCCAAGCAAGATCCCAAGCAAGATCCCAAGCAGGATCCCAAGCAAGACCCCAAGGATGATCCCAAGCAAGACCCCAAGGCTAAAATCAAAGCGAAAAGTAAACGAGCTTTTGCCAAATATGAAGTCCATGAGCCCGAGCAGCACGCCTATGGTGACTGGGCGGCCATCGCCATCGGCGGGCAATACTACCTCGCCGCAGACTACCATCCTATTCATGACAAGATTCGTATCGGATTGTTTACCTCCCCTGGCCTGGATCAAAAGTTCGAGTTCATCGGTGAACTCGGCAGCGGCCACCCGGACCCGGACATCGGCTTTGCCGAAGGTCAATTCTATCTACTAAATCAAACCAAACATGACTACGTCAGCCCAGGGCCATGGGTCGAGAAAGTAGAAGCCCGCGTCGGAGTGGACACCACCAATGACGGCAAGGCCGACACCTGGAGTGACTGGTCAGAGCTCAAAGAGAGCTACGACCACATCGAAGGTTTCTCCAAACAAATCAAACGCATACCCGCGTCCCTGGATTTGAGCGAGTTGCCAGCAGCTTACGGCTTCTGCTTTGAGCTAAAACTGCAGGACACCACCACGAACGCATCCAAGCCCATACTCGAAAGTGTTGAGATCAGTTTCAAATAGCCGAACGCGTCCCCTACAATAAAAGGCACCTAAAGACAGTCATGAATACATTTAGGCTCATTCTAGTTCCGCTCATATTGGTGAGTAGCGTATCGTTACGGGCGAAGCCTGCCACGGACAACGCGCCCATTCATCTGAAAGCGGACATCGTCTACAAGACGACGGCTGAAAATGATCTGCATCTGGACCTGTTCTATCCAGCTACTAAGCTTGTGGGCGCCTATCCCATAGTGGTCTACACCCACGGCGGCGGCTGGGCGGCGGGCAGCAAGAACAAGGCAAAGGGACGGTCGAACATTGCCCGCACGGTGCGTGGTTTGACCGAAGCCGGCTTTTGTGTGGCAGCCGTGCAATATCGGCTTTGCAAGAACGGGGATACCAGCATACGCGATTGTGTGACCGACTCCATGGACGCCGTGCGCTACCTTGCCAAGCATGGTGAGGGGCTGCATCTCGATTCTACCCGCGTCTTTACCTATGGCGACTCTGCGGGCGGCCAGCTCGCCCAGATGTTACTGCTGACGCAGCCGGATGACTTTCCTGGTGATGCAGAGCTTGCAGGTCAGCGCTTCACTATGCTTGGCGGTGTTTCATGGTATGGTCCCTGTGACTTTGAGAAGACCGAGCTGTTCAATCATGATGGCCGCGCAAAATTCCGCGATCGGTTCGGAGCACGTGTGCTCAAGTCTGGAACCCCACCCGCTGATAAACTGCGCCTCTACCGCGAAGTCAGCCCGGTCAATTACCTGCGCAAAGAAAGCCCGCCACTGCTCATGATTCAGGGCGACGGAGACACCACCATTCCCGTCCACCACGCTTATTACATGCAGAAAAAGGCGAAGGCCTGCGCTGCCCCTGTCGAGATTTTCATCATCAAGAACGCCGGCCACAATTGGCGTAAGGCCGATGGCTCCACCCCCATCGATCCGTCGATCGACGATATCGTCCAGCGCTCCGTCGACTTTTTGGCTACCGAGTTGCGCCGGAGCAAGCCCTTGAAATGAAGTCTCATACCCAGAGACCGAGCCACCATAGAAAAACCAAATTTCCACAAGAAATACAAACGATGACGACAACAAACACTCTAACAATAACTCCAACAAGCTTTCTAACAAATTTTTTGCGCAGCGCTTTTGCAGCGATGATGATTACGCTTGGCTCCACTGCCATGGCTGCTGAGGACTCAGCCTCCGAATCAAAGCCCAACATCGTCCTCATCATGTGTGACGACCTCGGCTACGGCGATGTCCAGTGCCTGAACCCGGAAAACGGTAAGATCAAAACGCCCTGCGTCGATCAGCTCGCCAAGCAAGGCATGATCTTTACTGACGCCCACTCCGGTTCCGCTGTCTGCACCCCCACCCGTTACGGACTGATGACCGGCCGTTACAGCTGGCGCACGCGTCTGCAAAACGGCGTTGTGAGCGGATTCGCTCCCTGCCTGATCGCACCAGACCGCCTCACCGTGGCCGGCTTACTTAAAAAGCAAGGCTACCACACCGGGATCATCGGCAAGTGGCATCTTGATTGCCAGTATCAGGATCCTGAAACAGGCGCGATCCTGCCAAAGCCGAATAAAAAGAAGGGCCGTGCGCCGATCGGAGCTACCATCCCAGACGGTCCGGTGCATCGCGGTTTCGACTATTTTCATGGCAACCATCATGCCGGACACATGGACACCATCATCGAAAACGACAAGGTCATCGAGCGTCTCGAGGAGATTCATAACCTGCCGCGCCTGACGGAAAAATCAGTCGCCTACATCGAAGAGCGCGCCAAGTCGCCGGAGCAGCCCTTCTTCCTCTACGTCCCGCTCGGCTCACCACATGCCCCGATTGTGCCCACTCCGGAATGGCAGGGTAAAAGCGGCTTGAACGCCCATGCCGACTTCGTCATGCAGACGGACGCCACCGTCGGAGCCATCATGAACGCACTGGAAGAAAATGGCTTTTCAGATAACACCCTGTTCATCTTCACCAGTGACAATGGCACCTCGAAGAATGCCAACATTGGCGAATTGCGCAAAAAAGGCCACCATGTCAGCGCACACTTCCGCGGCTCCAAGGCAGACATCTGGGATGGTGGACACCGGGTGCCCTTTATTGTCCGCTGGCCAGGTAAAGTTGAGCCCGGCTCTCAATGCGCCCAGCTTATTACTTTAGTCGACTTCTTCGCCACGGCTTCGGACATTACCGGGGAAAAAGCCCCAACCATGGGTGAAGACAGCGTCAGCTTCCTCCCTGCCCTATCCGGTCAAGCCATCAAATCGACCCGCAAGGGCGTCATCCATCATTCGATTGCTGGTCGCTTCGCCTACCGCCAGGGGAAATGGAAACTACTCCTCGCCAGAGGCTCCGGTGGCTGGTCGTCCCCGAATGAAGGCGCAGCGGCGCAAGCCGGTGCACCGGAGGCGCAGCTTTACGATATGGAAAAAGACCCAAGCGAGCAGAATAACCTCTATCTCACCCACCCCGAGATCGCCGAGAACTTGCTGGCGGACCTGACTGCCGATGTTGAGAACGGTCGTAGCACGGAGGGCCCGGAAGCCAAGAATGATGTGGAAAACATCATCCTCTGGAAGAGTGGTAGAGGATCGCGGAGCAAGAGATCCCAGCAATAAAATCCCCATGGGAAAAAGCATCTTCCCCATCTACTTTAATCAATAATCAGCCCGCCCAATGAAACCCTACCGCCTCAGAGTCACTCTATTCATTCTCTCTTCACTCCTCACTCTTCACCCTTCTGTTTTGTCAGCGGCCGAGCCTGCGGAAAAACAACCTAACATCCTCTTCATCATGGTCGATGATCTGGGCAAGGAATGGATCAGCAGCTATGGTTCTGAAACCATCAAGACACCTAACATCGACGCGCTCGCAGCGGGCGGAATGAAGTTTAATAACGCCTACTCGATGCCCTCATGCACCTCATCGCGCACCATGCTGCTCACTGGCCAATACCCTTGGCGCAACGGCTATGTCAGCCACTGGGACGTGCCACGCTGGGGAGTCGGCTACTTTGACTGGAAAAAGAAGGAGAACACCACCTTCGCCCGCCTGATGAAGGATCAAGGTTATGCCACCTGTGCCGCAGGCAAATGGCAGATCAATGACTTCCGTATCGAACCCCACGCCATGAAGAAACACGGCTTCGATGACTGGGCGATGTGGACCGGTGCAGAGACCGGTGTCAAAGCCAGCGATAAGCGCTTCATTGAACCCTATATCAACACGCCAGAGGGCAGTAAGGTCTATACCGGAAAGTTCGGTTCAGACGTTTATACCGACTGCCTGATCAGCTTCATGACCAGGCATAAAGAGCAGCCGATGTGTCTCTATTATCCGATGCCTCTCGTGCACAGACCGTGGGTTGCGACCCCAGACCATCCAAACGCAAAGAACCGCAACGAAAAACACGTAGCCATGGTTCACTACGTAGATAAGATGGTGGGCAAATTGATCAAGTCTCTAGACGATCTAGGCATACGTGAACGTACCATCGTCATCTTCACCACCGACAACGGCACGACTGGCGGCAAAGTCGGATTCACCGCGATACGAAACGGAGTAGAGGTCCCAGGAGCCAAAGGTGAGCTAACTGAAGCTGGGGTTTGCGCCCCTTTCATTATCAACTGTCCGGGGACTGTTCCCGCAGGTGTTGAGACCGATGCACTGACTGATTTTTCAGATTTACTCCCTACCTTCGTAGAACTCGGAGGCGGCAAGGTGCCTGAGGACCTCACCATCGACGGAACATCGATTGCATCTGTGATTCAGGGTAAAAAGCAAGACAGCGAGCGCGAGTGGATCATGTCCATTGGTGGCGGTGCCGGGAAAATCGTCGAGGGCCGCGTAGTGGGCGCAAAAGTTTTTGGCGAGCGAGTCATCCGCGACAAGCAATACAAAGTCTGGGTTTCCGAAAAGAAGGAAATCACTCACCTATACGATCTCAAGAAAGACCCATGGGAGAAAGCCAACCTACTTGATAGTGAACTCGCTGAGCACAAAGCTGCGATACAGAAATTTCAAGCTGTCGTTGACTCACTCCCCGATAAGGACGCCTCTCCTTTTTACGAGCCTAGAGCCGCCAATGCCTGGGACGTGAAGGAGAATGTGAAAAAGCCAAAAGCCAAATAGACACAACTCAGCTAAGCAGGCCAAGTCCTGAAATCTAAGCCTGCAGAGTTACCCCCCAAATAAACATAAATCAACATCATTACATGAAGGATATACTCATACTGCTCGCTGCAGTGGCGTCTTTTGTCACGCCCCTAAACGCAGAACCCCAAAAGACGAGTGAACAGCCTAGCGAAAAGCCCGGCGAAGCACTCACCAAAGTGAGCAGCATCAGAGTCATGACCTACAATGCCTGTCGCGGCGGTACGGCGCAGGGGCAGCCCTTGTCCCAATCGGCAAAAATGATCGAACTGGCACAGGCAGATATCGTTGGCC
>Ga0206130_10009744_pt1 | contig 9989 bp, 9 predicted proteins | sample Helgoland_Spring_9_FD_148637 | JGI IMG/M metagenome (GOLD analysis project Ga0206130, IMG submission 148637) | Pelagic subsurface seawater microbial communities from Kabeltonne, Helgoland, North Sea - Helgoland_Spring_Bloom_20160512_1 | ecosystem: Environmental > Aquatic > Marine > Epipelagic ...
TTATGCGCCCTGACACTTGGGCCGCGGCAGGTTAAAACAATAAAGTGATCTAAACATGTAGAGCCAATGGCAGAGGACTGGCGGACGGGGGTTCGACTCCCCCCATCTCCACCACACATCAAATAGGCCTTGTTTTAGCTTGTATATCAACGAGTTAACTCAAGGTCTTTTTCCGTTTCGTAGCACTGTTTCGTAGCATTCCTTCGTAGCACCTGTTAAAGTAGGCGTATCAACAGACCAGCCACCCACTTCAACATGGCACGTAAACCAGCAACTAAAGTCAAAGGCGTATCTCTTAGAGGCTCAGTCTACCAAGCTCGTATGACTGTACCTAAGGACGTACGGCACGCTCTCGGCGTTACTGAATACACTCAATCACTCGACACAAGCGACCTTAGAGTAGCCGAAGTTAGAGGCAACATTATTATTCAAGGCTGGAAGCGCCGTGTTAACGAAGCCAGGGGAAAACAGTCTCCCGAGAATGAGGCATTATTATGGAAGGCAGAACTGGCTAAATGCGAGCCCCATTCCGCTATAGGCCCAGCCATGTTCGATGGCACTCAACAATTCGACTATGACCCGCTACACGATGTATATATTGACAGATTAGAGAAAATTGCAGACGAGGCTGGTGGTGATATAGCAATGGACTTCAATGCTATGGTCAAAGGTACTCGCATCCCGTCTAGCAGCTTTGTTACCGAGTTTATGTCAACACGCACAGTCACACCACGCTCAGCCCAACAAGAAGAGACTCGTATTGGGTATGCCACACGACACTTCCCCACCTACCCGGTTGAAAAACAAGCTGTGAATAGATGGGCTTTATCCTTAACGCAAGAAGCTGCAAGCTCAAGGGGCAAACCCTACTCGCATGGAACTGCTAAGAGCATACTTAATATCAACGGTTCATATTATCAATACTTGCTTGAGATGGGGCACCTTGAGCCTAACTTATCAAACCCATTTAAAGAGGCTCGAATTAGGACAGGAGGCGGTAAGAAGGCAGCCCAAGAGCCTAAACGGATACCTTGGGAAAAACATCAAGTCACAGATTTAGTCGACGCCTGTGCGAAGAAGGGAGATGTCGACTTACTGAACCTCATTTTGCTTGCCGCCCACACTGGTGCTCGATTAGAAGAGCTTGCAACTTTGTTAGTTGCGTCCGTACGCCTCGAAACAACCATTCCATACTTCAGAATTACTGTATCCAAGACGGAAGCTGGCCTACGCGATGTTCCGATACACCCATATCTTCAGCCGATGTTTGAGAGCTTGGTAAAGCAGTCCACCAACGAATTTCTATTTCCAAACCTGACCGCCACAAGTTATGGAGAAAGAGGCTCAGCTATCTCAAAACGGTTCGGCACACTCAAGACTAAACTTGGCTATGGCCCCACTCAAGTCTTCCATAGCTTTAGGCACACGGCTATTACCTTATTGGAGCAGTCGGGTATAGATGAAAACGTAGCTATGGATGTTGTAGGGCACGAAAAGCCTAACCTTACATTTGGCCATTACAGCGGAGGCACTTCAATGGCGCAACGCTACGAGGCTATTAGCGAAGGATTGGTATATTCATTCCATAAGAATCATGTCTTAGACCTAGCTAAGTGCTAATTGGCCAGATACTTGTTCCAAAGGCCCAAGAGGATATGTGATTTATAATTTGAACTCACGAAACATCAAAATAACGCTCCGTGAGTTTAGCCTTTAGCTAGGATTAAGTATTATTTGAATCAATCAAACTTTGGACGGCATCAATTACTGTTTGGGATGAGCACTCTACAAGTTCACCATCAACATTATGCCCCTTAACAGCTAAATTACTTAACGTTTCTGTTTCAAGGGTTAACGCATCAGGTCCAACATCCCAGTACTTTATTAGGTCATAATGGCCTGGTGACGATGTTGCATTACTTAGTGCTTTACTTCTGTTCTGCGGGTCGTTGCTCACGCCTAACTTTGACCACTCGATAGTTGGATTGTACAAAACGTATATAAAGTTAGATATTATAAAGTCAACACGACGCTTGCTAAATCGAAATTTATTATTGAACTTTGCGTCAATACGCAATGGCTCTGCTCCGAGCAGTTCCGCCACTGAACAAATAAAACAATGCGAAATAGGAGCGGCGCCTCTCTCCATTTGACTAACAGCACTTTGATTAGTGTCCATGGCTTCTGCTACTTGGACTTGCGTTAGATTAGCCTCTTTGCGCATCAACCTTATTTTTTTACCAATAAAATTATCATAATTCGTATTATTCATTTTAAGTACCTTAATTTGAAAAAAGAGTGTACGGAAAACATGTTTACGTACATGAAGGTGATTAGACTGCAGACAGCCTAAGTCAGTTTCCTTTACTACTACTCTTTAGATTAAGGGGTTAATACGTTTTACATGGTTTTCAGCCAAAGGCTAACCCAGTACAATCAGAGTTCATTTCCTTTTTAAGATATGTGGGCATTCTTATGGATTACAATGATTCAAAGCACTTTTTTAATATTTATTAGTAAGCTAGACCTTCAGCCCTTGCCCGTGATGCTTCAACCAATCCCTAAAATCACGGTAGTTAGGTAAGACCTTCTCAACCCGCTGCCAAAGGCTGGTGAGTGGTTGTGGTGAATCATGTGGCACAACTCGTGGACCACAACGTAATCAACAATGTAGTGAGGTGCCATGATTATGGCCCAGTGAAACTGATGTCGCCTGAGCGTGAGCAACTGCCCCAGCTAGACTTGTAGCTCTTCACCTTGACTGAATACAGTAAGTAATGACTGAAAGACATTGGTACAATTACCAAGAGGTCAGCCCAAAATGACCCTAGACCACGGGGTTCTCCAGAATCTCGTTGGTCAACCTTTTAAAATGGCTCTGAGTTGTTCTTGCATAGATTTATAGCAAAGCCCATAGGAAGCCCTAAACCATCGTCCTCTGTAGTTTGATATGCTTTTATAAAACACTTTACTGTCTTAGCCACATCCGTAGTCCCACTGCATAATTTTATCGCCTGACCTGTAGTTAGTCCTAGAACATTCCAAGCCACCACATAACATTCGACAGCGTGTGATAACACTTCACCATCGTCTTCTTCAGCCGCTGACACTCCACTACTAAAGAGCATTAAGAAAGCTAGTGGCATTAATAGTTTGTTTAAGCGCATCTACTTATCCTCTTGTTAACAACAGTTCTCGTTAGTGAGTATACATGGGGTGCTGGTGGTTTTCTAAAAGGTTCTCGCAGGTTCTCAGCTTTTAGATGGCCCTAGACATAGACTTTTATTGCCCTTGAATCATAAATCCTAAGCCCGTGACTATTTTCGGCAAGTGTGGCTTAGTTAACCAATAATTTAGCCAAGAATTAGCAAAAAAAGTAGGCCAGATAATAAAAAATACTACTCATAATCTAACTAAAAACGGCCTTATAAAAAATCTGTTTTATAACTTGACGCCTCCTATTCTTAAGGTTATTTTTTCAGAATTAAAAGCGTTTATTTTAGAGTTTAATTTTATTTAGAGTTTAATTTTATTTAGAGAATTGCTTTATGTCATATTTGCTTGATGAATTAGAAGACCTAGAAAAGATTTTGAATGCCCATAGTGATGATGAGATTGGCCCTGAAAAGGAAGCTACTCTGAACAAAAAACAAAGGGCCATTATGGCTTTAGAAGCTAGACGCCGGGTAGAGTTAAAACTTGAAGAGGCCCAAATAAGAAGAGAAATAGGCGGTTATGATGTGGATTACGATTTAGACTAAAGCACAGGTAATTTATACATCAGCTACTTTAGCGCCTGACTTACGAACCTGAAGATATAGCCCGTTTCCATCTGGGTAGGACGCGGGTTCGATCGGCAAAATATAAGTAGCCACCAAAAGCGAGTAGGTTTAAGCCACTCCAAAGCAACATAGAGCTGGTATTAAATGAGTCTAGGGTCACCATCATGAGTACAAAAAATAAAACGCCAGTCTGATATAGAGTAGGTTACTTGCTTGGCCTTGAAATCTAGCCGATATTATAAACTTGAAGCGCTTTAGTACCACAGTCATCCTAAATTGAGTGGTATTTTTTTTACTGACAATAAAGGCTGACCAATACATTCAACATAAGTGCTTAAGAGCCTATGGAGCATGGGTATGACTTAAGAAACCTAAGGAATAATTTAGAACAAAAATCTGTGCCGCTATATCTATACGGACGCAGTACAGTTGCCCCGTCTGGGGCTGTATGGGATTGGTGACAGATTTATTGAATAGGGGGAGGCATTTAGTTCTGCAGCCCAGCAACCACTCTTAGACTCAGTCAAAGCTTCTACAGAAGAAGCTATTTACTATCTAATCTAGAACTCTTTTTACCATCTACTTCAGCCCCGCTGCCTTTAGAATTGAATGCACGGAGGTTCTTCCTACATCCACTTGATTGATAATGTCCACCTGCTTAGCTCCAGACTTAAATAGGTTAATGACTTGGTCCTTTAGCTCCTGCTTCAAAGGAGCCTTGCCCTTATACTTTCCAGCAGCCTTTGCCATCGCTATCCCATCCAATTGATGCTCTCTACGTAGGTTAGTCTCAAACTCAGCAAAGACACCCAGCATATCTAAGAAAGCCTTACCTGCTGCTGTAGATGTATCTATAGGCTGCTCAGTAGCTTGCAGATGAACACCACGACCCTTGAGTTCATGGATGATGTCCTGAAGGTCTTTTAGGCTTCTAGCGAGCCTATCTATACGAGTGACTACCAATGTATCACCACTTCTAAGATAGCTAAGAACGCTCTCTAGCTCCGCCCTAGACACCCTACTAGTACCTGATACTTTCTCCTCCCAAACCCGATGACACCCTGCAGCTTTCAGTGCCTCAACTTGGATGGTGGTGTGTTGGTCATGAGTGCTGACTCTGGCATAACCATAGCGTTGATGTTCAGTCATTTGTTCACCTCTAATGTTCATATAGACTCATAAAGGTTATGATGCTACTCGCATGTTCATGGACAATCAATCTTTAATGAACATTAATCTAAACTCTCTGAACAGTTCACAAGGGGTAAACCTCAAATGAACACAACCTCCCTTAAATGCACATGTACTACGAATTTAACAACAGCCTCAATATTAAAGTTGCCCCTTAAGAAGGACTAACTTTTTAACGCTATTTCTCAAGCCGTAAATCCAATCAATATAGAAAGGTTGCTCTATAAGAATAGACAACCTTTTACTCAGTTTATGACCAACTGTCGCACTATAGAAATAGGAATTCCTTTCCCATTCATGGCTGGCCATTTGTATTTTAGAAACATGATACGTTGCCAATGCATTTTGGCTACTCGGAATGTTGTTTGGTAAACAAAGATCAACTAGGGTTGTCCCTAAGTTGTTAATGAACTTTATGTCTGTAATCGGATTGCCTTCGTCTATATAAATAAAAAATTTTAATTTAATGCCTTCTGCAAAATCAGTGGTCGTATCTTTAAACTCTGAGTGGTATCTGGCTGTAAAATCATAAATAAAACTTGAGTGAGTGGTCGGTGAAATGAGTGTCCAGAGGCTCTGATGACGCCAACTCATCTTATTAAACTTGGATTCATTCCTTAGCTGTAAACGGGCATAAATCGGTTTGTTTTGAGTGACCCAAGCCTCAGGAACTTCGACATCTACTAAACCGCCTACTGTTGTATTTTTATGTGTCGTTATAGTTTCAGATGGAGAGTTGTCAGAACTCAGATCCACACCTAATTCTAATCGGAAGTAGGACCCAAGAGCAGGACGGGGCAATACAGCTCCGATATGACGCTTACCGTCAGTATTAGTGATTTTTTTAGACGTTTTGTAGACCTTGAGCTTGCTGGAAAGTATCGAATTAATGTCTGTTAAAGCGGTTGTAAACGCTGTAGGTTTTGCAGTCAACGTGTGTGTAGCCAATTGCACGCGGCCTGTTGACACAGCACAAGTTTGTGTACAGAGCACGAAACTATAGTCGCCGGGTTGTGCAGTAATGTTAGCCGTTTCAGAATAAAAATTAAAGCGTCCTTTACCTTTATCCACAAAGTAATCCGCAGCAAACTTAGAGTCTGCCCCAGATGACCACTGAGGCTCGTGGAAGTTATGGCGCAAAATTAATGTCCCATTAGCATCTAACAGTCCAATTTCGTAGTCGATTGGTATTGTTTGCCGATAAGCGTGTACATCGGTCACAGCTACTTTAGGCTCAAACGTTATATAGGTGCCCATTACCCAATTGCCTGGTAATCTGCGTGTGTTAAAGACATTGGCAGTTTTAAACTTCCCTAAATCAAAAGAACCTGCGTCCATAACAGTTTTAATCGATTTGGCTGTAGTGACTTCAGCTGATGTTATTGTCAAACTTACATTTTCCGCCATAGCATCCACGTCACTTTTAGCCTTAACTTGATTGATTATAGTAGTTTGGGCTTTAGCCGCAGTTGCGATTGTGTCGATGTTATCCTCAATCACTGTGGTCGAGAGATTAAGAAGTTGGTTGTTGTCAAAATTAGAGGTTGTTGAAGCGTCAGCAGTACTCAGTTGGGTAGCTTGCAAAACTGAGCCCATTAATTTAGCCATGTTGTAGAGTGAAATTGAACTCTGGCTTGCTCCTGCTGCTGTGGCTGTTGATACGTAATTGTCAAATATCGTGCTATTGGTTACTGAAAATCCAGCGCTTGTTAATGAAGTAACAACCGACTGTGTGGCAGTGGTCAAGTCATTAGTGGTTAAAAATTGGTTGTTAACTAAAGTAGAAAGGCTTGACACATTTCGGGTTTGACTTTCACTGGGCGGAGAGCTCAAACGGTATTTACTAGTTACTTGACTTGATAACGATGTTACTGGATCGACAATGAACCCTGTATTGGGCACTTCAATCACTACAGACTTACTAAACTGAGCAGCAGTAAGTGAAGAAAAGGCATAGCTTCCATCGCTACCAGAGACCGTCTGCTTGCTATCTGATGAGTCACAACGGCCGTTGGCGTTTTCATCTATGCAGACAAGGGCGCCCTGCACAAAGCTACCTAAAACAGCCCCACTTAAGGAGAGGTTTGCTGGAGTGGGAGTAGGCGTAGTAGCGGAAGAGCTGCCACTACCGCAGGCTGTCAAAACTAAGGGCAGGCAAAAGGCAGAGACTACCTTTAACAACTTGGCTTTGTTCAAAAAAATATAAGACTCAGCTGATGTAGGTAATGAACACAATATGTGAACGAAATAAAAATATCTAAATCCAGATTTCATGACCACCTTCCCTAGTTACTACTGATTAACCTTTTCTCTAAAACGTCAGTAAACTCAGTATTTTCCCTTTCAATTGACTATATAAAATTATAGTAATATCTTTTTATACTTAACATAATAGCCCATAGTTAAAATATTAAACGATTTAAAGGTTTTGGGTATAAATAAATATATTATAAAGCAACGTGGAGTTACTATTTTTAATTTGGAGTGGGCTAGTGTTGGAGGGAGCCAAATAGATTGGATGATGCTAAAAAGGAAAAGGGCACCGTCTTGTGGCTGCGGGTGCCTTAGTGGATTTTTTATCAGAGGGACTAAAAGGTTGGAGTTTTTTGTTTAACTTGCTGCATTTAATCTCAATAGTCGCATTAATACCATTAACACTAAGAGTCCAAAGAACAGTCCTAATACATCCCCTACCAGATAATTACCCAGTAAAAGTAGTGATTCCTCGGGTATGATTAAACCCTGATACAACACCGATAAACCGACAGAGTTAATCACTGAAGCAATAGCACCTATGAGAAATAAGGAGCGCCAATTGGATGTGTTAGTTGCCGTCATGTAAAAATTAATACCCACGAGTTTAAATAACTCAAACGCAATAACTGCACACCCACTGCTCACAAGTGGGACTAACATTTGTAAGTCAGTCAGTTGACGATCTGGGTGGAGAATTAAATGGATAATAATATCTGCTGGCAACAACGCAAAAAACGCTAATGGACCTAGCATCCATACAGCCAGCACACGCGCCAAATGTGGAAAGAAAAAGAGGCTTGCAAGCCACGTCACATTTGAGCCATATTTGGCTTCTAAAGGAAATATGACGAAGAATTGAAGAAAGTGCAGGGCGAGATAACAGCCAAATGCGATGAATGATGAAGGGGGTGATTTTTGTTGTCATGATCGCCGTCCGTGGGATTTTATCAATAATTACAAAGTATCTTAGCCAAGTCGGTAGAGTCCAGAGCCACGCCCACCAACATGTTCCAGCAGACCTTTTTCTCTTAAATCACGTAAGCATTTATAAACAGTAACCTGGGGCATTTTTTGAACATCTGGATGTGCAAAAATTTGGGTCAAATTAACAGGGCTTTCTGCGCCTAAGCAAAGGTCTCCGACACAGGTGAATAACAACTTTTCAGCCTTGTTGAGTGCACTGATCCCCATGTCTGCTTCCATACTACGAACCATCTGAAGCATTCGTGCAAATTGTAATGGTTGTGTTTCTTCCATAGTTTTCGTCTTAAGCAATATTTCTCAGTTCATACTAACAAAAATATTCGCCAACGTTAATAGCCTGATTGAACCAAAAGGCACATTATGTGCCTTTTTTTATTGTCTTAAATAATGATTAATGTAACGCAAAAATTATCTAAACTGACGTTCGGTCTAGGTCGGTAAAAATTAAAGCCTGCCTTATATGAATAACTGACTGCCTTCTTATATGATTTTATCACTATGCCTTTTTAGATCTAGTAATAACAACCAGTCTAAGAATAATTCTGATTTTCATACTATAATTAAAAATAGTGCTTTTAGGCAGTGTACCTAAAAGCATCTTTAGTTCAACATCATGTTCTTGATTCAGGATATTTATATCTAAGTGACTGCAAGGAAAGCGTATGGCAATTACCAAGCATTTTGGAGAAGCAGTTAGAGATGCTCGTAAAAAACTTAACATTACGCAGGAAGAACTTGCTCATATAGCGGATATCAATCGATCACATATGGGGCAGATTGAGCGAGGCTACAAAAGCGCAAACTTAACGACGATTGATCGTATTGCAAAGGCTTTGAATTGCTCTCCGGCTTCATTACTCAGTCACCCCACACACGAAAAAAGTAAGTGATTGAGTAAGAATTTATAGATATGAAAGCGTTGAACTATATCCAAACAGGCGACAGGGACCAAGCGAGGATCGTCTTGGCAAGAACGCTCATTTTTTTCTGTCCCAGTCTTCTTTACTGGAACAGCACCTCCCTATTGTTGACTCTTCATACATTACAAGTGCTCATCATTACCATTGCTTTTCATAATATCGAGTTGTCTCTGATTGGATATGCCACATTTAGTATTGTTATTAATTCACTGCATTCAGTGATCAGGAAATATAAATGAACAAAGAAGTGTCTAATCCAGTTGAGCAGAGTGTTGATGATGAAATTGACTTAAGAGATATTGTGATCCCTTTATGGAAGGCGAAATATCGTATTTTGTTATTTGGTCTAATCTGCTTATTTCTTACTCTAGTCTATTCACTGGGTGGATTTGTTATAAAGAAGAGCGACGAATATGCGAGTATTCAAGTTCATTTTAATTTTCAAGGCGTTGAAAGTGGAACTTACCCAAACGGTGAAAAATTCTCACCACAGGAACTAACCTCAGGGTCAGTCCTGTCTGAAGTTTATAGCAATATTGATAGTCCAAATTTCAGTTATTCTGACCTAGTTCGTGCGATCAATGTAACACCTGATTTCAATGGTGCTGACGAACTAGAGTCTGTAGTGATTGAGTTGTTGTCAAAAGAAAAGGGATTAACCAATAAAGCATATAGTGACGCCGTTTCTGAGTACACGAACGAAATTATTGCCCAATCTAAAAAGAATGTGATCTTAACCATCGATCTGAATCTGTTTGATGGGGACCTTAAGAAATCAAGTGATCTGTTGGGTAGTATTCCAAAGATATGGGCAACCCATGCCATTGAAAATCGCGGTGTTTTGTTAGGAACGTCT
>Ga0206130_10009746_pt1 | contig 9988 bp, 9 predicted proteins | sample Helgoland_Spring_9_FD_148637 | JGI IMG/M metagenome (GOLD analysis project Ga0206130, IMG submission 148637) | Pelagic subsurface seawater microbial communities from Kabeltonne, Helgoland, North Sea - Helgoland_Spring_Bloom_20160512_1 | ecosystem: Environmental > Aquatic > Marine > Epipelagic ...
GAGAAAATATTGCACGAGGTCCAGCGAACCTCGGCACCCAGCGCTTCCAATGTCTCAATAAGCACTGCAGTCTGAATGGTCATATGGATACAGCCTAATATGCGAGCATCTGCCAGAGGTTGCTCGGCGTGGTACTTCTCGCGCAGGGCCATAAGGGCGGGCATTTCTGATTCGGCAATAGAGATCTCTTTCTTGCCCCAATCGGCAAGGCTGATATCTGCTACTTTATAGTCGTCGAAAGTCTTTTTGCTGCTATCGATAGATTGAACTGTTGCGATCATGTTAGTTACCTATAAAAAGTCGGTTTTCAAAAAATGGTTACAGCGCTTTTCTCAGCACTGCTGCTTTATCAGTTTTTTCCCAGGTAAAGTTTTCATCCTCGCGACCGAAGTGGCCATAGGAAGCGGTTGCCTGGTAGATGGGTCGGCGCAGATCGAGCATTTCAATCAGGCCTCTGGGGCGCAGATCGAAGTTATCTCGGATCAGGGCAATAATTTCATGGTCTGGTAATTTGCCGGTACCAAAGGTGTTGACGCTGATAGAGGTGGGCTCCGACACACCAATGGCGTAGGACACCTGAATCTCGCAGCGATCAGCAATGCCAGCGGCCACAATATTTTTGGCTACATAACGGCCCGCATAGGCCGCTGAGCGGTCCACCTTGGTGGGATCCTTGCCCGAGAATGCGCCGCCACCGTGGTGAGCCATACCGCCGTAGGTATCAACAATAATTTTGCGCCCAGTCAGACCACAGTCACCCATGGGGCCACCAATTTCAAACTTGCCGGTGGGGTTAATATGGTACTGGGTGTCGCCATGGAGCCATTCTTCGGGCAACACCGGACGAATAATTTCCTCGAGCACTGCTTCGCGCAAATCCTCCAGCTCAATGCCGGGGGAGTGCTGGGTGGACAGAACCACCGCATCTATAGCTACAGGCTTGCCCTGGTCATAGCGCAGGGTCACCTGACTTTTTGCATCCGGGCGCAACCAGTTAAGGGCCCCCGCCTTGCGTAACTCGGCCTGACGTTCCACTAAACGATGAGCATAAAAAATTGGCGCGGGCATAAGTACAGAGGTTTCGTTGTTGGCGTAGCCAAACATCAGGCCCTGGTCACCAGCACCTAAATCTTTGTTTTCCCCGGAATCAACACCCTGGGCGATCTGACTGGACTGTTTGCCAATCCCATTGAGCACGGCGCAGGAATTGCCATCAAAGCCGACATCTGAGTGGTTATAGCCTATGCCTTTAATCACCTCACGGACGATGTCTTCCAAATCCACATAGGTATCGGTGCGCACTTCCCCAGCAATAATAGCCATGCCGGTTTTTACCAATGTCTCGACGGCTACCCTAGCATTGGGGTCATCTTTGAGAATGGCATCCAAAACCGCATCAGAAATCTGATCGGCCATTTTATCCGGGTGGCCTTCAGATACAGATTCGGAGGTAAATACATTGTAGCTAGACATCACTTTTCCTTATTAAATAGCAGTGCTTCCGGCACTGAACTGTCGCAACTGAATGCGAAAACCATTGCGCTGAGTCAGGTACAGGCTATTGCCTTCTACCAGACCAGCTAAATTTGCCCAGTGGGTTATTTCTTCCGGCTCAAACCCCAACCAAAAGTCCCCACAGCTTTCCTTTACCCATTCCTGATCATGGGCGCACAGATCTGTCACCAGCAGCACGCCCTGGGGAGCCAGCAAACTGGCGCAATGGGCAATAATCTCTGCCGGCGCCGGGTTGTGGTGCAGCACCATATTTAGTGACAGGCAGTCGGCCTTAATATGGCGCTGCTGGGCCAGGGAGGTATCACCCAGAATAAACTCAATATTCTCCAGCCCCTGCTGGTCAGCTCTGCTCTGGCACTGCTCAAGCATCTCGGCACTGTTATCTAGAGCCACCACCTGGTCAAAGCTGGCGCAAAGCTTGCTCAGAAACTGGCCATAACCTGGACCCACTTCAATGGCCGTGCCTGTAGCCACAATACTGCTGTCGAGAAAGCTCTCAACACTGTCGCCATAGTCAGACCAGCTGGCAATCAGATCCTGGTTCTCTTCAAACCGGGAGACATTGCGGTTAAAGAACTCAACCGACGCTGCAGCGCGCTCAGCATTGATTTGCTTTAAATGTTCTTCAAGTACCGAATCCAAATCTGCTTTATCAATGCTGGCAAATAGAGCCTGTTGTAACTGTTGCAATTTCCCATTGCCATTGCGTGGATTGCGGCGATAAAAAATGGTTGTACCCTCGCGCCTGGTGGCCACCAAACCAGCATTGGCCAGAATTTTTAAGTGGTGGCTCATGGCGGACTGGCGAATACCAAAAATCTGGCACAGCTCCAACACGCCATAGGCATTTTGCTGTAGCACCTTTAGCACCTGCATGCGCAATGGGTCCCCCGCAGCCTTGCTCAGGGTCGTAATGGCACTGATATCCAGGGATCCTGCATCCTGTGAGGCGGTCGAATTGGGCTTGGGACTAGTCATGATGCGGGACTTTAACACAGCGTATTTTATATATCAAAATATTTTTATATAAGCGTTGCTACGGTTGCGATGAATAAGTTATTTGCGTAGCCAAAAAGTGGTGCAAATAATGAATATCGGTTTACTGAGAAGGCTGTCTGAGGGACAATGGCGGCTTCCCAATTTCCCGTTTCAGGAGTGATAATACATGGCCTCACGTCGAGACCTTGCTAATGCTATTCGCGCCCTCAGTATGGATGCTGTGCAACAGGCTAACAGTGGACATCCAGGTGCCCCCATGGGCATGGCAGATATTGCTGAAGTACTCTGGAACGACTATTTAAGTCATAACCCGGCAGACCCTAACTGGACCAACCGCGATCGCTTTGTGCTGTCCAATGGCCATGGCTCCATGCTTCTGTACTCTCTGCTGCATCTCAGTGGCTATGATCTGCCCATTGAAGAGATTAAAAACTTCCGCCAGTTGCATTCAAAGACTCCAGGTCACCCGGAGTATGGTTATGCGCCGGGCGTAGAGACCACCACCGGCCCTCTGGGTCAGGGCATCAGTAATGCTGTGGGTATGGCGCTGGCAGAAAAGGTACTAGCGGGCCAGTTTAATCGCCCCGGTCACGATATTGTTGATCACAACACCTACACTTTCCTCGGTGATGGTTGCCTAATGGAAGGCATCTCCCACGAAGTTTGCTCTCTGGCCGGCACCCTGAAGCTGGGTAAGTTGGTGGCATTTTATGATGATAATGGCATTTCCATCGATGGGGAGGTTGAAGGCTGGTTTAGTGATGATACCCCAGCGCGTTTTGAATCCTATGGCTGGCAGGTTATTCCCAATGTGGATGGCCATGATAGCGATGCCATTAAAGCGGCGATTGACCAAGCCCGTGCCGAGACTGGCAAGCCCACATTGATTTGCTGCAAGACCATTATTGGTTTTGGCTCGCCGAACAAGCAGGGCAAAGAAGACTGTCACGGCGCTGCTCTTGGTGTTGACGAAGTGGCGCTGACCCGCAAACAGCTGGGTTGGGAGTACGGACCATTTGAGATTCCCGCCGACCATTACGCTGGCTGGAATGGCGTTGAGAAAGGTACTGCCGCGCAAGCCGCCTGGAACAAGCAACTGACGGCATACCGCGCTGCTCATCCAGAGCTGGCAGCAGAATTTGAGCGCCGTGCCAATGGCGACTTGCCTGCAGACTTTAGTGCCCAGGCTGATGCTTATATTCAAGAGTGTCAGGACAAGATGGAAAAAGTGGCTTCTCGTAAAGCCTCCCAGAACTGTCTCAATGCCTATGGCCCCATGCTGCCGGAATTGCTGGGTGGTTCTGCGGATCTGGCAGGTTCAAACCTCACTATCTGGTCTGGTTCCAAAGATATCACTGGCGACAATGCCGACGGCAACTACATTTACTACGGTGTGCGCGAGTTTGGTATGAGCGCCATGATGAATGGTATCGCCCTGCACGGAGGCTTTATTAACTACGGCGCAACCTTCCTGATGTTTATGGAATACGCCCGCAATGCTGTGCGTATGGCTGCACTGATGAAACAGCAGAGCATCTTTGTTTATACCCATGACTCTATTGGTCTGGGTGAAGATGGCCCTACTCACCAGCCGGTTGAACAGCTGAGCGCATTGCGCGCCACGCCCAACCTGCACACCTGGCGTCCCTGTGACACAGTGGAATCTGCGGTGAGCTGGAAAAGTGCCATTGAGCGTCGCGATGGTCCCGCGGCACTGGTGTTTAGCCGTCAGGGTTTAACCCCAATGCCCCGCACTGGAGATCAGGTAGCTGCTATTTCTCGCGGTGGCTATATTCTTAAAGATTGCGATGCACCTCAGGCGATCTTGATTGCCACAGGTTCAGAAGTGGATCTGGCCATGCAGGCGGCAGAACAGCTGGCAGATAAAGGTATTCTGGCCCGTGTTGTGTCCATGCCCTGTGCCGAGATATTCTCCGCCCAGGACGCCGACTACCGCGATTCAGTGTTGCCGCCCTCAGTGCGCGCCCGGGTTGCAGTAGAAGCTTTGCACGCCGACTACTGGTATAAGTTTGTCGGCCTGGATGGCCGTGTTGTAGGCATGACCAGCTTTGGTGAATCTGCTCCCGGCGATGTGCTGCTGAAAGAGTTTGGTTTCACCGTCGACAATGTTGTCTCTAACGTGTTGGAGATTGTTGGCTAATGATTCGCGTAGCCATTAATGGCTATGGCCGTATTGGCCGCTCCGTGTTGCGAGCCCTGTACGAATCAGGCGCTCGCGACCGCGTCCAAATTGTGGCAATCAACGAGCCAGCCGACAGTAAAACAATTGCTCATCTAACCCGTTATGATTCAACCCACGGCAGATTCAACGGCACTGTCGACGCAAGTGATGACTTACTTACAGTTAATGGCGATGAAATAAAAGTACTCCATCATCAACAGCTCGATCAATTGCCCTGGCAGGCTCTAGGCATAGATGTGGTATTGGAATGCAGTGGTTCTTTCACTGATCGTCAGACCGCTGAACAGCATTTAGCCAGTGGTGCCAAACATGTTCTGTTTTCCCAGCCCGCTGAACCCACTGTGGATGCCACTATTGTCTATGGCATTAATCAGCACCTGCTGACCGGTGAAGAAACTATTGTCTCCGCTGCCTCCTGTTCCACCAATTGCGTAGTTCCAGTGATAAAAGTTCTCGACGATGCCTTCGGAATTGATGGGGGTGTAATAACCACAATCCATTCTGCAATGAACGATCAACCAGTGATCGACGCCTACCATCACACGGATCTGCGCAAGACCCGCGCTGCCATGCAATCGATTATTCCGGTTGATACTGGCTTGGCTCTGGGTATCGATCGCCTGCTGCCGGAACTCACGGGACGCTTTCAGGCCCAGGCTATGCGTGTCCCTACATTGAATGTCTCAGCTATCGACCTGTCAGTTATGCTCAATACTGATGTGGATACTGCAGCAGTCAACGGTGCCCTTGCTGCCGCGGCCAATGGTAGCCTCAATGGCGTGCTGGGTTATACCGAGGAGCCTCTGGCATCCTGCGACTTCAATCATGATCCCCGCAGCGGCATTGTTGATGCCAGTCAAACTAAAGTCAGTCAGAAGAAATTAGTCAAAGTGTTAATTTGGTTCGACAACGAATGGGGTTACGCCAATAGAATGCTTGACACTTTGCTGGCCTGGCAGGGGCAACCTTCAGCCAACCAGTAAGCATAAACCATAGCTATTAAGGATTACGATGACCGTCAAGTTAATGACCGACCAGGACCTCGCAGGCAAAAGGGTTCTTATCCGAGAAGATCTAAATGTCCCTGTCAGAGATGGCAGAGTCACCAGCGACGCCAGAATCAGAGCGGCGCTACCCACCATCAAATATGCCGTTGATGCAGGCGCAAAAGTTATTTTAATGTCCCATCTTGGGCGTCCCACCGAAGGTGAATATAATCAGGACTTCAGCATGGCCCCTGTGGCCAGGCACCTCGGTGATCTGTTAGGCCAGACTATCAGGGTAGAACAGAGCTGGACTAATGGTCTGCAGCAGGCTGATGGTGAGATTCTGATGCTGGAGAATGTGCGCTTTAATCCAGGTGAAAAAAAGAACGATGATATTCTCGCCAAAGGCTATGCCAAGCTTTGCGATATCTTTGTTATGGATGCCTTTGGCACCGCCCACCGCGCCCAGGCCTCCACCCATGGGGTTGCCGAGTTTGCGCCTATTGCCTGTGCTGGCCCATTGCTGGCCAGAGAGCTGGATGCCCTGGAGCAAGCCATTGCCGCTCCGGCAGCGCCCGTCGCGGCCATAGTGGGCGGCTCAAAAGTGTCGACAAAATTGATGGTGCTGGAGACCCTGGCAGACAAGGTTGATCAATTAATTGTTGGGGGCGGTATCGCTAATACTTTTCTTGCCGCTGCGGGCAAGCCAGTGGGTAAATCTCTCTATGAACCGGATTTGGTCGCTGCCGCACAGGCATTAATGGCTAAAGTTAATATTCCGCTGCCAACAGATGTAGTCGTTGGTAAAGAATTTTCTGAAACGGCCGAAGCCAGAATTATCTCCGTGGATGATGTTGCCGACGACGACATGATTTTTGATATAGGCCCCGATTCCGCGCGCAACCTGTCGGGCATTATTGCGTCCATGGGCACTATTATTTGGAATGGCCCTGTGGGTGTATTTGAGTTTGATCAATTTGGCGAAGGCACTAAGGCTATCTCTTTAGCCATTGCAAAAAGCACAGGCTTCTCCATTGCCGGAGGCGGAGATACCCTTGCTGCAGTGGATAAATATGACATCACCGACCAGGTATCCTATATTTCTACTGGGGGCGGTGCATTTTTGGAATATGTGGAAGGCAAAGAATTACCCGCGGTTGCTATTCTTGAGCAGCGTGCGAAGAGTTGAGTATAAGCAGATTTAACCAAAGGACGAGATCATGGCACTAATTTCACTGCGACAGATGCTAGATCATGCAGCAGAGTATCAATATGGCGTACCCGCCTTTAACGTCAATAACCTCGAGCAGATGCGTGCCATTATGCTAGCGGCAGAACAGACCGATAGTCCCGTGATTGTTCAGGCATCTGCGGGAGCCCGGAAATATGCAGGTGCTCCATTTTTGCGTCATCTGATACAGGCTGCGGTAGAAGAGTGGCCGGATATCCCGGTATGTGTGCATCAGGATCATGGCACCAGCCCGGCAATTTGCCAGCGTTCAATTCAGCTTGGCTTCACCTCCGTAATGATGGATGGCTCATTGATGGAAGATGGCAAAACACCTTCCAGTTACGAATACAATGTTGATGTTACTCGTCGCTCGGTAGACATGGCCCATGCCTGCGGTGTTTCCGTTGAAGGTGAGCTGGGTTGCTTGGGTTCTCTGGAAACCGGGCAGGCTGGTGAAGAAGACGGGGTTGGCGCAGAGGGCACATTGACCCAGGACCAGATGCTGACCGACCCGGAAGAGGCCGCAGATTTCGTTTCCAAAACCCAGGTTGATGCATTGGCTATCGCCTGTGGCACCAGCCACGGTGCCTATAAATTTAGCCGCCCACCCACCGGTGATATTCTCGCCATCGATCGCATCAAAGAAATCAACAAGCGCATTCCCGGCACTCACTTAGTGATGCATGGCTCATCTTCAGTGCCCCAAGAGTGGCTGGCTATTATCAATCAGTATGGTGGCGAGATTCCCGAGACCTACGGCGTTCCCGTCGAGCAAATTTGCGAAGGTATTAAATACGGTGTGCGCAAAATTAATATAGACACAGATTTGCGTCTTGCATCAACTGGCGCAGTGCGCCGCTACTTGGCCGAGAATCCAGCAGCCTTTGATCCACGCTCCTATTTAAAAGAAACCATTACCGCAATGAAAGACATTGCCGTTGCACGCTATGAAGCCTTTGGCACAGCGGGCAATGCCAGCAAGATAAAAGCGGTGGGGCTGGATACTATGACCAGCCGCTATGAAGCTGGTGAGCTGGACCCCAAGATCAATTGATCATCGCTATAGCGAAAAGGGCACTTCAGTGCCCTTTTTTGTGTACATCCATAACCCCAGTGAAATTCTTTATGCCCTAACTTGCGGCACGTAGAAACGGTTAATCAACACTGGCACATCACTGATACCTGACTTAGTATGATGGCCAATGTCCTAATACAATAAGAGACTTATATCATGTCCATTATTTACCCAATCTTCACCCTCGTTATGCTCACCTTTGTGATTATCTTCGCTGTGGGCACCTCAAGGCTAATCAGTGTGCGTAAGCGTCAGGTCAATCCCAAGCTGTACAGGTTAATGTCAGGCTATGAAGCGCCAGACTACGTGCAGAAGCTGACTCGTAATCTATCCAACCTACTAGAAATGCCAATTCTGTTTTATGTGTTGGGAGTGCTGCTAGTTGCCCTGCAGATTGAAGATCCAGCCATGGTCGATCTGGCCTGGCTGTTTGTGGGTCTAAGATTTGTTCACACAGGGATCCACATTACTTACAACCACACTATTCACCGCTTTATGGTATTTGTGGCCTCAGTGCTAACGCTGCTTGCCATGTGGATTAAATTTATTGCATTAATGGCCTAGGTCGGCAAAGACAGCGAGGGAAATAATATGGCAATTGATACTCTTGCGACCTGGCACCGCATTGCCAGTGCCCGGGATGTTGCAGGCCTTGATGAATTGCTGGCCGATCAATGTGTGTTTCACTCGCCGGTGGTGCATACACCTCAGGTAGGGAAGGCAGTTACCATCCAGTATCTGGCTGCTGCCTTCCATGTGTTCTTTAATGAAACCTTTGTCTATGTCCGTGAAGTGACCGGGGATAACCACGCCGTACTTGAGTTCAAGGTCGAGATTAATGGCATTACTGTCAACGGTGTGGATATGATGACCTGGGACGAAACTGGTCAAATCATTGATTTTAAAGTGATGGTACGGCCTCTCAAGGCAGTGAGACTTATCCATGAAAATATGGGAAAAATGCTGGCGGCGCAACAATAGGATGCGATTGCCAATACTGCTGATTCTTGCGCTGGCGGGCTTTAATGCCACAGTCGCCGAAACTGAAGCTCCCTATCTGTATGTGTTGGGTGTAGCTCAGGATGCAGGCTATCCACAGGCGGGCTGTTATCAGCAGCACTGTATGCCCGGATGGACTGATCCCCGACTGGAGCGGGGCGCAACAGCGGTGGCTCTGGTCGACCCCAAGGCCAGCAAAACATATCTGTTTGAAGCCACTCCACACCTGCCTCGACAGCTCTATCAGCTTGAACAGCAAGCTGCGGGCTATACACTTTCCGGGGTATTTCTGACCCATGCCCATATTGGCCATTACGCGGGCCTGATGTTTTTTGGCCATGAGTCTATGGGCGCCAGTAATGTACCTGTATTTGCCATGCCCAGAATGACGGACTACCTGCGCAGCAATGGCCCTTGGAGTCAGCTGGTGGCCTATAACAATATTGTCTTGCAGCCACTGGCTCACAACAAAACTGAAACCTTTGCCAGTGTTGGGGTTACTCCTTTTCTGGTACCCCACCGTGATGAGTTCTCCGAGACTGTGGGTTATTCCATACGGGGCCCTGACAAAACTGCTGTGTTTATCCCGGATATTAATAAATGGTCAATTTGGGACAGGGATATTGCCGAGGTTATCAAGGCCGTCGACTACGCCCTGCTGGATGCGACATTCTTTGGTGCTGGCGAACTACCCGGGCGGGATATGTCCGAAATCCCCCACCCTCTGGTGACTGAAACCATGGCGGCTCTGGCACATCTGGGGCCCGAGCAGCGCAAAAAAATCTGGTTTATCCATATGAATCATACCAATCCATTGTTAAACCCCCAGAGTAACGAGGCGCTGCTGGTGCGCACTGCTGGCTATAATATTGCTGCGGAATCAACCCGTCTCGATCTTTGATAACAATTTGTTTCAACAGACATGAGCAATGATCATGCATATTCCGGTTAAACCATTAAAACAATATCCCTTCTGGCTG
>Ga0206130_10009757_pt1 | contig 9979 bp, 9 predicted proteins | sample Helgoland_Spring_9_FD_148637 | JGI IMG/M metagenome (GOLD analysis project Ga0206130, IMG submission 148637) | Pelagic subsurface seawater microbial communities from Kabeltonne, Helgoland, North Sea - Helgoland_Spring_Bloom_20160512_1 | ecosystem: Environmental > Aquatic > Marine > Epipelagic ...
ACCGTTCTAGGGAAAACGCATCAAAATAGATTTAAGATTGTAACTAAACTGGATTTGAGTAATTTAAATTCTTCAACTCTAGCAGATGTGTTGAACCCAAGCTTAAACAAGTTGGGATTAAAAAGTATATATGGAGTGCTCTTTCATGACACCCAAGAGGCATTAAAGCATCCTGGTATTTTAGCTGTCGTTAAAGAGCTTAAAACACAAGGATTGATTAAGAAAATCGGTTTCTCAGTATATGAAACATCAGAAATAGTTGAGATTCAAAGAAAATTTGGTCAACCGGATATTGTTCAAATTCCATTTAGTCATGTAGATAGGCGTTTTGAAGATATAGCAATAAAACTTAAATCAAGTGGAGTTGAAATTCATTCAAGGTCGACCTTTCTTCAAGGGTTATTATTGAGAAATTGGCAAGAGAATCTACATTCATTTTTTGAAAGTATATCTTCATATATTGAGGATTTTTGTTCAGTTACGGATTCAGAAAATGAAAGAGCTCAGATATTATTAAAATACTCCCTTTCGCGTTCATTCATTGACTATGTTATCATTGGAGTGAATACTAAAGAACAGTTATTAGAAAACCTTCAATTAACCAGTGCTGACTTAACAAAGCTTCCTGTTATACCTCAGAAATTTGAAAGCGCTATACTCAGACCTTTTTTATGGCCAAAATAGAAAAACTAGAAGTACAACCCCACGGAAAAATTATTGTGATAACTGGCGGTTACGGTCATTTAGGAAAGGCTATTACTGTTTCTCTGTTAAGCAATGGAGCTAAAGTGATCGTGGCGGGGAGGAACCTTGAAAAATTCACCAAAACTTTTCAATTTGAGGAGCAGGAGCTAAAGAAAGAACTTTATTTCTTTGACTGCGATATAAATTCAACGAAATCTATAATCAGTGCCGTTGAGAATATTCAAAATCAATTTAGTTGTGTTGATGGCGTTATAAATAATGCTTTTGGAGTTCATGGATTTAGTGAATTAACCACGTCTCGTGAAAATTTTAATCATACACTTGATTCAAGCTTGACGTCCTCATTTGAAATGATTAAAGCCTTTAAACCTATAATGTCGAAAGGTTCATGTGTGATTAATGTCGCTTCTATGTACGGAATAGTGGCGCCGGACTTTCGAGCATATGATAATGCTAAGGAATATACAAGCCCACCGCATTATGGAATAGCGAAAGCTGGCTTAATACAACTGACTAGATACTGTGCTTCTTACTTCGGAAATGAAGGAATTAGAGTTAATAGCGTTTCACCAGGCCCTTTCCCAAATGATGAGATCCAGAAGAACGTAAAATTTATGAAAGAACTGAATTCCAGAACGCTATTAGGAAGGTATGGTCGCAGAGAAGAATTAGCTGGGATTTTCACTTTCTTAATGTCTGACGCGGCATCTTATATCACAGGTCAAAATTTCATTGTTGATGGTGGATGGATGGTTAGATAAGAGCACTGGAATAGTTATTCAGGCCAGGATGAGTTCAACGAGATTACCTGGAAAGGTTTTGCTACCTTTTCCTATCGGGTCGACGGAAACAGTTTTAAGTACCATATACAATAGTTTGTGTTCTACTGGCGCTTCTGTTATTGTGGCGACATCATCTTGCCCTGATAGTGATCCTATTGAATTTTATTGTAAGAGTAAAGGGATTAATTTTTACCGAGGAAGTGAGAACGATGTATACTCGCGATTTTATGAGTTGCAAGAATTACATTCTTATACACATATATTTAGATTTACCGCTGATAATCCCCTGATAGATTTGAATAAAATGAAGCAATTTTTCAACTTTTATTGTAAAGGAGATTATGATTATGCAGGCTCAACTGGAATGCCATTGGGAATGAACTTTGAACTTTTCAAAGGATCCTTATTATTGAGCCCTGAAAATTTGCGTTTATCGGAAGTTGAGAAAGAGCATGTTACTTTACGATTTAAAAAAGATATCATTTATTCAAGAGGGGAGATGTCTCTAGCTGATCTTGCTGATTTAAGACTAACAATTGATGAAAAATTAGATTATATCCAGTTAAATTTGGTGAAAAACTATCTTAACGAAAATATAAATATTGATGAGCTGATATATCTTAAGCAAACATATCCTTGGTTACTTGAAATAAATTCGATTATAGAACAAGTTAAAGTGTAATTATGATGAAGAAAGTTCTGATAATGTTTGGAACTAGACCAGAGGCAATTAAAATGGCGCCTCTTGTTAAAGCATTTAAGACAAATGGTGAGGACTTTAAAGTAAAAGTTTGTGTAACGGCTCAGCACAGAGAAATGTTAGATCAGGTATTAGAATTTTTCGACATCAAACCTGATTATGATCTGAATTTAATGCGTCCTGGACAGAACCTGCACTCCTTAACATCATTAATTGTTGATGAGACGAAAGCCGTTATTGAAGAATTTAAACCTGATTATTTATTTGTTCATGGCGATACGACTACGTCGATGGCTGCGGCTCTTTCTGGCTTTTATTCTGGGATTAAAGTCTGTCATATAGAAGCTGGACTTAGGACCTATAATAAGCTATCACCATTTCCGGAAGAAATAAACCGTCAGATTACCTGTAGAATAGCGGACATACATTTTGCTCCGACAAAGTTATCTAGAAGGAATTTATTAAAAGAGAATACTAATAAAGAAAGTATTGTGGTGACAGGCAATACTGTTATAGATGCACTAATAGAAAGTGTTCAAAAAGTGGCTAGTCTCAGTAACGAGGTTACCCTCCCTATAATTGACTTTATTGGCGACTCTAAGAAGGTAATCTTGGTGACAGGGCATAGAAGAGAAAATCATGGTGAAGGTTTTGAAAGAATTTGCACTGCTTTGAACTATTTGGCTAGCAACGAGGATGTGAGAATCATATATCCTGTTCACTTGAATCCCAAAGTCCAAGAGCCTGTTAATAAGCACCTCTCAGGATTGCAAAATGTTTTATTAACCGAACCACTAGCATATCCCGAGTTCATTTGGCTAATGAATAAGTCCACGATAATATTAACGGATAGCGGAGGTATTCAAGAGGAGGCCCCTAGTCTAGGAAAGCCAGTATTAGTCATGAGAGATACCACGGAGAGGCCTGAGGCTGTTGAAGCAGGAACGGTTGTACTTGTGGGCACTGATCAAAAAAAGATAATTAGTGAATGTCAATCATTGTTAAATGATGAGAATCGCTATTTGAACATGTCTATGCTTCATAACCCCTATGGAGATGGCCATGCTTGCGAAAGAATATTAAATCATATGAAAAACTTATGAAAGTAGTTACTATTGGACTAGGATATATAGGGTTACCAACATCAGCTTTAATTGCTTCGAAATCTATTCCGGTTCATGGTGTAGATATTAACGAAAACGTTGTAAAGACCATTAATCAAGGTAAAATTCATATAATAGAGCCTGACCTAGATGTTGTAGTAAGAGATGCTGTAAAAAAGGGTTTTCTCAAAGCATCTACTTCACCGATTGAAGGTGATGTTTATTTGATTGTTGTCCCTACCCCATTTAAAGGAAATCATGAACCAGATATTTCATATGTAGAGAATGCCACAAAATCCATTCTACCCTACCTAAAACCAGGTGATTTATACATTATAGAGTCTACTTCTCCAATAGGTACAACCGAACAAATGGCGGAGTTTATTTTTAAGGCTCGACCAGAGTTGAAAGAGAATATTAATATTGCCTACTGTCCTGAAAGGGTACTCCCTGGAAATGTAATGTTTGAATTAGTAAACAATGACAGGGTTATAGGCGGGATAAATGATTCCTCAACTAATGCCGCTGTTGAGTTTTATTCTAAGATTGTAAAAGGCGAATTGCACAAAACGAATGCCCGCACTGCTGAAATGTGTAAGCTCGTAGAAAACTCATCAAGAGATGTTCAAATTGCTTTTGCAAATGAACTAAGCCTGATATGTGACAAAGCGGATATAAATGTGTGGGAGTTGATAGAGTTGGCAAATAAACATCCTAGAGTAAATATTTTACAACCTGGCTGTGGTGTTGGTGGCCATTGTATTGCGGTCGATCCGTATTTTATAGCATCTCGATATCCGTTGGAATCAAAAATTATCGCCACGGCACGTGAAATAAATAACTATAAATCTTTTTGGGTAGTTGAGAAAATACACGGCACAACAAAAAAATTTATTGAGAAAAACAATAAAATTCCCACAATTGCTATTTGCGGATTAGCGTTCAAGCCTAATATTGATGATTTAAGAGAGTCTCCCGCGCTGAATATTGCTGAGAAGCTTTATGATACATACCCTAAAACGAATATTTTATTTGTAGAACCCAATATTAATAATCATCCAAGACTGAATATTACAGAGTTAGACAATGCCCTTAGCAGATCCGATATTCTGTTTTTACTGGTAGGACATAATGAATTTAAGAGCATTGAAATTAAAGAAAATATCCAAATTGTTGATTTTTGCGGGCTATTAAAAAAATAGGTATACGGTTAAATTTCGATTCAATATTGACATTATTGCTAACGATAATGTTACTTGAAACCGTGTTTAATTTTCATGCTCAATCTGGAAATCCAATTTTTGGAATATTGCAAAATATTGCATTACTTACGCCATTGATCTTGTTCTTTTTTACTTTAATTTTTGCAAGAACTAAGGAAATTTGGATTTCACTATGTCTATTTTTATCATTTTATATGATTTGGGGAAGCGGTTCATCAGAATTGCCGGTCAAGGACATGTATCTAAGTATAGCTATATATTCTCAAATATATTCGGCTTTGTTAGTCTCAAAAAGAGAATTACCGATTGAAAAAGTCATAGGTTTTTTCTCACTTATTGCCATTTTCGCGGCGATTTACACTTTTTTATATTTTGAGTTTGATGAGAAAAAATTTTTACTAAGGGGGTATATATGGAATGAGTTTTTTTATTATCTGCCACTAACAAACTTCTATATTTTTGGTCTTGTATATTGGATATTTTATAGACGAAAAAGTTCAAGAATATTTTTAATGGCATTGTCTGCGTTGTACCTAAACCTGCTGTTTTTTAAACGTTTTATTATTGTTGATTTAGCTTTACTAGGGATTCTAATATTTTATTTAGGCTCGAGGTGGGTTAAATTAACCTTTTTAGGTATAACACTTATTCTTTCTGCTTTAGTCCTGACACTCCCGGAAACCTCTTTCATGGATGCATATGTAGGTCGTATAGAAGAAATTTCGACTAAGGGCTTGAAATTAGATAGAATCACAGAATCAACGAATCTACTGTCTCAAAAGTCTCCAATGGGGTTTGTATTGGGCGAAGGTTTTCTTAAAGGTCAAACGGCTTATTTCGGTAGAACAAGAGGGGCTGTTCACATTGGCTGGGTTAATATAATTCATGTCATGGGGTTAATAGGTTTGCTGGGTCTATTACTAAGATGGATAGTTGTATTAAGACAAACTTACAGTCAAAACGACTTATTTTGGCTCAGCTATTTGACTATTTCAATGTTCCGTTTGTTTTATATAAATTTTTATTCAATGGTTCCAGAGATATTCTTTATTTCTTATGCATTGTTCCGGTCGCGTGATGGTAAATAGAATCATAGCTAAATTATTTTATTTAAGTTTAAGTCGAAACAGTCTACTATTTCGCAAGTTTCGGAGATACCAGGGTGATAGTGTATTCAATGATAGTGAATTTGCCAAGTGTCAAAAGAGAGTAAAAGCACAACTTGAGGCGAACTCGGAGATTTCTTTTGAACAAGGAACAACTAAGTCTGTTTTAAGACGTTTGGATGGTCGAATAGATAAGCCCTTTTTCTCAAAAGAGATTTATACCTCTGGTTCCACTGGTGAGCCTTTTAAGTTTTTTGTCCCGTTACGATATTTTGGTTTTGAGTGGATAGCCTCGAGATTTATGTGGTCGACACATTTGAGCGATTACTCATTAAATGAGCCTGTCATAACGTTCAGGACCCATACTCCCAAGAATGACCAAGACGTGTTCAAAATAGATCGTTTTCAGAATTTTTATTATGTCAGTCCTTATCATATAAGTCAGCTTAATTTAGATAAGATTTTGAATTTTATTATTCAAAGTAAGTCACGGATTGTGAGAGGTTATCCAAGTTCAGTTTATCTTCTTGCTGATTTATTGAATCAAAATGCTGTCGTGTTGGCTGACATCCGGCTTGTGGTAGTAAGTAGCGAAATGTTTGATGATATTCATAGAAATGCAATAAATAGTGCATTTCCAAACGCTAGTATTTGTAATCAATATGGACAAAATGAAGGCGTAGTCGCACTTTTCACATGTCGCCATGGAAAGTGGCATAATTTGGATTATTACGGCAAATGCGAAATTAGTGACGCCAATGCTATAATAGGAACTCCTTTTCATAATAAAGTGTATCCCTTCTATAAATACAACACAGGTGACTTGGTAGAGCAAGAAGAGAAGTTTAATTGCTCTTGTGGTCTAGGAAGCACGGCAGGAGTTAAGGCAATTCTTGGAAGAAGTGATGATTGGTTATTTAAAGCAGATGGAACCAAAGTACCGTCAACTAATTTCACGAGTGCGATAAAAACTATTGAGGGGATAAAACAATATCAGTTGATACAGGACATAAATCCAATAAAGATTAGAGCTCTAATTGTTTTGTCGTCATCTCGTTCGTTCAACTTGGAGTTACTAAAGGGAGAGTTAGCTCGTTGTGTTCAAAATCGTTTAGGTAAAATACAAGTCGAGGTTGAAATCGTTGATGAAATATTAAGAAATCGAAAAACCAATAAAATAAAAACAGTTATTCGGAATGAATGAAGCAATATTAAAACTGAAGGAGCTAAAAAATCAGAGCGGAACGCATAGCCCTAGTATAAAAAACATTATTGAAGAAATCCCAGAAGTTTCCATTTCAATTGATGCATGTTTTTTAAGTAATCCCTATGCTACGAATCTTTTTTTCGAATATTTCGAAAAAGAGGTTATCGTAGAGAATCAGTTACGCGACATGTTGGAGTTTTATCCTACTCAAAATCAGAGTATAGCTAGGGTTTTAGGTAATTACCTAGGGGTAAATCATTCCAAGATTTTAATAGGTAATGGAGCAGAGGAGATTATCGAAAGGTATATCAATGAATTCGTCAAGAAAGGTGCTGTTATGCCTATACCGACTTTCAGTCCTTATTATGAATATCTAAGAGATGATGTTAAGTTTCTGCCATATAAACTAGACGAAAGCTCCGATTTTCGGTTGAACATTGAAGACTTCGTAGCTTTCGTAAACAGAAATTTTTCCGAAATAGACACAATTGTTTTAATTAATCCGAATAACCCCAATGGTGGTTTCGTTGATTTAAGCGGGATTGAGATGATTTTAAAAAGAACAAAGGGGATCGAAAATGTAATTTTAGACCAAAGCTTTTTGCATTTTACTGATATGGGTGATTCTTTGGATAAGGATTTGGCCCTTCTTACGGAGAGTTATCCCAATTTGGTCATTATAAAATCAATGTCTAAGGATTTTGGTATCGCAGGAATAAGAGCCGGATATGGAATTATGAATACCCATCGCAGAAATGCTTTACTCTCTCGCGGAATGCTCTGGAACAGTAATGGTATAGCAGAGTATTTTTATAGACTTTTTGTAAAAGAGGATTTTCAAGAGAGATACGTAATAGAGAGGTCCAGGTATAACGAAATAACAAAGAAATTTTTCAAAAGCTTACTGACCATCGAGGGTATAAAAGTTATAAGTGGTAATGCGAACTTTTTTCTGGTGGACACGCGCGAACGAAATAATTTTGAAGTATTCGCTAAATTGATAACACAATTTGGAATTTATACAAGGGTTTGTGATGATAAAATTGGTTTGCGTGAAGGAAAGTATCTTCGAATTGCATCGAGAACAGAGATTGAGAACTTTGCGATTATAGAAGCATTGAAAAGTATTTATAATGAGTGAACAAGTAAGCGTTTATCTTGATTTTGATAATACAATTGTAAATGGTCAAAGTCACGAGATATTTTTCGGTTTATTCACTCTAAATGCTTGGATGCGGTTAATGAAATTTCTTTTATCGAACTACTTAGCAGGTGTTTATATCGCAACATTCACACAACTTTTATTCTTAGTATATCAGAATAGTTGGGAATTAAATATGAAGCGATATGGCGAGGAGCTTGGTCGACATATAAGAACGGATCTATGGGATTATTTAAAAGCCAATTTCAAGTTCGATGATGTCACTATTGTTTCACAGAACTTAGAAATATTCATAAATCCGGCAAATTCATTTCTTCCAATAAAGAAAGTATATTCACGTAAGTGGTTAAACTTGCGGCCGTGGGAAAGAATTACACAAGATTTAGATGGTAATGACAAAGCCAGTTTCATAGATGGAGAAAAGAGCACCGTACAGAAAGTTATGGTTACAGATAATCCAGACGATTGGGTATGTAAGGAAGTCGTGGATATACTGATTATGGTTTGTACTAAAGATAATTTTGGCTCTAGTTTAGAGAGAGTTGCAGATGTTCGTTTTTCCGATAAGAAATAAGCTCAAGGACTTAATTTTTTACTTTGGCGGCACGCTGCTTGTAAATCTATTAGGATTTTTATCTATAATATGTTTTACTAGATTAATGAGTATAGAGGAATATGAGGTATATATTCGTTTTACTTTCTATTATTCCATAGTTCATGCTCTGTTTTCTTTTCAGGCACCTGCAATTATTCCTGTGTTTCACTTAGAAGATAATAATGTGCTGTCGAAATCTCTATTGATACAAGTAATAGCTTACAGTATAGGGTACATTTTATTAGTCTTCATACCAAGAGATTGGATAGAGTTTAATGCTGTAGCATTAGTGATGCATGCGGCGGCATTTTCAATGAGTTTGACGATTAGTGTTTATTATAATCAAATCAATCGAGCATTTATATCTGTAATTTGGCAATTGTTTCACCCGCTATTACTGCTGATTTCATTTTTGATATATTCTAATATAGATAATTCGGCTGAAGGAAGAATAGCCTCTGGATCGATCGCGTCATTAGTTGTGGTAATAATCTCATTGCTATACGAGTTAAGAAGAATTGATATTACACCTAAAATATTTGAATTGCTCAAATACTGTATCCCGCTCATAGGTCACGTTTTGCTGGGAATAACAGTAGGAGGCATGTATAAGCTACTTGGTAAAAGTAATCCAGTGGCTCCTGTTTCTATTTATTTTTCTGTGATGTTGTTGTTCTTGGCCGGCTCCGATACTATTTATAAAATAGTACAGCCTAAATTTTATTTAGCACTATCACAAAACTCGAGAGTATTTAAATTTCCTATTCTTACGTTCGCCGTTGCGTCCGTAATATTTGGTAGTACTTATTATTTTATTGCGCCAATGGTAGTTTCAATCATTGTGCCTTTAGCATACCGAATATTGGTCAACGAATATATTTTACTGCTAAGTTTAGTTGTTGTAGTCCAGATACTTTATAGATATCTTTTGGGATTTTTGAATTTCTACAAGGATAGTATAGGTGTACTCAGAGTAACTGCATTTTCTGTAATAATTTTTGCATTATACATTTTCAATAATGAAACAATGTCTGGATATTTGTATGCTTTAATATTTTATTATTTAAGTGCTTCAATTGGCCTAATAATTACATTAAAAAAACACTATGAAATTTAGTTATAATTTCATTCGTTTCATTCATAATTTATTGACTTTGTATAGGGCTACTTGGATATCTTTAAAACGATATAAAATTGTTGAGGAAATTGAAACTTTTGAGAAGATTGAAACTATTAAAGACATTTATATAAATGTTGTTAAAGGGGTGAAAGATGAATTTGAATATGAGCTAGTGGGTCCCCTCAATGGCTTGGAAGGAAATGTGCGATTTAGTATGCAATTATCAAGGAAAAATATAGCCTTCTATAGATCGATTAGCAATAAATCTGATGTGTA
>Ga0206130_10009763_pt1 | contig 9974 bp, 10 predicted proteins | sample Helgoland_Spring_9_FD_148637 | JGI IMG/M metagenome (GOLD analysis project Ga0206130, IMG submission 148637) | Pelagic subsurface seawater microbial communities from Kabeltonne, Helgoland, North Sea - Helgoland_Spring_Bloom_20160512_1 | ecosystem: Environmental > Aquatic > Marine > Epipelagic ...
AGAAGCGGTTTTTGGCGGTTTTCCATCAAATAATTCCAAGTCAACGCACCAAGGTATAAACTTCGAAGAAGAGTATTGTGAGTAATGTTCCTCTGCGTTTGGTGTGAGGCAAAAAATACCACTATAATTCTTTAAACAATTAATGTTATATGAATCGATAAGCGGGCGATTATTGGCATCTGGTTTTCTAAACACCCAAGGAATTACTTTTGCTCGTTTATAAAACCTAGAGAATGCTAACGGACCTGAGACTGAGTATATGAAATTAAAATTTCGTTCTGCCCGAAGAATTTTTAACTCTGTATCCAAAGAACTACTGTTTTTGAAAAGAATTTTGTTGAAGAACTTTTCAACTAAAGGACTTATCGACTGCCTATTTATCTTTATTAATTCACAATCAAGAACAGGACAATCTAACAAATGATCTACACCCCAAAAATGATGTTTAGGATATAAACCATTTTCAATTTGCAGAAAACGTTCCTCCAAATATGGATGCAAAAGACCGACCTTTTTATGGCTATTTATGTTTATATTAGGGATTTATAAAATCTTAGAGTGTCAGAAGCGGTTTTTGACCAAGAAAATTTAGACGCCTGATTAAATCCACATTGAAGGATGAATTCATGCTTTTTAGTGTTTTGAAAAATTTCAATTAGTTCATTAATTGACTGATCGATATTGTCATTATCTAATAAGATACCGGCTTTACCCATGACTTCAGGAATGCTTGAGTGATTACCTGCTACAGGTATGCAACCATTCGACATTGCTTCCAGTAAAGGCAATCCGAACCCTTCGTATGATGAAGTATAAAGCAACGCAAATGAATCTAAGAAAATATCCTTTAATTCATCGTCACTCGGGAAGGAGATCCATTTCAACGAATTCTTAATGTTTTGGGTTATATTTTTTTCATTCTCGTTAGGAGGTGAACCACAAACAATAAGTTTTGCATTAGGTAATTCTACCAATATTAAAGAAAAAATCTCTAAAGCTAGATTGAAGTTTTTATAACCTTCTCTTGAACCCGCATATACAAAATTAGGATTTCGCTTTTTATATGTCGGTGTAATCGATTGCGTGTATTTCGAAGCTAGATAAGTTACCGAATCGTGGTAATTTTTGAAGTCTGGATAGAATTTATTGAAATCATGCTTGGTAGAATTAGATATAAATAAAAGTCCATTGCATTTTTTATAAAAGTTTTCTCTTAAAAACTTATTATATAGATTTGGTGAAGCACCAAAAATTTCGTGGATAAGATCATAAATAGTAATAACATGTTTCGCTCCTTTCTTTACGAAATATCGACCAGTTGGTGAAAGTGAGTATTCGATAGTATGTACAACATCAAAGTGCTTTGGACCAAAAAATTTAAACCATATATATTCTAATTGGAAAAAAAGTTTATGTGGTCTGTAATGTTTGAATTTCGGAGTAGATACTCTATTAAATTGAACGCTCTTTGAATAGGTTCTAGAAAAATAAATATTATTTGAACGAACTAATTCTTTCGCCAACAGGTTGTAATAAAGAAGAACTCCTGATTTTGGACTTTGCTGATAAGGGCCATCGAAAAGAATTTTCAAGAAAACTTTTGAATTTTACCGGTGAATTTTCGAAAAAGATATCTGAAATATCCATAATGAGGACACAAAAATGATATTAATATCGATTTAAAATCTTTAGCCTTAAGATCCTGTTGCATCATAGGCATGAAGCTTGCTTTGATTGCATCTAGGTAATCACTTAAGGACATACTTTCATCTTCTCCCCCATACCACCTCCAGTAGCGTTCAAGTACGGATAAGACAGAGTCTTTCTTGATCGAATAGACAACCAGATTCGGATCACCGATTATTTTGTAACCAGCATTTAGTAATCTCTTACCTAAATCCTTATCTTCCGAATGTCTTAATGATGGATTGAAGTTTCCAACATCTAGTACTGATGACCTTCTCAATATAGTCCCGTAAGTTGTGAGAGATTTTGCATCATGTGCTTGCATCCCAAATTTATGGTTCTCCTTAAAGAGGTGTCTGCCACGCCATTTTGTGGCAAACGAATCATTAATGAAATTGTTATTAATTAAACCAGAAACGGCCGCTACTTCGTCATTATTGAAATGCGAAAGAGCCGTTTTTACATATCCTTTTTTAACAATGTTTGATGCGTCTAAGAAAAAAATAAAAGAGTCAGTTAATTCATTTATTGCCAGATTTCGACAAAATCCTCGGCCCATATTTACCTTATTCTTAACAAGATAGAGTTGGTTATAACTATTTAAGAATTTTAAACTTTCAATATTATTAGAACAATCATCTATAATTAGAATCTTATTAAAGATTACATCTTGTTCTAAAAGTGAACAAATGCATTTATCCAAGCAATACTGCTGATTAAAATGAGGTATAACTGCCGATATTTTTAAAGCCAACCTTTAACAATATTTTTTAGTATCCTTGTGAAAGGAGTTTTGCTTGCTTTGAGGTACCGCTTATCAAAATTTTGGTTTCTATCAATATCGGGGTGCAGGAGAGGGAAGTCCATGCTTTGAGTTGTTTTCGGAAACTTTTCTAGTGTTACAGAACTTGTAGTATTCGTGGCATCTGGACCAATCCCAAGATTGGAAACGAGATTTTCTCTGGGAGTGATAGATGGAGCATTATTTTTCCAACAAGAATAGATCCATTGATAAGACCATGCCCATGGGTCATCATTTTCACAGTGAAGATCAAACATATTTCGGAGACCTTTCTTGTGACGCTGAGAGACGCACCATTTATTTAAAAGTAAATCTTTGTTATCATCTCTCTAGGATCTCATACTAAGATCAAAGTTCTTCCATGATCTTTTCCATGTAGCCCAACCCCATACATTTATGAATGAAGAAAATGCATAGGAGTCATTTGAGTTGATAATTTCAGGATAAAAATTACATCCCGAAATATGACCTACTCGGTGGTCTTCCGCGTAATAGGTAAGCAATTCTTCACAAAAATCAAAAAAAGAAGGATCGGGTAAAGTGTCGTCTTCAAGGATAATTGTAGACTCCTCATGGGCAAAAACCTTGCTCAAACCGGAAGAAACTCTTTTGGCGAGCCCTAAATTTTGTTCTGAATAAATTCGTACTAAATTACAATTCCATGAAATGTTATTTTCAATGTACTCACGAACATCTTTAAAGCACCTAAAAAAGGTTTTTATTGAATTTGGAAGAAGTGTTTTAATCTAGAGTTCCAATTTTAATCTTCTGTTTAACTTCCCCATTATCTTTTCAAGTGCAGAAGGAGTTATTATTTTACTAAGGCACTTATCGAATCTTTTGTCTCTTTGAGTGTTCTCGGGGTGGATAAGGGGGAAATCTATTGTTTCCATTGGATTGTTAAAGGGATTCTTTCCTGTATTATGAGATGAGTCATCCCTTTCAAATCCAATGTCAATACAGAGATTTCTGGTGGGAGTAATTGCTAATGTGTTTCGATACCAGCAGTTGAACACCCATTGGTAATCCCAGGTCCAGGGGTCGTTGTTGTTGCAATGTAAATCAAACATTTTTTTTATCCCAATTCTTTCATTTCTTCTGGAACAGAATTTCCTTAGCAAACCATTTTGATCAATCTGCGACCACTCGGGCATTTCAATATTGTATGAATGCCACATTCTTCGCCATGTCGCAAATCCCCAAACCTTTATGTGTGAGCTAAAAAAATATGAACTTGAATAATTTTTTGTAAAACTTGGATTAAAATTAGACAGATTTATATGTCCAATCCTTTCATCATCTTTATACTTTGTTATGAGTTCTGTTACAAAACTATAAGAGGAGGGAGATAATAATTGATCATCTTGCATAAACAGAACAGCTTCATGCTTAGAAAATACAAAATCTAAGCCATTTTTTATTTGATGTACCATTCCCTTGTTGGACGACTCTGCTTTTAAATGTACATCACATTCCCATGAAAGACTTTTTGCGATCTCTATTGCTGAATTGCACAATACTTCCTCATCCTTATTTCTTGGCCCGTCTGCAAATACATAAAGTAGTGGGGGTTTCGATTTACTTAATTGCTCAATAGTTAACTTAGTTAAATCTGGTCTGTTGAAAATGAATAAAGCTACTGGAACATCTTCTGGCATTTTATGTCTAAACCCTTTTTATTTTTTCTATGTTAAAAAACCGGATATCCCTAGTAATTGATTTTATATAAATGGTAGAAATGTGTTTCAGAAAGTAAGAAAGCTTCGTTATGGGTAGATAGAAAAGTCAGTAACGATATCATTTTAGAGTAGGTTACCCTGCAAACATAACTCTTTTATGACCGTCATTATTTTAGCTTACAATATATGTCACCCCAAAGCATTGGTTGCGTGTCGATTTTTGATTCCAACGACCTCAATATTGCTTTTCCATCCATCCATTCGTCAAAAGTAAATTTAAGTGTCTCACCTTCGCTAAATTGGAATATGTAATTACCGATCTCATTAATTCGAAGAAGGCAATTTCTAAAATTTTCAATATCCTCCGAAGTAAATTCCAAGGAAAGATACTTCACCGGATAAGAAAGTCCCTCCAGTACTTCAAGTTCATAGCCCTCCACATCAATTTTTATAAATTTTGGTATACCAAATTTAGTTAACATATTATCCAGGGTATCGACTTTCACATTGATCGACTTATCCCAATTGTAAGAGGAAAATCTTCCGCTTTGTGTAGTTGATTCAATCCACCGATTACTCATGGAAGATAAAACATGTGCATCACTAATTTTGAGTTCTACAACAGAAGGATTTGAGCCAAGTCCAATAGGCATTAGCGTAAATTTATTATGAAGTCTTAAGTGTTGCGTCAAATGTTCACATAATTCTGGTTGAGGTTCAAAAGCTACCACTTTTGCTCCAAGGTTTAGAAATAGTTTCGACCTAGATCCTACATTAGCACCAACATCAAATACGAGATCTCTACTACTTATAAATTGAGAATAAAAACCAAGTTGAAATTGTTCTACTTCGTCAAGTCCAAGAAATTGATTTTGAATTTTTTTATTAAGAAGAAATTGGTTGAGATGAATTGCACCTGGTATCAATTTTATAAATTTTTTAAACATATTAAATCTTGAACAGAAAAAAATTATTTTATTTAAAAACTAACTTCTTCAAATACTAAGTCTTTGGATTTGTAGTTAGTTCTGTCAATATAACATGTTGGCACATTATTTAAGAATGCTGCCCAAGTCATAAATGTTGATGCTGGTCCAATTAGGTAATTACATTTACTTAATGTGCAAAGATTCACTGCTGGTTCGCCGTAATTAAAATATGCGGATTCGTCTAATATTTCATCTTTTTTTTCCTCACAAGCAACAAAGATCCCAAAATCATTACCGAAGTGGATTTTAAGTCTATCTAAGAGCATCTTATACTCATGATCTTCTAAAAAAAGTTTTCCACCAAAATGATTTTTATAATCACCTTGTCTCATGCAGACACCGATAATGTAAGATTTATTGATTGAACCTAATATTTCGTTCGATCGACTTACTATTTTATCAGAGAATTCGAATAGATTTTTGAGATAATTTCTGAGATTACCTACTGACTTGAAATTCCTTTTCCCAAATAAAAAGCCACGAAGAAAAACAACTTTGCTACGACGCAATAAAGATTGAAATAGTTCTCCTTCATAATCTTCATTTTCAGATTCAAGGTCAAAGGAAATTATTCGAGGTATCTTAATATTTCGATATGAAATCCGATTAAACGACTCATTGATCATCTTTGAAAAAAATTTAGGAATTTTATTTTTGGTAGGTGCCTTGCAAGGTATTAAACCAAAAACATTACTTTTAAAATTCTTAAAGTATTCTTCGTATTCGATAAAGGATGGGTTCAGAACAATGCCGTTAAACTTTTTGGACCATGATATTATATAACTATAAAGCATCAATCTATTGCCCCAACTTCCATAAGGAGTGCCAATTATAAATATTTTTTTATTTGCTATGTGAGAATAAAATAGAAGTAACAAAATTAAAAAATGATCGAAAATGAAAAATTTTATTTTAAAGTAATAATTTACCATCTTTTACGAATAGAGATTTTTTTCCCTGTGTATTTTTCTTAATTATTATAATGTTATGATAGAAATGAATAAACTCTAATCCTTCTTCTATCATTGATGGTTTGTAGTCTCCCAAAAATTCTTTGTAGTTTAGACCATCAGTTAACTTAGAAAAGAATGTTGTGGCTCTATTATCATTTGGATTGTCATAACCACCGAGTTTCGTCCAGTACGATGTCTGCGTATCTTCTACAATATACAACCCATTATTATTTAAATACTTCCAGAGTGTTAGAAATGTTAAAATTACATGACTAGATACATGACTACCATCGTCAATTATGATATCAAATCCGCCTCTTGTTGTTCCTAATTTTTCGAGTTCTTCAGGGTTGGATTGATCAAGTGCTATAGTTTTGACACGGCTTGGAAGATTCAAATCTTTTTTAAAAAGGTCAGCACCTGTAATTTTAGAATTTTTAAAGTATTCTGACCACATCAACAAAGATTCGCCACCTGAATTTGGGTCTTCATAACCACCAATTCCAATTTCTAAAATATTTAATTTCTTTTTTCTTAAGTCTTGAAAATAATTTTCATATATTGGTATGAATTTATGGCCATATACTTTGTCGCTTCCCGTGCATTCTCCAATCTTTTGAAGACTATTCCGGTAAATAATTTTCTTAATCTTTAACTTTATTCTTTTATTAAAGCTAAGCATATTTTGATTTTTTCAAATTATTTATAGACATAATTGCACACAGTGCAATTATTACATTCAACTCATTATAAACTCGAGTTTCCATCATGTTAGATCGAAAATACAAAGAGATAAAATATACAAGTCCTACAAGAAAAAGTCTTTTGCCATAATAACCGAGATAATTGAAAAGAAGTATTGGTATCAGCCAGATCCCGGCAAAGAGTGTTAGGAACCATGCCGCATTTCCCATAGCCCAATGAGAATTGCCATTCCAAATACCTGATAAAAAATCGCTCATTGAGTGTGGTTCTTCAAAAAATAAGCCAGGGTTTCCTCGATAAATCCAACTTAGAAAAGAACGCATAATGATCCACAAGACTGCTTGTGAAATAATGTGAAAAACCAGATTTTTGTTTTCTCTAAAGAATAACTTTGGATTTTTATATAGTTTTAATTGTAATAAAAATCCTGATAAACTGATGAAGCATGCTGACTCTCTATTTAAATTACCAAGAATGAATACTATATAAAACCATAACCAACTTTTTTTAAGAAATAAAATTAATCCTATCACATAAAATGCAAGTGAGGGAATATCGTAACAATAAAAAAGGCCGGCACCATCAATCAGCCCATTTATCACTATGTAATTCCACGCAAGGGGAATAAATAATAGGAATGCACTCCAATTGGACACTTCGCACTCGATAATTCTAAGTAAAATTGGAGTCGATATGATAAGTACTGTTAAGAAAAAAATGTTTATTATCTGAAGTATGACATCAAAGGTAATTGGGTAAGGTACTAGCCAACCAAACAAAAAAGATAGAATCGGAATGGACGGTTTGAGGAAATCTCCAACGAAAGGTAAGAGAATCCTTGCTTGAAAAACTTTATCTGCCTGACTCGAGGCAATGTTTTGAGCACTCCCGGGAGGATACTCATGTGTGTACAGGAAATAATAATAGGTAAATATTGTTGAGCAAAAAAGCGTAACAACAATAAAAAATAAATAAGAGTTTCTGGAGCTAATTACTTTTTCGCTATTATTAAAAATTGCTTACCAAAGAGTTCCCATAAAATTGGAAATCTTAAGTATAAAGAAACCAAAAATAATGGGCGCTCTTTTACTCGCACCATGTTGTAGGGCAAAAATTTTGATTCGGATTGCTCAATGGTAAAATCATGAATTTGAAACAACTCGCACAGGGATTGGTCGGAAAGAGCAACATGATGATCCCAAAAATCCCAATATCTTCCTTTTAGAACACTTATGTTTGGTCCCATTGCAATAAGCCTTCCTCCAGGTTTCAAGGCCTTTTTTATTTCTCCCATTGTGCGATTTAGAGATTCTTTGTTAGGTAAATGTTCAAAGAAATTACTGGTAAATACCAAATCGAGAGAATTTGGATCTATTTTCCATGGTTTGGAGCAATCTTGTTCATGGAAAATGATCTTTTGATCCAATAGGGACTTGGTTTTTGGATTGAGATCTATTGCATGGCGTACTTTGCAAGTTGCATGGTTTATAAATTCCCCATATCCGCATCCAAGATCAAGAATATGGTCACTATCTTTAATCCATTTAAGGAAAAATTCCTTAGTCAGAATCTGCCATACTCGATTCCGATAAATTTCATGCCCAGAAAAACGTTTTTCGTAGATTTGAGCTAAATTATCTATCCCACTCATTTTTTAATATAATCTCCACGACTGAAGTATTTCTCGAGCCATAAATATGCGATAATAAAGAAATATCGTGAACCCATTTCTCGAAGTTTCAACTTAGCTACTCCCTTTGTTCGATTCTTCCATGCAATGGGCAATACTTTATAAGAATATCCCCTTATAACAGCTTTAATGGGGATTTCCACAGTTAGATTAAAGTGTGGAGAAATAAATGGTTTACAACCTTCAATAACTTCTCTCCGGTATATTTTAAATGCGTTGGTAATGTCATTTGTTTCAATTCGGAAGGTGTAGCGAATAATGGTATTAACCAATCGATTCACCAATAGCTTAATTTTCGGATAGTCATGGACTTTGCTGCCTTTAATAAATCTGCTTCCGAAAACACACTCATATCCCTTTTGCAGTTTGGCCCAATATTTTACGAGATCTTGAGGAGAGTCTGAACGGTCGGCCATCATAATTGCCACTGCATCCCCAGTGAACTCTGCGAGTCCGATTCTTACTGCAAGACCAAACCCGTTATCTCCATTATTTCTTATGTATCGAACTGATGTGTGTTTATGATTAATTTTATCAACAACTTTTGGCGTATTATCTGTGCTACCATCATCGATTATAATGACTTCATGTTCTATATTGTTTGATGTAAGTTCAGTAACTATCTGACTGATACATTCTTTTAAATTTTCAGCTTCATTCCTTGCAGGAATGATTACTGAAAGTTTTTTTAGATCTTTGATAACTCGAATGTAAGAGAAAAGATTTAGTTCACGAGTTTCAGCCAACTAGGGTTTTTCTCCGCATGGTCGCCAATCTCCTCCAAAATTTGTTCAATTTTAGTTTTAACACTCCAATTCCAGGCAATTTGAGCCGTGGTTGAGTCCATAACAATCCATGGGGCATCCATCGGGCGTTCTTCTTGAGATACAAGTACTTCATTTTGACCAAACCGATCTTCGCACCAGCTGCTTAATTCCTTCAGCGACAGAGAGTTTTCAACACCACCTCCAAGATTAATGATTTTTGGAGCTTCCCAATCGGGCTCAAGCATTTGCCGGGAGAGCAGGGGAACTAAATCCTTCGGTTGCAGGGCGTCCCTTACTTGATGGCCCGTACCATTGAAACCGATGTACTTGAGGGGCTTCTTTTCTCGGAAAGAGTGAATCCAAAAAGAAAATATTCCTTGGTCCGCCTTGCCAAATTGCCCAGCTCCGGCAAGCACACCGCACCGATTGATCCAAACAGGAAAATCAAAGCATCCTCCATACTCAAGGATCAAGGTTTCCGAAGCCAGCTTAGAAGCACCGTAGAGGGAGAGAGGGGCAGTTGTTGGGAAATCCTCTGAAATTCCTAGGCTAGAGGCACCACTAATATCACTATCTTGTAGCTCGAATCGAAGATCGGATGATTTTACCGGCAAAGCAGCTAGTTCAGATGCTGAGTATACTCTGCTTGTGCTAAGGAGTATGAGCCCTGCCTTATGACTCTTGCAGTACTCTAATAAGTTGA
>Ga0206130_10009765_pt1 | contig 9973 bp, 9 predicted proteins | sample Helgoland_Spring_9_FD_148637 | JGI IMG/M metagenome (GOLD analysis project Ga0206130, IMG submission 148637) | Pelagic subsurface seawater microbial communities from Kabeltonne, Helgoland, North Sea - Helgoland_Spring_Bloom_20160512_1 | ecosystem: Environmental > Aquatic > Marine > Epipelagic ...
AAACAGCAATAGCATAGGCCCCAACAACTTGGTTTAATGCAATTTGTACTGCCTTACCCAGCTTAACGCCTTCTTTCTTTTTTATTTCTTCAATAAGGTTTACCAGTACCTCTGTGTCTGTGTCTGAGTGAAACTCATAGCCCCTTTTTATCAACTCCTTTTTTATAGAAGCATAATTCTCAATAATTCCGTTGTGGATGATCACCAAATCACCACTGTTAGAATAATGCGGGTGAGAGTTTACATCATTAGGTACTCCATGGGTAGCCCAGCGGGTATGACCAATACCAAGACTTCCTTTTTTTGTGATTTTTGAATCGGCTTGCGCCTGTAGATCCACCACTTTCCCCTTGGTTTTGGCAAGCTGTATTTCAGCGCCGTCATACAGTGCAATTCCTGCACTGTCGTAACCTCTGTACTCTAGGCGCTTTAAGCCATTAATAATTATAGGGTATGCCTCTCTATGGCCTATGTATCCAACTATTCCGCACATAAATTTTAATTTGAATCTGAATAATAAATTTGAAGTTTTAATCTTTTTGTAAGATCTGCAGAGGTATTCCCATGTAAAATTGTGCCTTGATGACTCATAACACTACTCGATGGAACCTGCTCGGTGTAGTCTGTGTTGGGTACAATCATTAATACTTCTTGAAAATTAGGCACAGCAACATTTTGAGAGACAATAACTCCCAACTTTACATTGGTAGAATCTTGATGTATTAGACTGCTTAGGTGATTTGTGATCCTAAGTTTATAATAATCACCCTTACCATCACTGTCTCTTACCAAACGCCCTAAATGGGTTGTGAAGGCATCTACCTGCTCAGGCTCTCCAGAGGTAGTATCAAGGTCGTAATCTGTAAGCAACCTTCCGTTATCAATGTCATATAAAATGAGCCTCTCTGGTTCCTGATAACCCTCAGAAATAGCATCTTGATCAACATAAAAAATAAGGTTAGCTTCATTTATAAGCCAATTGTTTTGACGTATTTCGTCTAGTTCATCGGCAACTCCATTGCCATCGGTATCATCACCAAATAAACTTACTACAGTTGCAATACCCTCTCCACCTCTTACATATAATTTCTCTTCTCCATTACTTTGATCTTGGCTAAGTAGTTCACTTTGTATTTGACCACTTAACTCATTCTCAAAGACATTTACATTAATGGCGTCAAAAAGTAAGGTAATTTTCTTCTCCTCTCTTGTAGGGTCTATTGTTTCTGGATCATCAAATTGTGATGTAAAATAGATATCTATTTTAGCAGCAGTCATATCAAACTTTAGAAGGTTTGTGTCTGTGCCTTCTACCTCAAAAAAGATCCCTCTAAAATACTCTCGAAAATTGTTGTTGTTTAGCAGCTCTGGAGTACCTTCCATACTTAGAATCTTATCTAAAAAAAAGGCCTCGGGTAGTTTTACCCGAATTCCAGGGGCCACAACACTGTTCTCAGAAGAATCCTCTCCAGCATCATCTTGTTCAAACACTGTCTCTGTGTAAGGCTCTGAGGAAGCTGTAAAATCTGTAAGAGAATAAATCAACTCCCCCCTAAAACTCTCAAACAAACCATTTTGATTACTAAAATATCCCTGTACGTCCTCAAAACCAGAATTAGGATCAAAGTCTCTTAAAAAATAATTAGACTCAAACATAGAGATGTTCATAGGAGTGTCCCCATAAATAGAATCTAACTCGTAGCTTGACTCGCCTAATTCATCTGTAATTTGTTCACTAAAATAAGGGATGTATAAAACCACGCTGTCTAGTTGTGGTAAAAAATTGATGCTAGGATTTGGTGTTTCTAATGCTACTTGGGCAAGTAAATTAACCTTAGACATACCGTAGATAGGATCATTGTAAAGCCCTAATTGGTTTATTTGCAAGCCGTTGGTTTGTACCGCTTGTAATTTTTTACTGTAAGAACGTATTGTTCTGCTTATGTCTAGGGTTGCATTTACGTCTTGATCTCCAATTACTTCAGAACCAATGGTTCCTATTTCTTCTTCACAAGAGGCCATAAACACAATAGCACTCAATACTACCAAAAGTTTTGGTAATGCATTATTAATCTTCATAGGCTTTTTCTAAAAGTATGTTACTGGTCTAATACTTTTGTTTGATAAAAATCTAAATATTCTCGTTCCATATCCTCCTTTTGTTGGAAAGCAAGTACAGGTTTATCTAATGCCGTTATGTAGGTCTGTAATTCTTCTGAAATATCTTCTGAACCAACAATAACCGCATCCGAGTTATTGATGGCAATTTTCATCACATTTTCAAACGTAGGATCCTGTAAAGGAGTTAAGGCCTCATCATCTATAGCATCAAATTTAATCTTGTTAGAAACCTCAGAATTTAAGGTTCCATTAAAACCTTGATTGTATACAGAGGTTACAATTTTACTGTTTTCAAACAAAGGCTCATTCCCGTAGTAATTTCTTAGGTATAGTGGTAAAAAAGAAGCCAACCAACCATGAACATGGATAATATCTGGAGACCAATTTAATTTTTTTACTGTTTCAATAACACCCTTGGCGAAGAATATAGCACGCTCATCATTGTCATTGAAAAAATTTCCTTCTTCATCTGCAAAAGTAGCCTTGCGCTTAAAGTAATCTTCATTGTCTATAAAATATACCTGCATACGTTCTTTAGGAATAGAGGCTACTTTTATGATAAGCGGCATATCCAAATCATTGATAACAAGGTTCATTCCAGACAACCGAATTACTTCATGTAATTGGTGTCTACGTTCGTTTATATTACCATAACGAGGCATAAATATCCGTATTTGCCCACCGTTATTGTTTACCATTTTTGGAGCTTCAAACGACATGGATGAAATTTCTGTTTCTGGTAGGTATGGTATCACTTCTGAGGAAACATACAATACTCTCTTATCTTTCATAAAATCTTTGCTTTTATGTACTATGTTTAAAACGCACAAAATTACGAAAATTTATGCAGACTTAGTTTCAATATCTTAATTTTGCTTTGAGTTTAAAAAACAACCATGGAAGTCTTTACAGAAAACAAAACCTTAGCTGCCGCTTTAGATCCATACAGAAAATCTAAAAAAATTGGCCTAGTCCCCACAATGGGAGCGCTGCACAAAGGCCATTTATCTTTAGTTAGTAAGTATTTTTGTAAATCCAACCCAATTTAACAATCAAGGTGATCTTATAAACTACCCCCGTACCCTACAAAAAGACGTTTCGCTTTTAAAAACGTTACAAGCAAATGTAGTGGTCTATGCACCAGAGGCGAAAGAATTATATGGCAATAAAATAATTTCCAAAAAATATAATTTTGGAGCCATTGCAAGAGAAATGGAGGGCAAACACAGACAAGGCCATTTTGATGGTGTAGGTACAGTAGTTGGACTACTTTTTAAAGCGGTACAACCCAATACTGCCTATTTTGGTGAGAAGGACTTTCAGCAGTTGCAAATAGTAAAAAAAATGACAGCCATTGAGAAATTACCCGTTGAAATTATTGGTTGTCCTATTGTGCGAGAACCTAGTAATCTTGCCATGAGTTCAAGAAATAAACGATTAAATCCCCAACAATTAAAAGCCGCTGCAATTATCCATAAGAGCTTGAAATTAGCAGCAGAGCATTTTCAAGAAAAATCAATTTCACAACTAAACAAAATGGTTGCAAATTGCTTTGAAGACAGTGGCCTTAGGCTAGAATATTTTGAAATTGCAAATGAAAAAACACTTAAAACAGTGCGGCGTAAAAGAAAAGGAGTTAGTTATCGTTGTTTTATTGCAGCTTTTGCTGGAGAGGTTCGTTTGATAGATAATCATAAACTCAATTAATTTTATTTCACTTAAGATTTCATGCATATTAATTTCATATATATTTGCCCCTATGTTAATACACGTAGTAAAATCAAAAATACACAGGGTTAAAGTAACCGGCGCCAAGCTCAATTATATTGGAAGCATCACCATTGATCAAGATTTACTTGACGCAGCCAATATTGTAGAGGGAGAAAAAGTACAGGTAGTAAACAACAATAATGGAGAGCGTTTAGAAACCTACGCGATTCCCGGTCCAAGAGGAAGCGGAGAAATTACCCTTAACGGCGCAGCAGCGAGAAAAGTCTCAAAAGACGATATTTTAATATTGATTACCTACGCCATACTCACGCAAGAAGAGGCAAAAACATTTAAACCCTCGCTTGTGTTTCCTAACAAAGATAATTTACTTATTTAAGGTGAATAAAACACTCACAAAAATTTTAAAAATTGGAATTCCGCTAGCGTTAGGGGTGTTTTTAATCTGGTATATCTATAACAAATTTACTCCTTTACAATTACAGGAACTTTCAGGGTATGTTACTAATGCAAATTACTGGATTGTTGGGTTATCTGTAGGTTTAAACCTCTTAAGCCATCTAGCAAGAGCACATAGGTGGTCTTTTATGTTAGCGCCCCTGGGTTACACTCCAAAGCTTGCCAATAATTTTATGGCAGTTTCTGTTGCCTATCTGATGAATCTATTTATTCCAAAAAGTGGAGAAGTTTCAAGAGCAATTGTACTAGATAAATATGAAAAAATTCCGTTCTCAGCAGGGTTTGGTACTATCATTAGTGAGCGTATTATAGATCTTATTTTTCTTGTTGTATTTATAGGTACCGCTTTGGTGTTAAAATTTGATATGCTCTCTAACTACATTTTTGATGCAATCCCGGCCTCAATTGTGTACACCCTTTTAATAGCCTTAACGGGACTTGCTGTCTTGGCGTATGTGTTTTTAAGATTTTCTAAATCTACCACTAATTCAAAAATCAAGTCTTTTTTACTGGATCTTAAAGACGGGGTGTTAAGTATTGTTACCATGAAAAAGAAAAGACTCTTTGTAGGATACAGTTTTTTTATTTGGGGGCTGTACTTGCTTTCTTTTTATACAGCAACACAGGCCTTAACAGAAACGGCAAACATGGGTCTTGGCACGGTTATTATTGCATTTGTAGTGGGCAGTTTCACCTTCGCTTTTACCAACAGTGGCTTTGGAACTTATCCAGTAGCAATGGCAGGTGTATTGGTGTTGTTTGACGTTCCATTTACTGTTGGAACTGCCTTTGGTTGGATACTTTGGACATCTGGCATCGCATCCATTATTATAATTGGTGTTGGATCAATGCTATTTTTGCCTGTGTACAATAAAAACAAATAATTGTTAGTTTTGGTAAGCCATAGCACCTTTTAAAATTTGAGTATATTTCAACTCTCTTAAAATTTCAGACATGAAAAAAACAATCCTACTTTTGGCTTTTATGACATTTAGTTTTCTTGCAAATGCGCAAGTAATCTATGAGGAGTTTAACAGCGAGAGACTCCAAGAAACCAGACGTTTGAAAATTCAACTCCCACGTAATTACGATACAAACACAGATAAAGTATATCCGGTTATTATTGTTCTAGATGCAGACTATTTATTTGAGCCCGTTGCAGGGAATGTTGATTACTTTAGCTATTGGGAGGACATGCCAGAATCTATTGTTGTTGGGGTCATGCAAGCGAGAACTCGCTTTGATGATTGTAATTATGACTCGAATAATTACCTCCCCTCAGAGAAAGGAGCAGATTTTTTTGAATTTATTGGTCTAGAACTTTTGCCTTACATTGATGAGAGCTACCGCACCGCAAAATTTGTGGTGGGTGTTGGCCATGATTTTACGGCAAACTTTTTAAACTTTTATCTGTATAAAAGCCCTCCACTTTTTAATGGTTACATTGCGCTAAGCCCAGAATTGTCCCCAAACACCACCACGCGTATGGCAGGCAGAATTCCAAAAATCACCAAAGAGATTTTTTACTACTTGGCCACAGCTACCGATGATATTAAAGAGCTAACACAAGACGCAGAGACGCTAAACAACACCTTAAAATCAATAAACACCCCAAATTTTAATTACTACTATGATAATTTTCAGGGCGCAACCCATTACTCCCTAGTAGCACGGGGTATTCCTGTAGCACTGGAAAAAATGTTTGCTATCTACCGCCCTATAAGCAGGGAAGAATACAACACGGTTTTACTCACTATAAAGACTCCTATTAGCGAGTATCTGATTGATAAATACAAAACTATTAAAGACCTTTTTGGGATAGATGACCCAATACGGGTTAACGATTACATCGCCACCACCAAAGCAGCAGAAAAACAAAAACAATGGGAGTCTCTCAAAGTTATTGCAGAAATGGCAAAAAGAGAGTATCCAGAAACTGTATTAGGGCCTTACTATTTGGGACGCTATTATGAAGAAATAGGACAACCTAAAAAAGCAATGCGTATTTTTCAAGGAGCTTTTGATAAAGAAGAGGTCGGGTTTATAACCCTAGATGTGATGCTGGATAAGGCAGACCAAATCAAAGAAGATTTTGGTTATTAAAAAACAGCCATAATTGTTAACTACTTTATGGATCAACTAAACCAAATCTTAAGATAATCACTATTTTTATAGCTACCAATGGCTAAAACAAAAACTACTTTTTTCTGTCAAAATTGCGGAACTCAATCTGCCAAGTGGCAAGGGCAATGCAGCTCTTGTAAACAATGGAACACCATTGCAGAAGAGGTAATACAAAAAGCAGAAAAAGCCAGCTGGGATATCTCACAAGCAAACACATCAAAGGCAATAAGAGCCGCTAAACCCCAAAAGGTTTCAGACATTTCTACCAGTGCACAGGCGCGAATAAATACTCAAAACAAAGAATTAAACCGCGTACTAGGAGGCGGGCTTGTGCCTGGCAGCCTTACTCTTTTAGGGGGTGAGCCTGGAATAGGGAAAAGCACCTTGATGCTACAAATAGCGCTTGAATTGCCCTACAAAACATTGTATGTCTCTGGAGAAGAGAGTGCACAGCAAATTAAAATGCGCGCCCAAAGAATACACCCACAAAGTGAGCACTGTTATATTTTAACAGAAACAAAAACACAGCAAATTTTTAGAAACATTGCTCAAATGCAACCAGATATTGTTGTGATAGATTCTATACAGACCTTACATACAGATCATATAGAGAGTAGCCCTGGAAGTATTTCACAGATACGAGAAACCACAACAGAGCTTATAAAATTTGCTAAAGAAACTGCCACCCCAGTTATCCTAATTGGACATATTACCAAAGACGGAAATATTGCTGGCCCTAAAATTTTAGAACACATGGTAGATACGGTACTTCAGTTTGAGGGAGACCGAAATCATATATACAGAATTCTACGGGCCAATAAAAACCGCTATGGGAGCACTAGTGAAATAGGTATTTTTGAAATGCAAGGAAACGGACTTCGAGAGGTTTCAAACCCATCAGAGATCCTGCTGTCCAAAAACGAAGAAGAACTAAGCGGAACAGCAATAGCCTCTACCCTTGAGGGGATGAGACCACTGCTTATAGAAATTCAAGCGCTTGTCTCTACAGCTGTGTACGGAACTCCTCAAAGAAGCGCTACGGGCTATAATGCCAAACGGCTTAATATGATTTTGGCAGTTCTTGAAAAAAGAGCAGGCTTTAAACTTGGAACCAAAGATGTGTTTTTAAATATTACCGGTGGTATCTCTGTGGATGATCCCGCCATTGATTTGGCGGTTGTAGCTGCTGTGCTCTCTAGTAATGTAGATATCACCATAGATAAAACCATGTGCTTTGCTGCAGAAATTGGTTTGGCTGGTGAAGTGCGCCCTGTAAATAGGGTAGAACAGCGCATTTTAGAGGCAGAAAAACTGGGCTTTGAAAGCATCGTTATCTCAAAATATTGTAAGCTCCCAAAACAAACCTATGGCATCCAAATCATTAAACTTGGAAAGGTACACGATGTAGTCAAACATTTATTTGCCTAGAACACCATAACAAATTAATCTGTTGCCTTATGGTGCAGGGTTTGGTATTGCTTGATGCACCTGTTGTATTTCTTTTTCTATTTCTGAAGATAAGCTTAGGTATATACTGTCTATATTCTCTGATAGCTGAGAGATACTCGTAGCACCAATTATTGTGCTTGTAACAAAGGGCCTATCGTTTACAAAAGACAAAGCCATTTGGGAGAGCGAAAGACCATGTTTTTTTGCAATAGCATCATAACTCTGGGTGGCTTTAACTGAGGCTTCGCTGTGATATCTAGAATAATTTGGAAACAGAGTTACTCTAGCTCCTTGAGGTTTTTTACCGTTTAAATACTTCCCAGACAACATCCCAAATGCAAGGGGAGAATAGGCTAAATACCCTATGTTTTCCATGTGTAAAACCTCGGTAAGACCTATCTCATCTCTGCGTTGTAATAAACTATAAGCATTTTGGATAGATACCATTTTTAGTTTTCCTTTTCTATGCTCCTCCATGTAGCGCATAGCGCCAAAAGGCGTTTCATTACTAAGGCCAATGTGACGAACTTTCCCTGATTGCACATAACCCTCCAGACGGTTTAATATCTCCCCTATATTGTCTTCCCATTGTTCATTTGGGCTGTGGTTATATTCTCTTACACCAAAAATATTCACCGCTCTCTCTGGCCAATGTAATTGGTATAGATCTAGATAATCTGTCTGTAATCTGTCCAAGGTTTTATCTAGGGCATCATCTAGAGAAGCTTTGCTAAAGTCAAGATTTTCACGCATTGAATTAAATATCCCACGACCACTACCCGTTATCTTAGAGGCTAAAACTACCTTATCTCTATTTCCATTTTTGGCAAACCAATTGCCAATGTACTGCTCTGTGAGACCTTGTGTTTTTGGGGTGTAAGGAACTGCATACATTTCTGCGGTATCAAAAAAATTAACGCCCTTGTCAAGGGCATAACTCATCTGTTGATGCGCCTGTTCCTGGGTATTTTGACGACCAAAGGTCATGGTTCCTAAACAAATTTTACTGACCTTAATATTGGTATTGGTAAGGATGGTGTATTTCATGAAAATGTGCTGTTAAAACAGCGTCAAATTTTGATTAATGTAGGAGTTATAATTACAATAACGCTTTTTTAAAAGTCCAGCTCTACCATATGAGGGCAATGATCACTATGGACAGCGGCCGTAAGTATAACAGCACGTTTTATATGCTGTTTTAAAGGCTGAGAAACCATGTTATAATCTATACGCCAACCTTTGTTGTTTGCTCTAGCATTTGCACGATAGCTCCACCAAGTGTATTGATCTGGTTGTTTGTTAAGGTGTCTAAAACTATCTATAAAGCCCTGATTTATAAAATCATCAAGCCACGCACGCTCTACGGGTAAAAAACCGCTAGAATTTTTATTTGATATGGGGTTATGAATATCAATAGCCTGATGACATATGTTATAATCTCCACAAATCACCAAATTAGGAAGTTCTTTTTTTAAGGTGTTTACATACTCCTGGAATAAGCGCATATATTCTAATTTATGCTCTAAACGAGTACTATTGGTGCCGCTAGGAAGGTACAAACTCATAATACTAACCTCTTTAAAATCTACTCTTATGTTTCTTCCCTCCACATCCATAGAGGCAATACCCGTTCCATAGGCAACGTTTATTGGTTCTTGCTTGCAGAATATAGCCACCCCACTATAGCCTTTTTTTTGAGCACTAAACCAGTAATGGTATGGATAACCAGCTGCCTGGATTGCCTCCAAATCTACTTGTTCTTTAGTTGCCTTGGTTTCTTGTATGCAAACCACATCTGCATCGGTGGTTTGCAGCCAAGGTAAGATATCTTTGCGCATCGCTGCACGAATTCCGTTTACGTTATAGCTTAGTATTTTCATGCTACAAAATTAAATAAGATTGTATTTTTAGCTATGCCTATCTTTGAAAGGTTTTCATAAAACAATCAACAAATTTTAAATTTTTACGTTAATAAATCATAGCAACGCTGTTTGGCCTAAATGTAAAGGGTGTCATCTTATGAAAAAGGTATTATTTTTAGCGGTATTTTTTATAGCCTTTTTTGGTTATGGCCAAGAAAGTGGGGCAAAGT
>Ga0206130_10009770_pt1 | contig 9970 bp, 7 predicted proteins | sample Helgoland_Spring_9_FD_148637 | JGI IMG/M metagenome (GOLD analysis project Ga0206130, IMG submission 148637) | Pelagic subsurface seawater microbial communities from Kabeltonne, Helgoland, North Sea - Helgoland_Spring_Bloom_20160512_1 | ecosystem: Environmental > Aquatic > Marine > Epipelagic ...
GGCGTCATCGGTTCCCATGACCTTGATGAAGGGATCTACCTTTCGAAATTCACTTTTTCATCGTAGTACAGACGTTCAGGAGAGGTTAACCTTCGATGAAAACCAAACCGCCGCAGCTCAATATTGTGTTATGCGCAGTCGGCTCATCTTAAGCCAGTATGAACTGAATTGAAACTCAGTCTTTACCTCACATTGCCCTGAACTCAACCAGCCTCATTAAAGCACTGGGATCCAGAAGCACTGCACGAATCCTGCCACCAAGGCGGCGAGGATCCATCGATCGGCCCATTTCCACCGCGGCTTCTTCAGGATGGTGCTGAACATCGCCAACACAATGAAGGGCAAAGGTGACATCCAGGGAAGGATGGTCCACACCTCCACTTTGGGGCTTAACGCCACAATGCTGGATACATATACGGCGGCCATTGCGATGAGGATACCGGCGACCCATTTCCGTGTGGCATTGCTTCCAAATTGGATGGGGATGGAGTTTTTCCCGGCCACCCGGTCGCCGGGTTCATCTCGGGCGTCTTTGGCTATTTCTCGGGCCATCCCGATTCCAAAGGCCATGCCGCCAAAGCCGAGCAGGGGCCACATCAATCCCCAGCGTTCACTTCCTAAGGTGTGGAAAGGAGACTCTAGAATACCCATCCAAATGGGAACCAGCCCCAATAGTCCTGCAACGACCAGGTTGCCAATGAAGGGTCGGCTCTTCCACCGGGCACTGTATCGCCAGAGCAGAAACGACACCGTGACCGGGAGCAGTAAATGACCGAGTCCGCTGTACTTCCATGCCAGAAAGCAGGCGATGCCGATGCCGACAGTGTTGAGCGCCTGGTGGGCGATGATCAGCACGCGCCGTTTCACCAAACGGTCTACGATGGCACGTTCTGGCTTATTGATTCGGTCTTCGGTGGTGTCGAAGTAGGCGTTGATGACGTTGCCTGCGGCCATCAGCAATACCACGACGAGCACCCCGAGAAGAAAGTCGATCAGGGGCAATTGGGTATAGCTGCCTACCGGTGTCCAGCGTGCCATCCAACCATAGCGCAAAGCCCCCATGGTGCCTGCAGAGATGAGCAGGTTCAATGGGCGGGCCAGGCGCACCACGCCCATGAGGTTGCTCCGTTTGCTGGAAATGGGTGGGCGGGGCATGGACATTCAGCTGCGGAATGGGGCATCGACCATGCCGGTTTCACCGGCCACGGTTCTGGCATAATTGAAGCCACCATGAATGGCACAGGAACCCGCTTGGCCGGTCGTGTCCATGGCCAGATAACCAACCTGCAGGTCGCTGACAGGCATCTTGGCCATGATGCGGTCTACCGCTTCCTCGCAGGCCGCTTGCGGTGCGCGGCCTTGACGGATGAGCTCTACAACCAGAAAAGATCCGACGGTTCGCATGACCGCTTCTCCGAGGCCGGTTGCGGTGCACGCCCCGAAATCATTGTCCACAAACAACCCCGCTCCAATAATGGGGCTGTCGCCGACGCGCCCCCGCAATTTGAAACCGAGGCCACTGGTGGTGCAGGCGCCGGCCAGGTTGCCATTGAGGTCCTGGGCAATCATCCCGATGGTGTCGTGGTTCTCCACGTTGATGATGGGCTTGTATTCGGCACTCTTCCGCCAATTCTGCCATGCTTTTTCGCTGTCGGGTGTGAGCAGGTTGACCTGTTCAAACCCTTTGGCAATGGCGTAATCTCGGGCACCGTCTCCAGCGAGCAATACGTGGGGGGTGTCCTCCATGACGGAGCGGGCCACTTTGACGGGGTGGGCGATGTCTTCCAGGAAGCACACACCACCGGCTTGACCGTCGGGTCCCATTACACAGGCGTCGAGGGTCACCTTTCCGGTGTGGTCCGGGCGACCACCAATGCCTACGGAGGTGCCGGTAGGGTCGCTTTCCACGAGGGCCGTGCCGTCGACTACAGCATCCAAGGCGGTCCCACCTTGTTTCATAATGCGCCAGCCTTCCGCATTGGAGACCAGCCCGTGGTTCCATGTGCTCAGCATGTGCCCGCCTGTGAAACGTGCTCCACCTGATGGCCCTGTTCGGGGAGTGGGCGTGGTGTCCATGGCTTCGAGCATGCGCCGCGGCGCTACGCCGAGCAAAGTGGCCATGGCTGCAGCACGGCGAAGGAATGATCTGCGATGGAGCATGAGCCCAAGTTAAGCGCGGCGCGGCAGGAGGAGGAGGGGTAAGACGGCCAGATCGACCAAGACGGCAAATGCCAAGGTCAAGGAGACGAGCAGACCGATGTGGAAGGTGCCTTCGAAGCTGCTGAGCATGAGCGTGGCAAACCCTCCGCACAGGATGATGGATGTGACGATGATGGCTTTTCCCGTGGAGATAAAGGTCCTGCGCAATGCCCAAATGGGGGAGACCCCTTGGGACAATAACAGCTTGTATTTGGCCAAGAAGTGGAGGGTGTCGTCTACTGCAATTCCAAAGGCAATGGTGAAAATGATCGAAGTGGAAACCTTGAGGTCGATGCCCGCAGCGCCCATGTAACCCGCAATGAAGAGCAGGGGGAGAACATTGGGGACCAGCGAGACCAGCACCATTCGAATGCTGCGAAACAGTATGCCCACAATGAGGGCCACCACCGCAAAAGCGATCAACAGACCCAACACCATGTCCGAGGCGAGAAACCGGTTGTTGAGGTCGATCAGGTTGGCGGTTCCCGTGGGTTCCAACTCGAACGGGGGGCTGTCGAACCGCGCTGCCAACAAAGCCTCGCTTTTTTTCATGAACCGGGCATTGCGCCGGGCGATTTCGGTTGCACCGAGGTCGGCTGTGCGCGCTGCAATGCGGGCGAGCCCGGCTTCAACATTGACCCAATCCCCCCAGCCTGCGGCAGCAGAGGTTGATTCGGCTGACTTTCTGTTGGTCCTTTCGAGCTGCTTCAAAAGCTGGGCCAAGTCCTTTCCCTCGGGTATGCGCGCTTGGGAAGGCCGGTCACCATTCAAAAGCCGGTGGGCTTGTCGCGCGATGCGGCCAGGCCCGATGAGGGCACCTGCTTCGAGTTCTGCTTCGAGGATGTGTTCGATGCTGTCGAGGGTGGCCAGGACCTCGGGCTCTGCCAGTACGTTTTGGCCCTGTGGAAAGCGGACTGCCAACTCATAGGGCCGAACCCCCGCAAAGGCGTTTTCGAAGTATTGGAATTCCTGCCTCAACGGGTCGTCTTCCCGGAGGTCTTCGAGCAAGAAGTTGTTGACGTCGATTTGCGCCAGAGCGAAAACCGACGCGACGGATGCGACGAGGGTAACCCCCAAGATGACCTTGCGCCGGCGAACGACCACGATGAAAAGGGCATTCAATGGGCCGCTCCACGGTGAAGTCTGCTCTGGATCGTGTGTGGACTTGAGGGGAGCCTTGCTGCGCAACAGCACCGAGGGCAACAACGTAAAGGCCAGTCCAAATGCGATAAAGACTCCGGCGGCGGTGTAGGCGCCAAATTCTCGGATCGGCCCGATGGATGAGCTCAGCAGTGTCAGGAATCCTATGGCGGTGGTCAAGGAGGTCAGGAAAGTGGCCATCCCCACTTCTCGGAAAGCTTTGCGCAGGGCGGGGAAAGGGGGGAGGCCTGCGCGCAATTCATCCAAATAACGGGTGATGATGTGCACCACATCGCTCATGCCTACCACGAAAATGATGGTGGGCAGGACGATGGTCATGATGTCGATTTCCTTACCGGTCAACTCCATAAAAGCCAGGGTGCCCAGTCCACTCAGGAGGATGACGGCCAATGGGATGACGATGCCCCACCAGGTGCGAAACGCCAAATAGAGAAAGGCGATCAGCAGGAGCAGACCGAGTCCGACAAACAACGCCACTTCGCGCTCCATGACGCTCACGTAGTGCACTTGGGCGTGTGCCCTGCCTGCGCGGTGAACTTCGATGTCGAGGCCTTCGCGCCTGCATTGCTCCGTCCAATCCTTCAACACGGCGTCGGTGCCTAGGGCGATCTCGTCACAGCCTTGCTTGGACAGCATAGGGGTCTGTGTCAAGGTCAGTGCCAAGCAACGCCCATCTTCACTGAACGCGGAGCCTACAAAGCCTTCACGGTTCCAAATTCCAGCGCTGTCCACACTGAACTTCTCGGGTTGGTCCCAGCGCAGCAGGGGCCGTTGGAAAATCATCCCCAATGCGGGATCCCTCACAGGGAGGGTCATGCTCAAAGGGCTGATCACACCTGTGACACCGGAGAGGGTATCCAGTGTTTCAGAGAGTGCGTGAACCGCTTGAAGGAATTCACCGTCAAACACGCCCTCTTTTCGTTCGAGTCCCACCAGGATGAAGTCGTTGTCGGTGGTAAAGGCGTCTCTGAATTGAAGGTAAAAGGCGGTCTCAGGTTGGTCCTCAGGGAAGAAGCTCTCGAAATCATAATTGAAGCCGAGTTCCGTGGCCCGCCATCCGGACAACAGGGTCAGTACTCCGATGAGGACCAATACCCACCCAGCGCGCCGGCGCCAGAGTGCGGCCTGCTGAAGCTGTGGGTCTGCGGACACAGGGTGTTGGGGCGTTGATTTCACGACAGTGGAGCAGTGGCCTTTGATGGGAACACAAGCAATGGAACACGCTGGAAGCAGAAGGGTTCTGTGTTCCATGAAAAAGGCAGACCAAAACTGGCCTGCCTTTTTCGCATGGGTATGTCACAAAGGGTTACTTCTCTTCGCTGACTTCTTCGAAATCGACGTCGGTCACCTCTTCGTCAGTGCTGCCTGCATCTGCAGTGGCACCAGCGTCACCAGCTCCTTCAGCACCTCCGGCCTCTTGGCTGGCCTTGTACATCTCTTCACTGGCTGCGGAAAAGGCCTGGTTGAGGCCTTCGATTCCAGCCTTACAACGGTCGATGTCCTGTGCGCCATGGGCCTCCTTCAATTCTGCGATGGCAGCTTCGATGGGGCCTTTCTTGTCCTCGGGCAATTTGTCGCCAAACTCACCCAACTGCTTCTCGGTTTGGAACACCAAGCTGTCGGCCTGATTGAGCACTTCCACGCGCTCCTTGGCTTCTTTGTCTGAATCTGCATTGGCTGCAGCTTCATCCTTCATGCGCTGGATTTCCTCATCGCTGAGTCCGCTGGAGGCCTCGATGCGGATGCGCTGTTCTTTGCCTGTGGCCTTGTCTTTGGCACTCACGTTGATGATGCCGTTGGCGTCAATGTCAAATGAGACCTCGATTTGGGGCACACCGCGCGGAGCAGGGGGGATGTCGGACAACTGGAACCGTCCGATAGAGCGGTTGTCGTTGGCCATGGAACGCTCACCTTGGAGAACGTTGATGTCCACGCTGGGCTGGTTGTCACTGGCCGTAGAGAACGTCTCGCTCTTCTTGGTCGGAATCGTGGTGTTGGCCTCGATCAATTTGGTCATCACGCCGCCCATGGTCTCGATACCGAGGGAGAGGGGAGTGACATCCAACAGGAGCACGTCTTTGACATCTCCACTGAGGACACCGCCTTGGATGGCAGCACCAACGGCCACCACCTCATCGGGGTTGACGCCTTTAGAAGGTTCCTTTCCGAAGAAGGCCTTGACCGCATCTTGAACGGATGGGATTCGGGTTGAACCTCCAACTAGAATCACCTCGTCAATGTCGCTGTTGTCCAGTCCTGCAGCCTTCATCGCTGTGCGACAAGGTTCGATTGTGCGCTTGATGAGGCTGTCAGCCAGTTGCTCAAACTTCGCCCTGCTCAATGAGCGCACGAGGTGCTTGGGCACGCCGTCGACCGGCATGATGTAAGGGAGGTTGATCTCCGTGTTGTTGGTGCTGCTGAGCTCAATTTTGGCCTTTTCTGCGGCCTCTTTCAAACGCTGCAAAGCCATGGGATCCTTGCTCAGGTCCAATCCGCCATTCTCGTCTTTGAATTCAGAGACGAGCCAATCGATGATGATCTGGTCGAAGTCGTCGCCACCGAGGTGGGTGTCTCCGTCCGTGGACAACACTTCGAAAACGCCGTCTCCGAGTTCCAAAATGCTGACGTCGTGCGTACCACCACCCAGGTCAAAGACCACAATCTTCTGGTCGATGGACTTCTTGTCCAAACCATAAGCAAGTGCAGCTGCGGTGGGCTCGTTGATGATGCGCTTGACCTCCAGTCCAGCGATTTCACCCGCCTCTTTGGTGGCTTGACGCTGGCTGTCGTTGAAGTAAGCAGGAACGGTGATGACCGCTCCGGTCACTTCCGTGCCGAGGTAATCCTCAGCGGTCTTCTTCATCTTTTGCAGGATCATGGCGCTGATTTCCTGCGGGCTGTAGTTGCGGTCGTCAATTTTGATGCGCGCGGTGCCGCCGTCGGCTTCCACCACCTCGTAAGGAACCCTTCCGGATTCCTTGCTGGCCTCACTGTACATCTGGCCCATGAAACGCTTCACGGAGGAGATGGTCTTGGTGGGGTTGGTGATGGCCTGACGCTTGGCGGGGTCTCCGACTTTGCGTTCGCCGTCTGCTACGAAGGCCACCATAGATGGTGTGGTTCGCTTGCCTTCGCTGTTGTTGATGACCACAGGCTCGTTGCCTTCCATTACGGCAACACAAGAATTGGTTGTGCCGAGGTCGATACCGATGATTTTGCTCATATGAGGAATTTGTAGGGTTTTCGCTTCTGGGTGGCCTTTCGGCTCGCCGGGGTACAGTCAAATGCAGTGCCAACCCGCGCAGAAGTCGAAGAGACTGACATGTTGTCGCAGTCTGTGGCACAGACTGACAGGTTTGTCGCAAAACCGAAGGCAGAGGGTGCATCTTTGTCACTTCATGGTGGCAGTGGATGACAGGGGAATCCCCCTCGCAATGGAGGGGACTCCCCAGAGGATTGTTTCCTTGGTCCCTTCTTTGACGGAAACGTTGGTGGATTTGGGTGCTGAGGATCGCATTGTCGGACTCACTAAGTTTTGCGTCCGCCCTGATCATTTGCGCAGAGAGCGCACGAGAATTGGGGGTACGAAAGGGGTCAATTTGGCTGCCATCATGGACCTAAAGCCAGACTTGGTTTTGGCGAATTTGGAAGAGAATGAAGCTCAAGATGTCATGGCACTTGAGATCGCAGGGATTCCATGTTGGGTATGTGATGTGCGGTCCGTAGAGCGGGCATTTCAATTGCTCGCTGACTTGGGACATTTGGTCGGATGTGCGCAAGCAGGGGAAGACATGGCACAGAAAGTGCGCAGCCGCTGGACATCAGGACGAGCCTCATTTTCGCCGCCTTTTGAAAAAGTAGCCTACGCCGTGTGGCGGGACCCTTGGATGTGGGCCGGTACGGATGCGTACATCCAAGATGTGCTGCGCTGGTGGGGCTGGTCACCTTGGCCCGACTCTCCCCGTTATCCCGAATGTGACATTGAAGAGGTTGTGGCTTCTGGAGTGGAGGGGGTGTTGTTGCCTTCAGAGCCTTTTCCTTTTAAGGAAGCCCACCTTGAAGAATGCGCAGGCCTTCCGGCTCGGTTGGTGGACGGTGAGATGTTCAGTTGGTATGGAAGCCGAATGATGCAAGTGCCTGCGTACTTGACAGGTGTTGATTTTGAGAAATGAGTGCGGGGTTTTCCCGACTTTTGTGCCCGGACAGCGATAAAGCTGCCTAACTGTCAAGAATAGAGATGACAACGACTTTGAAATTCGCAGTGGTTGGATTGGGTCACATTGGCAAGCGTCATGCGGAAATGGTCCGCAGACAGCCAGGGTGTGAGCTCATCGCTGGTTGTGATGTCCGACCTAAAGAAGAGCTCGGGATTGAGGAAGACTTCGCTTTTTACAGCGACATCACCGAAATGCTTGCAGCGCACGCTGAAGTCGATGTTGTTTGCATCTGCACTCCCAATGGACTGCATGCTGCACAGGCTGAAATGGCGCTGGGTGCGCGGCATCATGTTGTCATCGAAAAGCCAATGGCCCTCAATCGTGCAGAAGGAGAGCGGGTATTGCATAAGGCGTTGGAGGTAGGACGGCAGGTGTTTTGTGTGATGCAAAACCGATACAGCCCACCGAGCATCTGGCTCAAAGAAACAGTGGAGTCAGGAGTGTTGGGGAAAATTCAAATGGTCCAAATCAATTGCTTTTGGAACAGAGACGACCGGTACTACGGCAAGATTCCATGGAAAGGAACGGCCGATTTGGACGGCGGTACGTTGTTTACTCAATTCTCGCATTTTATTGATATCGTGTATTGGCTGTTTGGGGACATGACCAATTTCAATGCCCGTTTTGCGGATTTCACACACGCCCACAACACGGCTTTCGAAGATTCAGGACTGGTCATGTTCGAGTTCCTCAGAGGCGGAATGGGAACGCTACAATTTTCTACTGCCGTCGCAGAATCCAATTTTGAAAGTTCATTGACCATCGTTGCAGAGCATGGGACAGTCAAAGTAGGGGGGCAATACATGAATGAGGTGGAGTATTGCAACATTCGAGGCTATGAAATGCCCGAGTTGCCTCCTTCCAATCCTGCCAATGATTATGGGCACTACAAAGGCAGCGCTGCGAACCACGGTTATGTGTTTGAGAATGTATTCGAGACGTTGCGTGGAAAAGCTCAAATCTCCACCAATGCGCTGGAAGGACTCAAGGTGGTCGACATTATCGAGCGCATGTATGCGGCCGGTGACCGGGGTTTGAATCCGTCATTTGGCCATTGATGAGCCATTAAAGGGGTCAGAATTGTATGCCCACCAAGGTGGCATCGTCCACCTTGGCATTGGCTCCCTTCCAAATAAGAAGTTCTTTTTCGATGGCTTTCTGGCGCTCCAACAGCGCAAGATTGCTGTGCATGGCCAGTATGTCGCACAGTCTTTTCCGGCCCAGTTTTTTATTGCGCTCGCCACCAAATTGATCTCGGATGCCATCTGAAATCAAGTAGAACTGGTCGCCTGGCAAATAACCGATGGTTTGGCACAGGTATGGATTGGCTGGGGCTTGATTTGAATCGGGGTGCATGAAGTCAATGCTCGCCCTTGTTCCCCTGTAGATTTGTGTTTCGCCATCTCTGACCAGAAACAAATCACCTCTAGCACCAGCAAATTGTAGGGCCTGGTTTTCAGAGTCTACGGTCACAATAGCGGCATCAAACCCATACATCTGCGGGGTGCCCTGATTGACCTGCATCCGGAGGTCAAACTCCTTTTGAAAAAGACCCAGAATTTCTGACGGATTTGACGTCTCCAGTGCAGTGAATGCTTTGTTGATGAGTGTTGAACCCATCAGTGAAACCATAGCGCCTGGAATTCCATGTCCCGTGCTGTCAATTAAGGCCAGTGTTTTCTTTCCTTTTTTGACGCCGGTAAACAGAAAGTCCCCCCCCATGATGTCGCGTGGGCGGTTGATGAGGATCGAATTTGGAAAGTGTGTGTTCAATTCTTTCTTGCCGGGCAAAGCCACCTCCAAAATGCGCTTGGCGCCAATCATGCTTTGGGTGATGAGGGCAAAACTTTCCCTCAATTGCCCTGTGAGCCGCTTTCTTTGCGTGCCTTCATGGGCCAGTTGCTGGTGACTGATGGCAATGTCTTGTGTGCGCGATGCAACGCGCTGTTCCAGCAACTTTAGGTTGTCTCGCAATTCCTGTTCAAGTCGCATCCTTGGGGTAATGTCCAGGATGGTCATAAGGAGAAGGTTGTCTTTACTCGAAGGGATGCTGATTCCCAAGGACAAGTGCCGCAATTCACCGTTGTTGGAGGTGAACTCGACTTCTTGGGAGACCATATCGGTTGTATTGCCTAATGCGCTGAGCGCATTCAAAAACTGCTCAGGATCAGCAGGCTTGAGTTTTTTAAGAAACCTGTTTGATAAGGACACTGGCTCATTCAGGTCTAGCAATTCAATGGACTCTTTGTTGTTGAGCTCCCAGAGCACACTCGAAAGAAAGGTGTCTGCGAGCGTCAATTTTTGAAGCTCTGAAACGGATGGGGTTTTCTCGTTGGACTGGTTTACAGCATCGATAAAAAGTTTGGCTTGGCCTGTCAGCATCCCTGCCCCGG
>Ga0206130_10009772_pt1 | contig 9968 bp, 10 predicted proteins | sample Helgoland_Spring_9_FD_148637 | JGI IMG/M metagenome (GOLD analysis project Ga0206130, IMG submission 148637) | Pelagic subsurface seawater microbial communities from Kabeltonne, Helgoland, North Sea - Helgoland_Spring_Bloom_20160512_1 | ecosystem: Environmental > Aquatic > Marine > Epipelagic ...
GTTAACGTCGTATTGCATTTCAACAAGACAGTTTCCAGTCAAATGACATCCAAGTTTGTCCCATGAATTCTCCCAATCTTTCCGAAATTTTTCAGCTTTGTCCATCAGATCTACGAAAATTTTGTAATCTGTATCCTGAGCTTTTATCATCCGGTGGAGTTGATCGTCAAATACTCTTATTGTCTCCTCCATATCTACCGAAGGTTTTCGGTTATAATTTGCCCCATATTGAGGGCCCATCCCCCAAACAGTGCTTCCACTCAAAACTGCAGTCACAGTCAATAACATCAATAAAAAATTGGAAATAGAGCGCATTGATACAATCTTTCTTTATTCATTTCACATAGTTCAACATATATTTTCGTGGTTTGCAATCCTAACTTTTAAGGATGAATACTATCAGTGTTAAATAGTGACTTAAATAAATGTAGTAAAAATTAAATCTTTTAAGTTGTTTTTAAAAATTTTATGTGGAATTAAATCCACTCTATCATTATATCCGCACCTAATCGTTTCCGTCGGTACTTCCGGATTTTTCTCCACAGGAGCAATGCTATGAGTTATCGGTTTACGTGGACAGTTTTGTCAACTTTAGTACTTTTTGGATGTTCGGAAAGAGCTATCACTACGACCTTTAAGAAAACCGATTCCGGTATCACCACTGTGTCCACCAGCGCTGCTAATAGCATGTCGATCACACGTTCATCAAATGCTAAAGAAAAGATTTGCGTCCGGCTTGGACCCGATACTTCCTTTAACTCTGACAACAGGATTAACGTGTCTTTATTCGGTAGATCAGAGCAAGCAGCGTCAGGAGAAACTGAAGGGGAGTTAATTGGTCGGACGCCCACTGTGTTGTTCATGCGAGACGTGGCATATGGCCTGTGCATTGCAAATTTAAATGAAACGATAAGCGACGAAGAATATATTGAAGCTCTAAGAGAATTTTACTCTATGGGAATGAACATCCTCAACGAGGAGGTGAAAAATGAACTAATCACAATCTCAGAAAAATCTGCTACACCAAACGCTAACCTCGGAGGTTTAGAGACTGCCACCACGATAAGCGCAAAAACTAAGACACTAGATTGTTCTGAGCTGACTGGTGGTTTAAAACTCAGATATACAGAATTTAAAAATTCGGACGATTTTGACGAAACCGCCACCTATGACTGTGGTAATATGAGTGCAGAAAAGAAAATCTTTAAGCCGATGGTAGTTAATTAATACTAATTTCAAGGATTTCTTAAAGATGAGCTTAAGACTATCAATGTATTTAGGCTATAAATAGGCAAAATTTATCCTAAATTTCAGCCTTGGAAAACATGGTACCAAATTGAGTATACTCACCCTCCTGAATTGACCTAATTTTTATTGGATCAAACGACTTTGTATTTTTTCAACGAGATGATCCGAAAGTTGTCGGTGACGGTGTCTGTGAATTCACGCCACTTTTTGGGCAGCGTCTCACGAAAGAACCCCAAAATTGCTTCTGTGAACTGGCTGAATGTGGCGTAGTGACGATTGTGGGTGACCCATTTATGCATGACGCCCCAGAGACGTTCTATTGGGTTTAGATGCGGCGCATATGGTGGTAGGAAGTGTAGCCTGACCCGCCTCTTTGAGCTCTCCAACCATGGTTGTAATACTTTGGCATGATGGTATCGAGCATTGTCGAGAAAGACGTGAATTGCTGTCATGGTTGGGTTCTTGGCTTCCAGCTTTTTCAGCATCTGCTGCGTTGTGTGGGCATTGATCTTTTCGCCTTCCACAAAAGTGAACTGAAAGCTCTCAAGATCAAGCGCACCCTGGATGTTCAACCGCTTGCGTCCTGACGTTGCTTTAAGGGCCATTTTTTGAGCTTTTGGGAACCAGCCATGGGCCGGTCGGCTTTGATGCTCTGGATGTACTGCATCCGAGAAGACAACCATCTCATCCGCCCCCAGCCCCATCATCAGGGCCTCATACTTGGCAATAAAGGCTACTTGCTTGGCCTCGTCCGCCTGTGCTGGCAACGACTGAGGTTTCTTGTAGACGAAGCCCAAACGTCCCATCAGCTTGGCGGCTCCAGCGGAGCTGTAGCTTTGGCCATGCTCAGCGAGAATATAGGCGCAAACCTCATCGGCGTTTTGAGCGGAATGCTCCGTGAAATGCGCTTGTGTGGTACGTTCTTGTTCCAAAGACAGGTAACCCTGACGCTGGCTGTAATCCTTCAACCCGAAAAACGACAGACCCAGACCCGCAAAGGCAAAACGCCATTCTGTCAACACTGTGGAGCCGATGTCCAGTATCTCGCAGATGGTCTTGGCATTGTAACCCGCATCCAATAATAAAAACGCCCGTGCACGCTTCCATACAAGAGCATCAACTTTGCGCCAACGGCAAATGGCCTGTAGTGCAGATCGCTGGTCTTCGGTAAGCGTCAACGATTTTGTTTGCTTGTCCATGATGCCATCATGCAGGATATCACAAGAAAAGCGGTGCGACCCAGTGACTCAGAAGAACATATGTGAAATTCAGGTCAATTCAGGCGGACGAGTATAGTAAAAATATTCATTATAAACTAATAAACGTATTATGAATCAACTAAACGATGGCTTTAACTTTACTAGTACGTAATGTTTTTTTCAGGCCTTTATGCAAATTTTACCATTTTTTTGAGAACTAACTACTAGAAAGTAAGGGGAGTATATGAGTAACTCTATACAATCAGAGCCAATGAATATTGGGGAAAGCTGCCGTGGTTTCATGCCTGCAATGGGACCAGTTTTCTTTGATGATAGCAGAATAATAGGCGTCCAACCGTTCACAGGTTTACTCAATTTACCTTTATTATCATTAGATCTTGCAAAATTTGAAAATAATAAGAGAATAATGATTGACTTATGTAACAAGTCTAATGCGGTTTTTTCACCTCATATAAAAACCTCTATGTGCCCTAACTTAGCTCATTCTATGGTTGAAGGAGGAGCATGGGGCGTATCTGTAGCTGATCTTCGACAACTAGAGATTATTCTTAATACTGGTATTAAACGCGTAATATTAGCAAACCAAATTGGCGGTGCGAGCGCCGCGAAAAGGCTCTCTAAGCTTTTAGAAAGACATCCTCAATCTGAGGTATTTTTATTTATAGATTCTGCTGATATTGTAAAACAACTCAAACTTGAGTGGCGAAATAATTTAAGACTTCCCCATTTAAATTTATTGATAGAGGTTGGATGTGGTAGGACAGGAACTCACAGCCAAGATGAAGTTGAAAAGATATTAACCGCCTTAAACGACACCAAACAAGCTCGAATTACATTATCTGGGGTTGCGGCATATGAAGGTGGCGTGAATAGAGCTGATTATAGCGCTGTTTCCCGAAACTTAGATGAATTATTCGCTAGAATTCTCTTGGCTCTTATATCGGTTCGCGCCTTCTTAGGTCCTAATCTACCAATATTACTGACTGCAGGAGGCTCTACTTTTTTTGATGAAATCATAACAAGATCACAAACATTAAATGAAAAAATTGGAAACTTTACTTTAGCCATAAGAAGTGGGGCCTGTCTTTTTGGAGATCATGGTCCTATCAATTACAGGCTAAAAGCGATTGCAAAAAGAAATCTTTTAGGCTGCAAGGCCAGTAGACTTATATCCGAAGGGTTGTCTCCTACTTTGCGAGTTTGGTCTGAGGTTCTTTCAGTTAATAATGACACAAATATTATCTGTGGCTTCGGATTGCGTGATGTTTCCCACGATCAGGGCTTACCAAAGCCCATTGGCCTGTGGCGAAACAATAAATGTATATATAATTTTTCGAGAGACGATTGTGTAACAAAGCTCAATGATCAGCATGCTTTTATCAAAGTCGCAAATCAGAAGTTTTTACCTGGCGATATTATTGATTTTGGTGTTTGCCATCCTTGCACAACCATTGATAAACACAAAATAATTTATGGTCTGGATGAAAAAATGAAAATAGCAAAAACACTGCAAACTTATTTTGGTTAATCGGCTGTCGTTGATCATCACAAGGGGCTTTATGCAGTTCTTTAAAGTAATTAGTGACCAGTTAAAAAACGACCATTTTCCGTACTGCGATGGTACTCACAAACATCCACACGATCAACCACAGAAGCAAAGCTTCCAGCTATTTGAGGATACGTCTGAAGTTGAATTTTGACGTTGAAGCGGTCGGCTGAGTGGCCTTTGAGATAGTTCTGCTGATGCGGTGGTCGGCTTTTATGTGTCCAATCGAGCGGTTGATAGCCGAGCGGCGTGCCAACTCTCCCTCTAGGTTGGGCTTGATGACCTTTTGGCCCGAGATGAAGATCCGCCAAGGTGGACGTGTGGGTAAACCGGATGCTGGATCAGGCATTTTCAGTTTCTGTCCTCTATGTTCTTTATCAACGTGGGCGCGTTTCGGAGTGATGGCGGTCAGGGCTGCCGTTTGTTTCAGGGCCCCGCCAGCGTGTAGCCGTCAAACAGGTTACCGTGCCGAGCATCTATCTAAAGAATAAGCGTTCCACTCTTGGCACAAGGCCATCGGTGCCGGCGGTCGTGACTTTGCAGCCAAACTCATAATACCAATCGGCGTGAATGCTGACTCAGGTTAGGGATTTCCAAAGCCCCGCAAGTGTGAATCTATGGCGGCATATCTGGGAGGACGTAGCGATGGGTGCAGCAATAGAATTACGGTTGGATTTTGACGGGGCTTCGTTGAGGCGCTTGGCACGGAGGACGCCGAACGCAAACCAGGTCCGAGGGCTGCTGGCGCTGGCGGAGATCTACGATGGCAGCAGCCGCAGCGATGCGGCGCGGATCGGTGGAGTGGGCCTACAGATTGTGCGCGACTGGGTCGTGCGGTTCAATACCCGCGGTCCCGATGGGCTGATTAATGGCAAAGCACCCTGCAGGCGTCCCAAACTCACTGATGCCCAACGCGAAGCGCTAGTAGCAATCGTCGAGAGCGGTCCTATCCCAGAGATCCATGGGGTTGTGCGCTGGCGGCTGATCGACCTGGCACAGTGGCTCTATCAGGAATTTACAGTCTCGCTTGACGAAACGACCGTGGGTCGGGTGCTGAACAAGTACGGTTATGTCAAGCTTACAGCGCGGCCTCGCCACCATGCTCAAGACACACAAGCGCTGGAGGCGTTTAAAAAGGGGGGTTTGCAGCCAAACTGGCAAAAACTCGTGCACGCCTCCCGCAAGGCACCGCAATAGAAATCTGGTTCCAGGACGAGGCACGCGTAGGTCAGAAAAACAAGATCACGCGTCGGTGGGCAAAGCGCGGGACACGTCCATCGGCACCACATGATCAACGAACCACATCGACCTACATCTTTGGAGCGATCTGCCCGGCCTTGGGCAAGGGCGCAGCGCTTGTCTTGCCGTCCTGCAATACTGACGCGATGAACCTGCATCTTGTAGAAATATCACGTACCATAGCACCTAGTGCCCATGCCGTAATGCTCATGGATCAGGCCGGGTGGCACATGACCAATGCGCTCATCGTACCCGAGAATATCAGCATCATACCGCTACCGGCCAAATGTCCAGAGATCAATCCAGTCGAAAATATCTGGCAGTTCATGCGGGACAACTGGCTCTCCAACCGCGTCTTCGAATCCTATGATGAGATCGTCGATCATTGCTGCGATGCCTGGAACAAGCTGATCAAACTGCCCTCGCGCATCATGTCCATAGGAAACCGCCAATGGGCTCAAGAGTTCTGATCACTGCAGGTGGTATAAGGTGTACGCCCCTTGCCCTTTCCTATGCACTCCACCTCTGGTGCATCCAGAGAATTAATTTTTGGTTTGGCGTGTCGGTTCAGGTTCCGCCCAGCGATAATGCGCGCCTTTCGTAAAGTTGAGGTAAACTCTACCAATATTTCTGGATAGCTTGCTGTATTTCTTTCAACATCTCGGATAACCCTCGCAAGTCGGTTCTTTAGGAATTTCAATTGCTTTCGCATACGTTGTTACACTGCCCTAGGATTTTCTGATACATCTCAATCGGCTTAATTATGGCCAAACAGGAGATGGACTAATGGGAAAAGATCAGAGCAATAGCGTATCGTCATCAGACGCGCGAGCGAAGGCTTCGAGTATCGAAGCGAGCGCGTCTGCGGGTGGTTTCAAACGGATGACGTCGGCTCGCAAGCAAAGTGCTGTATTGCGGCTTCTACGCGGTGAACCTTTGGATATGCTTTCACGCGAATTGCAAGTGACCGCAGCAGATTTGAGTGAGTGGCGCGATAAATTCCTTGCAGCTGGTGAGGCGAGTTTGAAAGCCCGACCTCGGGATGGCCGGGAAGCTGAAGTCAATCGTTTAAAAAGCAAAGTAGGTGGCCTGACCATGGATAATGAACTTTTGATTGAACGTATTTCTCGAATGGAGACAGCGCGCCCTTTTGTTCAACGGAGGTCGAAGGCATGAGCGCCACGTTTTCGATCTCCGCACGTCAGGCTTATGGTATTGCTCGCGTTTGCCGCGTTTGGGGTGTTAGTCGAGCAAGCTACTACCGGCGCTCGGGTCCTGCGCCTGAGGCTGCAAACCAGTCTATGAGGCGAGGCCCTGTCGGGGCTATGCCGGACGATGATCTTGTCTCACAGATTGCCCAGCTCATCGAGGCCAGTCCCTTTCATGGTGAGGGGTACCGCAAGATGTGGGCCCGCGGTTGCGCCATAAACGCGTTTTCACCTCCCAGGAGCGCGTTCGCCGCCTGATGCGCGAACACAACCTGTCGGCCTGGCTGGGTCAAGGCACACCGCGCGGATCAAAGGCACATGATGGCACCATTATTCCACAAACCATCGATACAATGTGGGGCACGGATATGACAACGACTGTGACGCTTGAGGAAGGCCAGGCCGCCGTATTCATCGCTTATGATCACTGCTCAGGGGAATGCCTAGGCATTCACGCGTCCAGGGGCCAAAATCGGTGGGAGGCTCTCGAGCCAATCCGGCAGGGTGTCAAAGACTATTTTGGAACAGCCCGGGAAAATATCGCCGAAGGCCTCAGCTTGCGGCATGATCACGGCACTCAATACATGGCGCATGACTTTCAAAAGGAAATCAAATGGCTTGGGATAACATCCTCACCTGCCTTTGCACGCATGCCAGAATGTAATGGCTGTGCTGAACGGTTTATCCGAACCCTGAAAGAAAACTTGCTCTGGGTGAGACACTTTAAAACCATAGAAGAACTGCGGTTGGCGCTCCTGGAGTTCCGCCAAATATACAACGAAAAATAGATCATGCACAGACACCAGTACAAAACGCCTGCGCAGTTCAGAAGGGATATTATCGACAATCGCGCAATGGCAGCATAAACAATAACACGTGTCTCATAACTCTAGGGCACTACAATACTGCTTTGTGTGAGTTTATCGCCCCGCCATGATTTGCGCACGTTTACCTGCACGCACACAGGACTGCCACAGTTTGATCCCGACGGTGCGAGCCTTGGCCCCTAGCTTCACGAGCGCGGTATAAAGCTAAGTCGCATCCGTCGGGAACCGAACCAACTTTTTTCTGCATCCTAATGTCAACCGTAACCACTTCCATATCGCGCTTTGACAATGACCAGACATTCATAATATCCGCTCCAAGTCGATTGCGCCAGTGGCTAAGCCCAGGTCGCTCATGTGGCACCTAGTGGATTGGTTGAGCCAGAAGAGTCCGATTTGGGATTCCCACTGCACCCAGAATGTGCGATTCAGACGTATGCGGACTGGTATTTCCTTCACGGTATCTTTGGCTGATCGCTTGCGATTGCAAGCGATTGTTGCCGCTCCCCGAAGCCTGCAGAAACATGTCTGGCGTGCTCGTATCATTCTGTTGAGCGATGATGGGCTGGGTACGATGGCGATCAAGGCTGCGACCGGCAAGTCGAAGACTTGCATCTGGCGCTGGCAGGAGCGGTTCATGACGGAGGGCGTCGATGGCCTGCTTCGCGACAAGACCCGCCCGCCCGGTGTCGCGCCTGTCCCGGCTGATCGCGTGGCCGAAATTGTGCGGCTGACCCAAGCCTCACCACCCCATGAAGCAACGCATTGGACGCTGCGTGCGATGGCCAAGACAGCCGGTGTGGCGGCTTCTACTGTGCAGGGAATTTGGAAGTCGCACGGTCTCAGCCCGCATCGCTGGCGGCAATTCAAGCTCTCCAACGATCCGGCCTTCCTTGAGAAGCTCACTGATATTGTCGGCCTGTATGTCGCGCCGCCCGCCCACGCGGTCGTGCTTTCGGTCGATGAAAAGTCCCAAATTCAGGCGCTTGATCGCACGCAGCCCGGCCTGCCAATGAAGAAGGGACGCGGGGCAACCATGACCCATGATTACAAGCGCAACGGCACAACCACCCTGTTTGCGGCGCTGAACGTTCTGGATGCAACCATCATCGGGCAGAACATGCAGCGCCATCGCCACCAGGAGTTCATCCGATTTCTCAACCGCATCGAGCGCGATATTCCTGCAGACAAGGCCATCCACGCCATTGTCGACAATTATGCGGCCCACAAGCATGAAAAAGTCTGCGCCTGGCTGACCCGGCACCCTCGTTGGACCCTCCACTTTACCCCGACATCCAGTTCCTGGCTCAACGCTGTGGAAGGCTTCTCTGCCAAACTGACGAGGCGGCGGTTGAAAAGAGGTGTCTTCCGTTCCCTCATCGACCTTCAAGCTGCTCTCAACCGTTTCATCGCAGAGTACAATGACAACGACGCCAAACCATTCAAATGGACAGCAGATCCAGACAAAATCATCGCAGCAAGAAATCGTGGGTTCCAAACGTTGGAATCAATCCACTAGGTAGGCTGCAGCAGAACGGCTATATCGAGCGCTAGAATCGCACCGTGCGCCACGAATGGTTGGACCAGAACATCTTTGAAACCAACGAGGAGGTCCAAGATCAAGCAACTGAATTCCTCTGGACTTACAACAACGACAGACTCAACATGGTGATAGGCCGCATCACACCCGCTATGAAACTGAAAATGGACGCGTAGTTTTACAGGTGAACCTCATTAAAAATGCAGGGATTACCCGTTTACGGCCATCTCTCGTCGCTGACATGGCCATACCATTTTTTTCCCAGGGCTTCCTTCAGCAAGTCGTTCTGTATGCTCATCTCAGCATACATCCGCTTCAGGTGGCGGTTCTCATCCGCCATCGCCCTCATCTGCAATACCACCGATGTATCCATGCCGCCAAACTTTCCGCGCCACTTGTAAAAGCTCGCACTGCTCATCCCGTGCTCTCGGAATAACTCAGAGATCAACAGAACGCACTCCGCGTGCTTCAAATTATCCACATGATTTGCCCGTCGCTAAATCGTCCTGTCTTCATCAAAAATTTCCTCAGATATATTACCGAGAAAATTCTACTTTTGAACACCACTAATTTAAGGGGGATTACCAACCATCGGTGAGTTAAAACACGAGCTCAGGAAAAGGCTACAGTCTTTGAGTATATCAGGATCTTCTAAAACTGTTAGCGCCGCCGATCTGGGTTTGGATATCAAACGCCTCAACAGGCCTTCATTAATATGACTTGAAAAATGGCAGCACAAGGTTGGTAACTAAACTGTTTAGTATAGAGGACAAAGTTCACATCAACGGGTTCTATAATCCAAGACGGTTGCACTTATTCTATATGGAAAAAGTCCCTGGCCTTTGAACCAAAAATTACATGAATAAGTTGAGAGACCTGAACATAACCGCGAAATGACCACCAAATACTCGCGCTAGGTCATGCCATTGTAGGTCACCACAGATCTTCGCAACTATTGCGCGAGGACCTGGGGTAATAAAGGAGTGTACGCAACCATAAAGCTCTTGGACATGACTGGATCTGGAATTGGCGATGGTGCCATAGGTTGCATCGCTGGAATTATGACCTGCATTTCTACTTTAAAAGGTATGCCAGGAAATATAATTACGGACTTTCCCTCAATTTTTAGTTTTTTAGCCAAAT
>Ga0206130_10009775_pt1 | contig 9968 bp, 2 predicted proteins | sample Helgoland_Spring_9_FD_148637 | JGI IMG/M metagenome (GOLD analysis project Ga0206130, IMG submission 148637) | Pelagic subsurface seawater microbial communities from Kabeltonne, Helgoland, North Sea - Helgoland_Spring_Bloom_20160512_1 | ecosystem: Environmental > Aquatic > Marine > Epipelagic ...
GGGAGTGGTCTTTGTTTGCCGCATGCCCAACTCATCGACCGTAACCATTGCACCAAATTGCTCTTGGGAACCAGGTCTCATAGACCAGATACGAGTGGGGTGAGCTTGTAATTGCATCCCCACACTTGGACTCTCCAGTTTGGGTAAGGGAAAGAGTCTGGCGAATCCTTCAACGATGACAAGGGTCAATAAAAAGGTGTATATAGTGAAGAATAGGCGTTTCATCCATGTATTCTGGTCGAATATGCAGATAAGGCAATCATAAGTTATTTATACAGGCAGGATATTTTTAATGAGTGATTTCACTGGTAACACAGACCGATGATGCATCAAGTTAGTGAAATTGTATGTTCATGTATCATATAAACCGCCGGATCAATTATTATGCACAATAAAAATTATGATATTGTTTGTATTCATCCCAAGGCATACAAGGAACTGTTCGATGATACTAATATAGAACAGATAAAAGAGCATTCAAAGTATCAAGCCATTATCAAGAATATACATACAGATTATAGAGAGTTTCTAGAACGCGGTAGACACTCAGCACATACGAAGAAGCTGCAATGTTCGATCAATCTATTTCGTTTTGCCTTTTACGATGATGGTATAGCAAAACGAGTTTTGTTTCAGCCAATAGAAGTTTCGGATCGCGTTGCTTTATTGATTTCTGCTTGTTTCAAAAGAAGTACGACTCAATATGATAGAGACGTTAGAAAACTCGTACCGAGTTCGATGCGCAAGAACAATCTTAGAGAAAAGGATGTTGAAGATTGTATGAAAGTCTTCATTGATGATTGGCATCACAATGAAGAACAAGAAATGTTTATGACCTCTTATTCGGAATGTTTTGAAGAAGATGCGGCTGGATCCAATGAAATCACCGAAGTGTACGCGGCTAATTATGCTCCTCCAGGTTCGGGAAAGTCACATATGATTCAAGAATCATTGGTCCGATTTCTTCGAAAAAGCACATTCGAGGGTGAGAACAATACATCATTACAGGTACCACGAAATACCATTGTCCTTGTTCCTGGCCCATATCTGCTAGACGCTTATAAACGTCGATTGAACAATCGATTTTTGACTGTGAATACAGATGAGAGTTCATTTTTAGAGGTGTTTAAAGAGTCTTCCCAGCTTGAGAGTGCGCTGTTGATGATCTGGAACAATCAATGGTCCTATCAAACCGCTTCGACGTTGTTGCGAGAGTTGTTGTTTGAAGACTCCGAAAAGGCTGGGGCCGAGCCTAGAATATTACTGTGTACATTTGAGCAATTTTTTAAGACCTTGGCAGGTGAGGAGATTTATACTTCCAATCCTAATTACATCAAAGATATGAAAAGCGCTCTGGTAAATCGTTTTGAAGATGCTGATAATACTGTTTATACAATGGCTTCAGGATATCCTGAGGGACAGGTTCTAAGAGTATTGAAAAAAGACTTCCCAGAATTGGGCTCTTCGAAAGCAAAAAGCTCCAACGGTCGACTTCAAAAGAAAGGCGTAAATAGTGATAAAAAGTCGGATTCAAAAGATGCCATGTGGCGTGTGGTTCTAAAAAGAAAATCTCTAGTTGAAAAGATTAGAAAAGGCTATGTAGACCAAGAACATGGGTATATACGGTCTGCCGTTGCTGAAAAGGCATGTAAGGAGTTGGACAGGTGGAGCAAGAAATCCGCCGAGGGCACCTTTCAGTCTGTTCAGCTAATTGTTGATGAACATCAAGACCTGATTCCCAATGAACTGAATACAGTTTTTCACTTATTGAAACAACATCCGTTGAACAAGTACCGACGTGATTTTAGAGCATTTTTCTACGGAGACAATCAGCAACGTGTGTCTAATATTTTATTTTCACCGGAGATTCTCAACACCATTGCTCATTCACACAAACTAAAAGCCATCAAAATCATTCATAAGTTTTATACCTATGACGGTAATTATCGAATCCACAGAGAGATGGCATTGTTTGCGTCGTTGTTCAGTCCTAGAGCAAAGAATGACAGGATGCACGCATCTTTTGATTTCTTCAAAGTACCTGAACGCAGTCAGAGTTCTCAAATAGAAGGGAATGCCATTCAAATCACTTTTGTTCCGGATGTTGACCAGTTTTCAGTGCAATTTTTAAGTCAAACCAACGAACGTGTAGTGGTGTTTTCTCCACACATCCCTCTTCAAATTGAAAATGACAACGTGTTTGTGTTGAGTGATTGGATGTCTTTAAAAGGATTGGAATTTTCGAAACTGATTTATGTTGGACCAATTCAACATGTTGATGGTCGTCGGAATTTGATTTTGGATCCTTTGGAGAAGGCACAGTTGTATATGGCTTTTACACGTGCTCGAGAACAAATACTCATCATTCAATCTAAGAGATCGGAGAAGGCCTTGCACAAGTGGTTGGATGAAAACATTCAAGAGTTGTCGAAGTCTCTATTAAACAAAGGATCTGAATATGAAGAGTTGGATAATGTGTTGAAAAATGCATATACCATCGTACCAGAGACAGATCTTCAAATTACTGATTGGACAGATGTGATTGAATTTGCTGAAGCATTCCAGCAGTTTCAGCAGTTATGGGCGGAGTGGTACACAGGAAACTCAGATGACTTTAACATCGTACATCAAGTTTTTATCAATATATTGTTTGCGGATAAAAGTCTTGGTTTTGAAAAGTGGAAAGAGGAACGTCTGGATGTAGTTAGAGATTACATTTCTGTCAATTACTCGGATTGGACTCATCGCTTAGCTTGTAAAAACAAATCGGATAAGTCTTTTGCATTCTTGTGTCTGCTGAGTTCAGAAAATAGTATGTGGTATCAATATTTGCTGCTTCAATATCCGGGTTTATGTGAGTTGTATAAAACAGAAGATGATCGATTGATAGAGTATGAACAGTTGGTGGTTTGTCGACAGGATCTTGGGTGTGACTTGTTGCCAGAGGTGTCCGATGCAGAGTTAATTGAACACTATTGTTCGGAGTGGATAGAAGCACGGTTCAGAGGAGAGGCTTATATTCACCAGGCAATTTTATCGACAGTGATATCGGATTCTATGTTGAATACACTCTATGCTCAAATAGAAGATCTACAGTCGGAAATTCAAGTAATTACAGAAGCGGGAGAGATGAATGCCAAGTAAGCCCAATTTACAAAAGATATCCAGTGCCATTGATTTGCTTCGTACGGAAAGTTCGACAGAAATTGAACGGCTAAATAAAGTGGTGAAAAATCGAACGACTGAAATAGATTCTCTCAACCAAGAAAATGCAAAGATGATGGCAGAGTTGAAAGCTTTAAAATCGGAGTATCGAAAACTTAAAGATGAAAAGAGTCGTCAAGAAAAACAGATCAAAACAATACAGTCAGAGTTGACGTCTTCTCAAGAAGCGCTTCAAAAGTCAACTGCGAATGTAGAAAAATATGACAAGGAATCTGAGCAGTTGAAGACGGAAAAGCAAAGCCTACAAATGGAAACAGAACGGCTTGAAACCCAGTTGTCGGAACAAGACAAACGATATGCTGATTTGAAAAGGGAGTTGATGACAGCTCAGCAGCAAAATGAAACTCAGGGTGCCAGTATAGAAGCGTTAAAACAACAATTAACTGTTGTACAAAATGTTGCTCCGGTACAAACAAATGTCAATGTGGTTCCATCCACTGTTTCAGAAGATGTTTCTGTACATATGGCTAGCCAAACAGAATTGGTTGCTTCTTATACCGAACAGTTGCAGATGATGATGGCACAGAATAAGATGTTGTTGGAAAATCACGCGGCCTTACAGGCGTTGAACTTAGAATTGATACAGCAAATAACAGATCAGTCAAAATCGTAGAGTTATAATTTCGCAGGATATGTAATGTTTCAGTCTTTACAATCACCTAGTCTCGCTTACACCCTAGAACAAACTTTGGATGCATTATATACAGATGGAATATCTGTACTCAAGGAAATCTTTCAAAATGCGAATGATGCACAGGCCACGGAAGTGACGTTTGGTATTATAGATCCAGCAGTTCAGCCATCTCATCTACTTTTACAACATAGATATATGTTTTTTATGAATAATGGATCCTTTAACGAAGATGACGAACGATACATAGGGATGTTTGGACAAGATGCAAAAGTAGGAGATCTAGGAAAACTTGGTAAATTTGGTTTGGGTCAAAAAAGTGTTTTTCATTTATGTGAGATGTTTGTTTACGTTGCGCGTCAAACTGGACCAGATGGAACATCAAAGATAGTGACAAACTTATTGTCTCCCTGGCAACATCCAGACGACTCTGATTTACCTCAATATTCTTGGGGAAAGACTTGGATCCAGTCATCTCATATAGAGGGGGAATTCAAAGCGTACGCGATACAACATGTACCAGGCTTGAAAGAGAAATTACAAAATGAGGAACCATTTTTTGTATTGTGCTTGCCTCTTCGTGAAATGGAACGATTGAACTTTACCAATAAAGAAAAGGTAGAAGACTGTGTCTCCTTGACACAACAATCCTTTGACAAGATTTCCGATGTGGAAGACTTTTTTGGTTTTTCATCGAACAATGGTGATTACGCTTCATTAATTGATGTGTGTTATCAGGTCTTGCCAATTTTTAATTCCATGAGAAGGATAGATTTCTATATGCCCAATGAGACGGGGCTATTAGAAGAGATATTTCATTGTGAGAAATCATCACTACATGAATACAACTCTTCACTGACATATCCGAAGTCTGAAATCCATTTGCAAAATAAAATAGCGGAGAATAGGCAGCCTTTAGAAGAACACTATATTCTTGGTAAAACGGAGGTATTTTCATCTTCGATCGGTCAGACAACTCATTTCTCTGGAAAAGAAACATTACATAGATTTGATATGTTCGATATGTTGGTGCAAAAGACAACAGAGGCCAAAGATGAATTGTGTGCTCTGCAAAAGAATCCGTATTGGCCGACAATAAAGAAAGGTCGAAGTAAAAATGTCCCTGATAAAGCATTGCCACACTCGGCTTGTCTTTTGGTGGCAACTCCAGACTTGTCTCCCAAGATTAAGGTCTCTTGGAATGTCTTTTTGCCTTTATCAGGAGAAGGAACAAAGTTTGAAGAATCGATTGATGGTAGTCAGTATTCTTATTCTGTTGTCTTGCACGGGTACTTTTTCTTAGACTCTGGACGTAAAGAAATCCCTGGTTGGAAATCGATTCAGCACAATGAGATCCCAACGGAGATCAAAAATGAAAAAGATTTAGGGGCGTATTGGAATTCTGTGCTCGCTCTCAAAGGAACATTGCCCATCTTAATAGAGGTTGTTGATACTTTCTTTACGCATCATCAAAGTCATGATCCCATTGCATTTCTAAATGGTTTTAAAAGACTAAAGGTGTGGATGGACCATAAAAAGTGGGTTTGTCATGAACTTTGGTATCTTCATACTTTTCTTGAAACAGGTTTTAGGTGGCAAAAGCATTCGAAGACGAACGATCTATTGTTTTTATCCAGTGACGTATCAATCGATGATTTGACTTTGTTTGAAAAGGGTGGTTTATCCTTCTTGTCGAAGGAAGAGATATATGTTGTCAATTCGGTTGCTCCAAATCTTTTTTCTGGTCCAAAATACAAATGGACGTCAGGAAAACTACAATTATTTTTTAGTGGCTTAGATACTTCAAAATTTGATGGGAAGTGGGATTCTTTTCTACAAATTATCAATAGTCCACAGGATTCAATTCTCAACAATACCGACATTCAAGACTGTCTATGCGAGATGTTTGCCAAACACCCTGTGACAGATGAGACAACCTTAGCCAAATTACTTCCATATTTTACCAGTCAAAGTTTGTTGCGGACCTTAGCTGACAATATTCATTCTTTGAACTGGAAAAGTATTAATGCCATTTATTCTGACGTGTACACAGACGGTTTGGAGTCTGAAGTACTCAGTATGGCAGAACGCATCGTAGATAAGTTGCTATCTCAAAAGGCAAATCTAGAAATTGTTAAAGGACTCTTTAAGAAATTCAATTCCATCGCAACAGAAATTTCTGGCCAATGCGAATCATATCTTGACAAAGTGATGAGTTTGATAGGGAATCTAGATGTGGAAATGGATGTAGTAAAGAATGTTTTTGCACATCCACCAGCTCAATTGGCTATTGTTGGTCTAGAACCTTTGGATCATCAAAGCAGTGATGGTTATCGACGTGAGTTGTTTGCTTTATGGAAAAGACAGAGAGGTAACAGGTTTCTTGTATTACCGAAGGAATGCACGAACTCAAGTGTAAACAACGCATTTGATATTACCAACATGTGGTTGGTACTTCAATGGTTTGGTCTTAAGTTTGCCGTAGATGTATCTCATTACGATACATACAGAAAATGGTTAAACACGCTGTTGAATTTTGCACAGATAAATATTGATACCCTTTGTGAAGAGGACGCCTTCAATAGTATTGCATTGTTTAAACAGGTGACGGTGCCCCCTAAAGGCAATGTAACGACTGCAATTGTCAATAGAAGTAGTTGTCCTGATGTGTCCTATACTTATTTAGCATCATCGATTGAGTTGGCTACACATCTAGCATTGTTGTTGAATGAGAAAGTGTATTTGTTCGATTTTGTTCCGCCGTTGTCTTTGCAGAATCTTCGAACTCGATTTGTGAATCTGTTGTCGTCGAAGCCGGTGGATATTCACCCCGACAATGATGAGTCTCTTAAATTTGTAGGAGATTCGCTGCTAAAGAAGTTTGAAGAAAAGCAAGAGGTGAAGGTAAAACAGGCACTGCGTCATTTGCTACATGGCTGCTTTGAACAACGAACTTCACAGGATGACCTTTATATTGCACCCCCAGATAGACCGATGTTGGGTCGTGTGATGAAGCATTTTGAGGTCGATGAATGGCGATACATCAAAAGCCCTATTTGTGACTTATTATCGAATGAATCCAAAAAAATGCTGGGCATATGTGAATTGACCGAAGGGATAATACTACAAACATTGAATGAATCAGAAGTAAACCTATCAAAAGTTGAGTGGACACTCTCTGCGGAAGAGATGGATGGAATTTTACCATTGGATCTCGAACAATCGGTCTTTCAAGCGTTGCCCTTTCACGAAACCGTTGACGGAAGACGTGTAGCACTGACCGATCCACATGTATATCTTTTGAAAGAAGAGTCTTGTCCGCAGATTCATCCAGAAGTAGCTTTTGTTAAGCAGTCAGAAAAGTCTTCCGTTCATATAAAGTACAAGGAATATGCGACGGACTCCAATCAGATGCTGGAGTATTTGTGGGAACAACCGTCGAGTGAGGCAAATAGCGCTTTGATTTTGTCTTTGCTCGGGTTTTCCTTTTATAAAAGTATCAATCCAGATCTTAAATCTAATCTGCGTACCATGCCGTGGTTTTACATAGATAACACTGTTTCAAGTCCAGAGCAGTGGCTTCTTCTTACAAAAGAGCTGTCTTCAAAAGATCAAGAACTATTAATCAGCAACTATCAATCCAAATACGACAGCAATTACAACGCCAAGCGGCTTCCGCTAACCATACTAGAAACGTTGCGTAAAGCTGAACTGTTATATATAAGTCGGATTGATGGCCTGTTTAACAATGTACGAAAAGATGAGCTGTCCCTACAAAATACAATCTATGTCTTTCTAGAACAAGATAAGTTGATCAAGGAGTCATTCGAGCAGATTTCTCCAGACTTTCGTTGGATTGATGTAGACGGTCAATTTGTATGCCCAGCGGAGATTTATAGATGTTCAGACACTACCATTGTTGATCCTGTTGCCAAAGTCGTTCATCAAGCAGGATTGTATTTGGCAGAGGATGTGTCATATCGCATGCGACGAGTGAATCATTACCAAGAGCGAGTTGGATCATTTTTTAATGATGTTGTCGATAAAGACGTCTTGTGCGACGTTTTGGAAATGGCTTTACATTCTCCAAAACGATTGAGCAATGAGATTGAGGCAATATCTACGTATTTGTTAGAGAAGTTTGGTAATGATATTTCACTTTCGAGTCGTTGGTACACAGAACCATGGGTCTTTTATGAATATCAAGATTGCTCTGGATGGGTGTCACCACAGAATTTGATTCATATATCCCCAACGTCAGATGAAGAACTTTCCCGGTTGATTTACACTCAGGATGATGTCACACTGCATATGGTACGGCCGAGTTTACACAACCTCCTGAAAAAGTTTCATTTTGATAAGAATAAGATGACGGCGGATAAATTGGTAGATCTCTTGTCGGATGATCAATTTGCGATTGGTGCGTTAGATGTAGAGTCTGAAGCTGATTTTGATTTGCGTAATTGGTACGATAAACCTTATCTTCAAGATTTATTTCCAATCTTTCCTTTTATGGAAGTCTTAAAAAATAGCGAACTGAGACAGGCTGTCGAAACATCAATTCTACGTGATGTAAGCGATGATATGTTGATCGATATATTCTCTGTTCTGTCTGAACAATCATTTAAAGACGTTGAAAACTTTGTCAGTTGTTATGTGAAAAGTCTTTCATTTGAGAGATTACGGTCTATTCTTCATGATATTAAGTTGCCAAATACCAATGGAGACTGGAGGAGCCCGACTAAACTGACAACGATTGCTTCTAGTATAGATAAGGAGTACTGTGTATGGTCAGGGTTCTCTTATAAATGGGAAGGTCAAGAGAGCTGGGACGACGTATCGTTCGTCAATAGTGATGACAATACAGACATAGAACCAGACGATAACCAACAAAAATTAGCGTCACCAGATGATTTGCAACAGTATTTTTCAAGGATAGACAAAAGGGTCTTTCATCGTGCGCTTGGAATGTATCTACGTTTAATACGTAGGTTCGACTTGGTTGGGAGGTATATCACCGATGATGTACAAACTCAGAATGATTTACTCGAAGATCCAACAGCCCCTGATGATATTTGGAATAAAGATTTTCAGGTAACAATTCGCCGTGCAGATCAAACCATTGAGGAAAAGAACTTACTGGGTCAAACCACGGCATTTCCGCAGTCCGTTGATGGAAGAGAATTATTGCATCACACCATTCCACCAAGTCGTCGGAGATTTTCGATAGTGTTGTTGTATCCGCCTGATGAGCCACATAATTTGGACCAAATGTTTCAGGATTCAGCATACGATATTATGACGAAGTGTTACAAACAGACGTATACAAAGGAAGCATTTGCTCGTCACTGGGATTTGGTCTTGAACCGTTCGCAAATGGACATTCATGTGGCCAAAAAGATGATTTTAAACCAATCGCGAACACTTCTGTCAAGGTTGGGAGTTCTTTCAAAGTCAGAAGTGATAAAGTACGCTGTTAAAGCGTTAAAAGATGCGGAACGAAAAATAGCAGAAGGTGAAGTCCATCACGCAAGACTCGGAAAATCAAAAAGTATAGAGCAGCATTTGGAATTGCTCGGTAGGAAGGAGGAGTGTACCAATTCTTTGCTGGGTCTGTTAAGCAGGTCGACCAATCGTTCTAATACTGAAGAGATCGAACTGTCAGATATCTTGAAACGACAGATGCGAAATCACATTGTTGAGCAAGGATACGAACCCCAAAGTGTACCATTTGAATTGTTGCAAAATGCTGATGATGCAAGTGTTGAAATGATCGACATTTTGAAAGCAGACAATTCTTCCGGACGATACTCCAAGTTTGCCATATCCTTTATGCAGTCTGGGATATGGGTTTTACATACTGGGAGACCCATAAATGCTTTCAAGACCCGAGAACTAAAGGCCTCTCAAATGCCAGATTACAAGTCTAGATTTGAACAGGACTTAGAGAAGATGTTGTCTTTGAGTATTTCCGATAAAGAAGATGGTCAGACGGGAAAATTTGGGTTGGGGTTTAAATCTGTTTTTACCATTACAGAGACGCCGTATATTTGGAGTGGAGATTTAGAGTTTGCCATTGAAAGCGGCTTTATTCCTGTCAAACTTCCGAGCG
>Ga0206130_10009779_pt1 | contig 9967 bp, 11 predicted proteins | sample Helgoland_Spring_9_FD_148637 | JGI IMG/M metagenome (GOLD analysis project Ga0206130, IMG submission 148637) | Pelagic subsurface seawater microbial communities from Kabeltonne, Helgoland, North Sea - Helgoland_Spring_Bloom_20160512_1 | ecosystem: Environmental > Aquatic > Marine > Epipelagic ...
TACGTTACGGTAAAGTAATGATTATGACAGATCAAGATCACGATGGTTCACACATCAAAGGCTTAGTCCTAAATATGTTTCATACAATGTGGCCATCACTTCTCAAACTAAATTATATTAATTCTATGATTACACCTATTGTGAAAGTAACAAAAGGTAAAAAAGTTAAATCATTCTTCAATCTAACAGATTATCATGATTGGATAGAAAAGACATCTGATTATAAGAGTTGGAAAACTAAATATTATAAGGGACTAGGAACAAGCAATACTAGTGAAGCAAAAGATTATTTCAAAGATATGAAGATGAATAATTATTTATGGTCTGATCTGACTAATGAATCTATGAATTTAGCATTCAATAAGAAACAATCAGATTTGAGGAAAGATTGGTTATACAAGTATAACGAAAAAGACATTTTAGATAGTAAAGAAGTTGAAATATCGATGGATAACTTCATCAATAAAGAACTTATCCACTTTTCGAACAGCGATACAAAGCGTTCAATAGGTTCCATCTTTGATGGACTTAAACCAAGTCAAAGAAAGATACTTTATTCATGTTTCAAGCGTAAACTATATTCTGAGATCCGCGTAGCACAATTAGCTGGTTATGTAAGTGAAAATGCCGCATATCACCATGGTGAAGCGTCACTTCAGGGTGCTATTATTGGTATGGCTCAAAACTTTGTAGGATCTAATAACATTAATTTATTAGAACCGAACGGTCAATTTGGAACAAGAATAATGGGGGGATCTGATGCCGCAAGTTCAAGGTATATTCATACAGAGTTAAACAAACTAATACAAACAATTTATCCTAAAGAAGATTTTCCATTACTAGATTATATTGAAGATGATGGCTTGAAAGTAGAACCAGAATATTATGTTCCTATTATACCTATGGTTCTAGTAAATGGTATGACAGGTATTGGAACAGGATTTAGTACTAATATTCCATGTTTTGATCCAAATGATATTTGTCAAAATATCAAGAATATTCTATCAGAAAAAGAATTTGTTGAAATGAAACCTTGGTTCAAGGGATTCAATGGATCAATCATTAAAACCGGTGATAAAACATATTTGTGTAAGGGTTTATACAAAGTAATCAACTCTACTACTATTGAAATTACAGAATTACCTGTAGGTAAATGGACTGAAGACTATAAAGAAATTCTAAACAAGATGGTTATAGAACGTGGTTCTAAAGGTGATAGCAAAGGAATCATCGTAGATTATGAGAACCAGTCAACTGATAGTACCGTATACTTCAAAGTTTACCTAAAACCAGGTTATCTGTCAACAGCACAGTGGTCAGATGGTGAAATTGATAAAGTTGAAAAAGATTTCAAACTAACGACAACTAAGAATACAAGTTTGACAAATATTCATTTATACAATGGAAACAATACAATTACAAAGTATAATGATGTAGAAACTATTATGAGAGAATTTTGTAAGAGAAGGTTACAATTATATGAAGAAAGAAAGACTTATCAACTTTCAGAATTAGATAGACAAATCCTACTAATATCATCTAAATGTAAATTCATCTTGGAGGTGGTTGAAGAAACAATTGTAATTAATAAACAAACTAAAGAAAAGTTAATGTTTCAACTAGTAGATAAAGATTATCCAGAAATAAATGAATCATATGATTATCTACTAAAGCTACCAATTTATATATTGACTAAAGAAGAAATTGATAAATTGTTAAAAGAAAAAGATAATTTAATCAAACAACATGAAGATATTTCGGCTCTATCAGCGAAAAATATGTGGTTAAATGAACTTGGTATATTTAAAAAAGAATATAGTAAATTTCTTAAAAATAAAATATAACCTTGATTATATGGATAGACTTTATGATAGTGACCAATATGGTAATATGGATACTAATAATGATGGTATTATAAATGAACAAGATACTGGATATCAAACAGATACACTACTTACACCAGTTGGTCTAGGATCGTCACAATTAACTAGAGATGATACTTTATTTAATAATGAAACATATGATGAGCAAGGTAGATTAAAATTAGATGATTTATTTGGTCGTAAAGGTGATACTAACAATGCTATGGATGATTTATTGAGTTCAGATAAATTTAATAATGGGCGAGTACCTGATGTAAGTATGATCAGTAATGTAAATAAAACAGTAGATGGTGATATAGTTATAGCTAATGATAACCAGCAAACGGGTGTAAAGGGTATATTAGAAGAAACTGTAATTAGTGATACTTTTTTATCTGAAATGAATACTAAAGTAATTCAAGATACAATTAGATACAGTGTATATAAGATAACTAATATGGTAGTTGATTATCAATCGCAGAGAGAATTATATATTATTATGAGATCAATCATGCTTCAACATGCTAACTTCAAGGTGGGTCAAAGTGGATTATTAGATGAAATAAAAAAATTGAATAATTTTGTAGTTGATTATGCAGTTGAAAAAGTATCTTCAAACGTACAACAATATGAAGTATATCTAAAAGATATACAGACTCTACCTACACCTATGGATAGACCAAATTTCAATTCAGATACATCTAGAAATAGATCCCAGGATATGAGTTCTCATATAGGAATTCAATAAATTTTATGTTTATATTTAAGATTTTTTTATACTCTTTATGTAATGTTTTCTAAATTATTATCTTCTAGTGATAATGTTAAACTAAATAGTTGGATAAAAAAAAAAGATAAACCATTATTCATAACAGGTTACAATGGTAGTGGTAAAACTTATTGGGCCAATGAACTTTTAAAAGATTATCATATAATTAACATCAATTCAGAACACATTAAATTTAGTAAAGATATAACTGAACACTTACAATCATCACTTTTAAAAAAAGACATATTTATGATGATATCACCAGATAATGAGTACAAAGCATTATTAATAGATGATATACAATTATTTATTCAGTCTGATAAACCGACACTATCAAAAATACATAAATTTGTTCGATCAATTAATTATATAAAATATCCAATAATATTCATATGTAATGAAACGGAAGATAAATGTTGTAAATCTATGAAATTAATATCGTATGTAATTGAAATTAATTACAATAAACAACATTACCGTGATATATTATGTGATAAATTTGATAATGATATAATTTCATCATTTATAAAACAAACTAAAAATTTAAATACTATTATATCTACCGCCGGTAATTTTGATGAAATAAAAAAAGATAATGAACTCCCAGTAGACGTAACTTTGAATAATATTTTAACAAAAGAATACACTATAACTGATATTATTAGGTTGTGTTCATCTGATTATACAGTAATATCATTAAATACCTTAGAAAATATACCCTATTTAATCAAACCACTAAATAATAACATTCTATATGATAATTATAAATCTGTTGTATATGATGATTATATTGAATATAAATACATTCAAAATAATATAGATGTAGATGTGAGAATATTTTATTCATGTGTTTATCCTTTACTAAACATAAAATCATACATAAATAATATGGTCAAGCTAAAATATAATAAATATATTAGTCATTCAATAATTCAAATACATAATCAAACTATTTTGAGAGATGAAACAGAATTATATCTTGGTATAGTTAGCAATATGTATAAATCACTAACAGATGATGATATAACTATTAACTTAGATAACATAAACTTAAAAACATTAGAAAAACAAATGAAAGTTTTTAATTATTATTACAATAAAAACATGAATAAAAAACAATTTACAAAAATAATTAAAAATTTACAAAAGTAATTATTTCTTAGGTCTTGATAAGGTATATTTTGTGATAACTTGTCTGTTCAAATATATTTCATCCATAGCCGTAGTAGCTTGTTCCATTGATAATACTTTTTGAAGACTTTCTTGAATAGTTTTTTTATTAACAGGTGCTTTTGTATTACGCTCATTACATTTAAGTTTACCCGATTCAGTGTTCAAATCACTAATATTATAAGATCTCATAAATCCTGTAATTTTGGGTTCTAACTGTTTATTTCTAATTTTTTTCATTTCTCTAACTTCTTTTTCTAATACTTTAATTTTTTCGTCCATTTCTAACCAATCTTTAACATTAGTTTTGAAATGGTCTAATTGATCTTTAGGGATTTCTTCTAAAGTATTCATTTTATATATTATTAAATAATGTTTTTAAATATATATTATGATATTAAAATATTATTCTAATTGGATTATACCATTATCTGTTATATGGATATTGTTACATAGGGTTAAATCACCTTTAATAAAATATTTTAATCCATATTATTCATTAATAGTTATATGTGTAGGATATGTATTATTTTCACTCTATTTATTATTCTATAAGGTTTACGAATTTAATATTTCATTTATATTATTATTTATTATTCATTATTTACCGTTACATTATATGTTATCAATTAATGAACGTTCATATGCTTTAGAAACATTAATTATATCATATTTCATATATACTCTTTATTTAAGTTATAAAGGTAAAGATGTATATTCTGTTTATGCAATAGATGAACATCCAAAAGATATTAAAGAATTGATAAATAGTATCGTTTAATAAACTAAATAATTATCTACAATTATAATAACTAAATAATGTCTTCAATTAAAGAGAGAATAACTAAAAAATGTCACAGTGATCCCAGGGTTACTATAGATACTATTCATACAAATATTATAAGCGATTTAAATGAAGAAGAAAAAAAAGAATATTATTTAGAAAATGGTTTATTATTGGATCAATATTATTCAAAAACGGGTGAAAATAAAAGTATAAAAACAAAAGATAACACTAGTGTATTAAGTTATTTTCAGAAAAATGATACAATTGAAGAAACAGGAATAAATAGTATATCTGATAAACTAACTGGTAAATCAATAATTGATTTTTACATGTCTAATATTGATGATACATATGTATTACATAATGAAATATACATGAATGATAAATGTAAATTATGTAATAATAATATGTCATTTGGTTTAATAGATAGCGAATTAGTTTGTGAAAAATGTGGATATACTGAAGATATCATAATAAATAGCGAAAAATGTTCTTATAAAGATCCGCCTAGAGAAGTTAGCTATTTTGCCTATAAACGCATAAACCATTTTAATGAATGGTTAGCACAATTTCAAGCTAAAGAAAGCACTGAGATTAGTGATAATATATATAAGAATATATTTGATGAAATACATAAAAATGTAAATTTAGATATTCAAAAAATAAAACCAAAACAAATGAAAAGTATTCTTAAAAAAATGGGTTACAATAAGTATTATGAACACATACCACATATTATTAATGTAATGAGTGGTAAAAAAGCACCATGTCTTTCTAGAAAAGAAGAAGAACAATTAAGGACACTTTTTAAAGAAATACAAATACCATTTAGCAATAATTGTCCTCCTAATAGAAAAAACTTTTTATCATATTCATATGTATTACATAAATTTTGTGAACTCTTAGAATATGATTATCTGTTACCATACTTCCCATTACTAAAAAGTAGAGAAAAGTTGCTACAACAAGATCAAATATGGAAACTAATATGTAATGATTTATGCTGGCAGTTTATAGAAAGTATTTAAGAGTGAAAACCATTTACATAAATTTTGTGTGGATAAACCATATCAATAGTAGCAAATGTTGTTGCTGCTACTAAACCGACTGTTATTGCTTGTGATTTTAAAACACCACAGGTGGGTATCAAAAAAGTAGATAATGTGACTACTGCAAATATAACAATGTACTTCAATAAGTTTTCTTTATTTAATACTCTATTTTTACCAAGATTACTTACTTCATCTTTTAATTCATTTAATTCTTTCATTATAATTTAATGTATATAAAAAATACGTTAATAATTACTTAAAAAAATAATATTCTTAATTATAAAAATGAGTGCTGATAACATTGATACCGAAGAAAAAGTAGACTACCTTGAGGTAGATGATACTGTCCCTGGACAGAATTACGTATGCTTATCATTTGTTTCCCCCGAAGCTTTAATTCAAAAGAGGGAAGCATTCAACGTATCTAAGTTCTTACAATCATATTGTAAAGAACAGGAGTTAGAGTTCAAAGATGTGTACTCAAAATATGAAGACTTCGCATATAAGTTTTCGGATAAGTTACAACGTGATTTTGATGAAAAGAATAATTTTCAAACCAGCATGCGCGGTGTAAAGATTAGAGGTGTATACGATACGAGGCAGGCAGCTGAAGCTAGGGCAAAGAAACTATCTACAAGTGATTCATCGTTTCACGTATTCGTAGGACAGGTGGGTTATTGGTTACCTTGGGATCCTAATGCCGATGGAATTCAGGATGAAGTTTTCCAGAATAGTCAACTCAATGATATGATGGAGAAATATCAAGAAAATAACGTAAGTCGTGATATTTTCTATGATGAACAAAAGAGAGAAAAGGTTAAGGCGGCTAGAGAAGAAGCACTAGCTAAGAAACGCGAAGAACAAGAACAGAAAGCGTTAGAAGCAGCAACAGATAGTGAATCTGTTTTAGAAGAATTACAAGAAGGTATAGAAGAAATTGTTGAAGGTGCAGAGAAGGTTGAATCGGGTGTAGAAGAAATTGTTGATGGTGTTGAGAAGATAGAAGAAGCAGTTAAAGATGCAGAAGGAGAAGTCGCTAAAGAAGTTCATAAATTAGACGAAGATATGAAAGAATCTTTAGAGGCCGTTGACCCATGGTTAGCAAATAAGTTAAGGGGTTCTACTGATAAAGATCCTGATCCAGATCCTGAACCTGTTGCTGAACCTGAACCTGATGCTGAACCTGAACCTGAACCTGAACCGACCGCAGAAAACTGTTGAAATTAATTTTACCTTTACTTTAATAAATTCTAGCAATGACAATTAATTAGCTTTACAATATGTTACTTAATTTGAGTTATTTTATACAATATTATATATATGAATTCTGTTTTATCTATAATATGTATTGCTTTTTTCGCTTATTTGATACATTATATCATTAAAGGTTACAATCAAATAAAAGAACACGGTATACCTTGTAAAACCATTTATATTCCCGAAGACTTTGATTTAAATGTGGCCCTAGATACCGTCGCAGGATTATCTAGAATAAAGTTAGAAAGGAGGGCACTTGAAGTAGGTATCAAAAGGGGTGTTATCAAAGATAAAAATGATACTGATCTTAAAGTATTAATAATACAAAAAAGCATAGAAGATAAACATACCGTAACTATGGAAATAGAGCAAAAAATAAAAGAACGTGAAGCTGATAGAGTATTATTAAGAGAAATGAGTGATGGACGTAGGTTAAGGATAAACTATGATCAATTGCCACAACTAAATCCAAATGTTACGATTGATGCTTTGAGAGATGATTTAGATAATTAAAATAATATAATATAAGTTATATGAATTATGCTTTGGTAATATTTACAATAGGTATTATTATGGTCGTTGCGGGTTACACAAACCAAATATCCCCTAAATGTAATAGTGAAGTATCAGTTAAAATTATTCCAAGAAATGTATATGATGAAATACTCTATAATCAAGAATTAGTCGATGTAACATACAAAGATATGCAGTAATTACTTACAGACCAATTAGTAAGTTTTACTTACAGACCAATTAGTAAGTTTTACTTACAGACCAATTAGTAAGTTTTACTTACAGACCCTATAGTAAATACTTTCACCACATTTTTCGCTATTTCTAATGATCTTACAAATATTCCCGGGGCACAGACGAATTAATTTAGCGATAGGGTCAGTTCTCTGAATTACGGGCAACTGATGGATCAGTGAATTAGTATCACTTAGAATTTGTTTAATCGCATCTTTATCTCTAACTGGAATATGGATAGGAACTAAATCATGATTCATGATATTCCTATAAAGAGTATCAATGAAGAATATATGGATATTTCTAAAATAATATTTACTCATTTCAAACTTATTTTCTTTCATTTCTTTTTCTATATCAGGGTTTAGACCACCACTTAGTTCATCTAATCCTTTATGATACATATTTTCGATATTATTTTCAATGTTTTCGCTAATAGGTTCATTAATAATCACTAAAATACTATCTTCCTTATCAAACATAGAATCTTCGTCATCACCTTCAATTCCTTCTTGTTTATACATTGCAGTTAATTTATCACAACACGTTTTATTAATCTTAGGACTGGTTAGATGGAGTTGGGGGAAATTATAGTAAATAACGTGGAGTTTATGTGACGGAATTTTGAGATTAGTTAAAGTAAAATTACACCCCGAACTCATAACACTTTTGTCATTAATGTTATTATACATAATTTCTAACTCCTTCATAGAAACATCGTTAATAACAGTTGTATCCCATTCATTCGATAGCGTTTGTTTAAGGGTCTGTCGTGAACTATATACTTTTTCTAGAAGATGCATGTTTGTTATATTGTATGTTTTATTTTTTAAATCAAATTTCTTTTATATTTTTATAGTAATTTAAAGTTATATTTTTATAGTAATTTAAAGTTATATTGGGTAGTAATATTAAAAAATGGTTAATTTAGTTTTTCATAGTAATGATGTAGTGTATCCACATTTGCTAGAATATATCTATGATAAGTATACAGACAAAATTGAAAACGTTGTCTATAAAAATGATAGCAATATACCGAGGTACTGTTACAAATCAAGAATGATAAAAGACCCTACCTCAATTAAATCTATTATTCCATACGATTGTGATTTTGAGTTTATTCAAACAATTGATGATCAAGATATTAACTTTCATTGTAAACTTGAAAATGTTTTAGATTGTAATGGTTTAATTCGTAAATATAGTCATAGTCTTGGACATTGTGATCATGAAGACCGTATTATGAAAAAACTAACACTATCAACTGAAAATAGAGATAACCTTATTAACTTAATTGATAATGCTAAAGAATTTATTAAAGAAAAACATGAATCACAGAAGAAATCAAATAATGAATCTATTAGAATTTTTTATTATCAAAAAGAATTTTGGTCTTTACTATCCAAATCACCTAAAAGACCGATAGAAACACTGTATTTGAAAGAAGGTGAAAAAGATAAATTATTATCTGTTGTAGAAGAATTTTATCACCCTGAAACACGAGATATATATCTATCATTTGGTATGCCTTACAAACACATTATCATGTTATACGGTGTCCCTGGATCAGGAAAAACTTCTACTATTGGAGCTATCGCATCTTATTTTGATTGCGATATCTATACTATCCCCATTACAAAAGAATTAACTGATTATGGTTTAATCGATGCATTTTCATTTGTCAATGATAAAGATGATAGAAAACGTATCATTGTTTTAGAAGATGTAGATTGTTTATTTGATACGACGAGAAAAGAAGGGGATGAACATAATATGATAACACTACAATCACTCTTAAATTGTTTGGATGGATATATGTGTGTAGAAGGAACGCTACTATTTATGACAGCTAATAATCCCGAAAAGATGGACTATGCGATGGTTCGTTCATGTAGAGTTGATTACAAATTAGAATTAGGATATGCCGATGAATATCAGGTAAAATCTATATTTACCACATTTTTACCGAATCAAAGTGATAACTTTGATAAATTCTACAAAAAAATTAGCCATATGGAGGTTACTACTGCAATGCTCCAAGAGTTCTTATTTTACAATAGAAAATGTGACAATATTTTGCATCATTTAGATAAATTTACCGAAATAGTAGAAAAGAATAAACCCAGTGAATTATCTACAGATAAAAAAGAAAAAAATTTATATATGTAAGTATATAAATGAAACTTGAAAAATTAATTGAAGGACATAATTGGGTTTACCTTGTACACGTAGTATTAGTAGCGCCTCTACTAATACTGATACCGTTAGCCCAAATTTATAAGAAAGAACTTAATTTAAGTGATAATTTTATATTAATGTTAAT